>JAEEGH010020245.1_pt1 | contig 13859 bp, 13 predicted proteins | sample 9134181 | NCBI WGS metagenome assembly JAEEGH01 (sample SAMN16246544, study PRJNA631951) | gut metagenome | biome: gut microbiome; feature: rumen; material: DP-attached | host: Bos | place: Iran: Karaj | collected 2018-10
GACTTGAACCCTCACGTCGTTGCCAACACTAGATCCTTAGTCTAGCCTGTCTGCCAATTCCAGCACTCCCGCAAAGCAAGAACTATATTACCACAAGAACTTTTTATGTGCAAGACTTTTTTTCAAGTTTTTTCAACTTTTTTTACACTATACGCTTATAAGCTTCTTTCCGCCCTTAATAAGCGCCGTCAAAGGCTTAAGCCACTTAATCAAATCGATGCCCAAAGCCTCGATTTTATCTTCTACTCCCAGCTCCTTGGCACAGGTGATGCAAGCGGAAAACTTAACTTCCAAATCTTTAAGGCGCTTAACTTCAGCCTGCATGGCTTCACTTTCCGCAAGAAGCTTTGTTGTGGCGCCCCAAACAATAATCATAACATCCTTCCACATGCCTTGTTTTATGCTGTTTTCCGCATACATAAAAAGCATAAGCTTGGCCGCCGTTTCATCGGCGTTGGTCCAAAGAATGAAAAGTGTATCATCATCAGCTTTTTCAATATAATTCATGGTTTCATCAATATTCATATTCATTTCCTCTTAAAAATACCTTCATACCATCTCCAATACAATTTCCGATTTATTTTGTAGAGCAAAGCCGAAAAGAGCAAGGCCATGGCGAAAATGGTTACATAGCTTATTATAGTTATATAAATCGGCAAATTGTATACATCAAGGAAAAAGTACGGAATATATTTTCCTTGAATAACGCCGGTCAAAATCAGTGTGACGATAATAGCAGCATAAAGCAGCACGTAGGCCGTTCCCGCAATCAGATTTTTAAGCTTAAGCTTTCCGATGGGCGTATCGTTAAAAGCAAAAGAATAAATCGCAAGAATCGGGATAAGAACATGCATAAAGAACATGTCCGGCCTAATAAGATGCAAATGTGCTTCAAAAACCGGCAATTGACTAATCATCACAACCGCCAAAATAAGGCACTCCGCCACAGCGCAGGAAAGCCTGATAAAGTATATAACGCGCCTCGAAATCTCTGTTTTTCTCTTAATTTCGTAGATATTAATAAAAAGGCAGCAACAGGTCAAAACAGTTGTGTAGATTGTGCCATCCACAGTCATCCACCTAAGAGCCAAAATGCCGGTGTTTTCCAGGCTGAACATATAAAGCATGGCAAAAATTCCACCTGCCACAATAACAGAGGAAATCACAATATTAAGAATTTTTTTGCGGTTAAATATTTTGTCGAATTTCTCCAAATAATTTTCGCTATTCATTATCATGCTCCGCCTTCAAAGAATCTTGATATTTATCGATAACAGCGTAAATGTCCAAGTTCGGGTCATCCATCATCTCTATAGTCGTATCCAGCTTAAGAAGCTTGCTTTGCGTAGCGGTTTTCATCTCCCATTTTGGCAAACCCTCGCCGTTAGGGTCACCGCTCTTAACAAAGTTTGCCCAGTATTTTACCATTATGTCCGATAAAGTAAAGTCTTCATCGTCGTAAAGGCCCGGATGACGCCACAAATTGCCGTAGGCATAAGGCATTTCGCCGGAATGATAATTGGAAAGAGAATCATTTGTCTTTGTAAAATAGTACTCAAAGCATGGTTTGCCCTGCGCTATCAAGTAGTTGTTCCAAAGCTCGTGGGAATAGCTAAACCATGTTGCGGAATAAACCGTGTTTAATGCTCCCTTGGCATCTCCCAATTTATCAATTAGAAAGTGTTGATCACGTTCAGGCCAATCCGCCGGCACAACTTCTGCCATTTCTTCAGCATAATCACCCACAATCTCTCTTAAAAGCTCAACATAGTTTTCGCTTGTAGCTTCTTTATCCATCATAAAAGGATCGCTTTCTTTAGCGTTAAAGCCGTTAAGAAGAGCCTGTTCGTGGTTTTCTCCCTTAAGATATGTAAGATAAGGCTGCTCCGTAAGGGCATATCCGTCAATGGTTATGGCCGTTTGCTCGCTTGCGCTGTTAATCAGGTCCTCAGCAGGGATGTCCATAAGCTCCGCCGATGATGAAACACCGAATTCTTCTCTGAGTTTTTCCCCTTCTTCCAAAGCCTTGTCCACGCTTCTGAAAGTATGATACGGCTCATATGCAACAATACCGCTGGATTCGGCAATGGCATATCTAAACTTTCCTTCCGTCAAAGGAGATACGCAAAGGGCATTAACGCTGGATGCTCCCGCCGATTCCCCGGCAATTGTGATTTTATCCTTGTCGCCGCCAAAGGCTTCGATATTGTCATAAACCCAGTTAAGTGCCGCAATTTGGTCCAAAAGACCGTAATTGCCCATAGAGCCGTTTAAGCTCTCATCTTTTAAATCCTCGGCCGTGTAATTGGCCAAAGTGCCCAATCTGTAAGCAAAGTTAACAACAATAACTCCCTCTTTTGCCAGATCCTCACCGCGATATTCCGTATATGAAGATGTACCTGTTTTTAAGCTTCCGCCGTGAATAAAGAAAAGTACCGGAAGTTTTTCCTCATCTCCCGCCTCGCGCTCCGGGGCAAAAACATTAAGATATAAGCAATCTTCGCTAAGTTCTTCCACATATTCATCCCCGAATTTAAACTCGTAGTCGTGATAACCCAAAATGTGGAAAATAGAATCAACAAAGGGCGAATCCACCGGCTGCATTGCCCTCGGTCCGAAATGATCGCAAGAGCGCACTCCATCCCAGCTTTCGGCTTCTTGCGGCGCCTTAAATCTAAGCTCGCCCACAGGAGCCGCCGCATAAGGAATGCCCGCATAAACCTTAACGGATTTGTCCTCATTGTAAACTCCGGTCAAATCACCCTGCTCTACATGCACAACAGCCGTAACTTCCGGGTTTTCGTTATCCACCGCCGGCACTCTTTTGTATGGCGGCGATGTAAGAGACAGATTAAGTAAAATCACGGCAATAAAGGCCAGCCACATTATAAGGCCTTTTTTCTTGTTAAATTTGTCGCGATTTACAAAGATGATGCGAATCGCAATCATGGCAATCGCTGCCGCAATAGCGATAATCCATCCCAAAATAATATTTTTAGACAGTTCCAGCATAAGCAAGTTTATAACCGAAACTATCACAACCCAAATTGCAAAAGCCATATTCGCCACTCCTCTCGGATGCTTTAAGCAAATTAAAAACCTTCAAATACCAACCTATAAAATGTCTATGTTTAGATTATAATTGGCATCTATAGGCAAATGCAAGCAATTTATAACATGCCAAAATTTTTGTATACAAAACACAATATTCTATTGAATTCCGCCGGCTACCCTTTTATAATAAACGAGGTGGTTTGAAGCAACTAATTTCAACCATCGTTTTAATGTTTTATGTATAAGAAAAAAGGAGAAAACTATGAAAAAGAAACTCGCATCACTTATTGTTATGGTCGCAGTTCTTGTTTCCATGCTTTCCACCACGGTTTTTGCCGATACGGAAAGTTCGAAAAAGCAACTGGAAACCATCAAAACACAAATGGAGCAAACCGCTGATTATCTTGCGGATAACTATGCAGTCAAAATTCAAAATAATGGTTACGATTGCTTTAAAATACTGCAAATTTTAGGAAATGACTTATTTTTTATCAATAAATCCGGCATCCAATCCGAAAATTTATCTTTTTTAAATAACGAATATCATAATGCAGTAAAAACCATACTTACAGATTACGGAAAACTAATACCGCGTGCTGACAAGCCTGAAAATATGAATACATATGCATTTGCAATTATTACTTTGTTATCAATGGGAGATGACCCTACAAATTTCATCGTAGATGGCACAAGCTATGACATAGTCGGAATGCTTAACAATTATCTTAAATCCAATCCATTATCGGAGTCTGAAGAGTTTAACTTTGAATGCGCTAAGATTTTTAAATCGGTTTTTCTTTACTATAAGGACAACTACGATGCAATTGCAAATGAACTTAATAACTATAATGAACTGATTTTATCTTATTATGTTAAGAACGGCTACGAAGCACAAATCCCGGTTTTAGCAGAACAAGTTACATCTCTTGGAATCGATAAAGTATTGGATTCCGACGAGTATGAGTTAGATGGATATGTTAGATTAAATGGTGGCAATGACGAAGCAAATAACGCAATTGTAGCTAAGCTTAATAATTCCAAGCTTCCAAACGCGGGAGAGTTTAGTCAAATAGAAGGAATGCTTTGCTTAAAGAAAACGATTAAAGGCGCTTTTCTTGCTAGAGAAACGTCCAGTCCCTATTTAGATAATATGTTTATTTGGCCATTGTCGGATTCCTTGGGTGATAACAAAGCATATGCAACATCCGTAAAAGATAATCCACAGACAAGCGTTACCGTAAAGGAAGCATCGGAATCTGTCTTGGCCACAATCCATAATTCAATCAATGAGCAAGGAATATTTATCGATCCTTCGCTTGCCGAATTAGACCGTGTGTCTCTTGCACAATACACCACACATGCACTTGGTGCAACATCCGATTTTAACAGACTTGGAGATGCCGATTTGCTTTATGCCGGACTTAATTTATTCAGATTAAACGATGGTTCTTACAAAGGGGCTTTGGACGATCCGGAAGGCAATCTGGGTTCTACAGCTTATGCTCTTGGAGGTATTGTAGTTTATTACTTTGAAAAAAGCGGCATTGGTAGTGTCTTTGATTTATCAATCACCGATACGACCGTAAATCCTGACACTCCGCTTGAAATGAAAGAAGTTGTAACTCATGACTGGGTTGTGGGAAGCGACTTTGGATTTACCGTTAGCTCACCTGCAAACTTTGCAAGTTTCTGGGATGTTGCGGTTGATGGTAGTAGCGCAATAGCCGGACTTGCCCAAGTTGGTGCGGACGGTGTATCAACATATGCCACAGTTGGTGGCGGTTCACTTAGAGTTGAAACAGGCTCCACAATAGTAACCTTAAGCCCTGAATATTTGGCAACTCTTGCACCGGGCGAACACACCATAAGGATTCAATCGGCAAACGGATATGCGGAAACCACATTGAATATTGTGGCAACTCCTCAAACAGGCGATAGTGAGGGACTTGGACTTTTCATAACACTCACAGCCTGCGGCCTTGGAATGGCGGCTGTAGCGGTTGCAAGAAAAGTGAAAGCCGAAAGATAATAAACAGTACATTTTAAAAGTCGGGCAATTGCCCGACTTTTTTGTTGACATTGTTTTCAAACATTGTTAAACTAACTATCGAGTTGATTTGCTTATTTCAAAAAGCAAGACTGTATCTGACTTTTCATGCCACGTCGGCAAGAAATCTCAATCTTATAATTTAGAGAAATTATGACTTTACACACTATCAATTATATCGGATAATATATTTGTAGCTAAGTGTATGCCTTTTTTCTCTATTAATACTTTAAAGAAAGGAGGCAGCGTCTATGTTAGGAGGCAGCGTTATGAATTTAGAAAATGATACATTAAGAATATTATCCGCTGAAGATATTCTTTCAGAATTATCCGAATCAAGACAGCAATATGAAAATGGCGAATATCAAGATTTTGACGATGCAATAGACGATTTAAAGCAAAAGTATGGTTTATAATGTTATAATCACAAACAAAGCCAAGCATCATCTTGAATCTTACATCAACTATACTCTAAACAAACTTAAAAACCCTCAAGCTGCACAATCAATCATTATTGATGCGAAAGCAACAAAAAAAGATTTGTCAATAGTTGCCGCAAGTTTACCATACTGCTCAAATGAAATTCTCGCAAATCTCGGTTATAAAATCATTCACTTCAAAAAACATCGTTTTATGATGGTTTATCGAGTGATTGTGTGCTACGCCATAGTAGATGGTATGTTCCACGAACTTCAAGATTACGAATCCATATTAACACAATAAATATAGTTAATGACATGCTATATAATATATACGTGGTTATTTTTTGTATACAAAATCATATTTTTCTTGAATTCCATCACTCCCCCATTTTATAATTATTACAGTAGTTTTTATGTTTCATGAATATAAACGGAGGAGGAAAATGAAAAAGAAAATCACGTCATTTATCATTATGCTTGCGGTTCTTGTTTCCATGCTTTCCACAACGGTATTTGCCGATACGGAAAGTTCGAAAACGCAGCTGGAGACCATCAAATCTCAAATGCAGCAAACCGCTGATTTTATTTTGGATAGTTATATTGATGAAATGGAAAGACGTTTTCCAACACAATATGAATTTATCGAAGACTATTCCTACGCATTACACTATCTTAATAAAACAGGAATAGAATCAGCCGAGTTGGATAATCTTAATAATATTGTATTTTCCAACATTAAAAATAATATTTCTGCCAACAACGGAATAATAGCTGACATAACAAATAACGAAAAAATTGATGACTATTTTCCGGTAATATCGTTCTTATTGTCAATAGGTGAAGATCCCACAAATATTGTAGTTAACAACACAAAATATGACATTGTAGCCAGACTTAATACTCTGCTAAAAGATCCTGAACAATTGGAAAAGTTATATGGTAATTCGGGAATGGTCAGCATGGCATTATATGAACCTGTTTATCGCTACTACAAAGACAACTACGACGGAATCGCTGCAGAGTGTGAAAGAATCAATGAACGAGTTTTAAACCTATATATTAAAAGCGGTGTAAGGATTCCGACTGAAGTAAGAGAAAATGAAATATCGATATTAGGTATCGACACGGTACTGAATAAAAACGAATATTACATAGAAGATAACTATGTAATGTTAGACGGAGACGATGAGGACGCCTGGGGGGCTTTGCTTGCTAAGCTCAACAATTCAAATCTTCCCGATGCAGGTTATTATCACAACGATGATGAAGAACTTTGGCTGGAAAGATTACTAAAAGACGGCTTTGCTCTCCACGGCTTCGGTCCGACAGCTGATGCATTTTGTATCTGCGGATTGGCAAATTCATTGGATGACACAAAAGCATATAAAACAAGCGAAATGGACAATCCACAAACCACAGTTACGGTAAATGAAGCAGTCACAACAGCTTTATCCAAAATCCATGATTCAATTAACGAAAAAGGATTAATACTCGATGATATATATGGTGGTACAATGGGTTCATTTCGAAATACATCAATCTGTCTTATGGCAACTTCTTTATTCAACAGGCTTGGAGATGCAGATAAACTTTACGAAGGATTTAACTCATTGTATGATGCCAACAACATAGATCCTGAATTAGCTGAAACAGCAATAATAGCCCTCTCAACTTATTATTACGCCAAAAGCGGTTTAGGAAATTTCTACGATTTATCAACCACGTATACGACCGTAAATCCTGATACTCCGCTTGAAATGAAAGAAGTTGCAACTCATGACTGGGTTGTGGGAAGCGACTTTGGATTTACCGTTAGCTCACCTGCAAATTTTGCAAGTTTCTGGGATGTTGCGGTTGATGGTAGTAGCGCAATAGCCGGACTTGCCCAAGTAGGTGCGGACGGTGTATCAACATATGCCACAGTTGGTGGCGGTTCACTTAGAGTTGAAACAGGCTCCACAATAGTAACCTTAAGCCCTGAATATTTGGCAACTCTTGCACCGGGCGAACACACCATAAGGATTCAATCCGCAAACGGCTATGCGGAAACCACATTGAATATTGTGGCAACTCCTCAAACAGGTGATAGTTCTAACATGGGACTTTTCGTAACGCTTACAGCTTGCGGCCTTGGAATGGCAGTTGTAGCGGTTGCAAGAAAGGTGAAAGCTGAAAGATAAATAATAACAGCTAATTAAAAATATTGGCGGCACTTTACATTGAAGTGCCGCCTTTGTTATCCCATAAACGCTATTTTTTCTTTTGATCACTGATTTCCTTCAAATCTTCTATTGTCAGCTCCGGTGACATTGTATGAAACATATAATAATTGCGATTCATCATTTCAATCGGAGCTTGTTTGTAAATTGCTTTGCTTGATTCGCCGGTCAAATAATGCCAATATCTGTAAATATATCCGGCCCAATAAAGAACATCTTTTGAATAAACTTCTACGTTTTCTTTTAAGTTCTTTTCCGAGGTCTCCAACAACTCATCAAGCATATATTCCTCCCCGGCCCATTGCATGCGGTTATATGATGAATCCAAACCCTTTGCAATTTCCGAATTCATAAACTCCTTCGTAAACTTCTTGCTATCAAGCTGCTTTTGTTCAGAAAGCTCAAAGAGTCTGCCCTGAACATCGCAAAGCTTAAGTTCCAAATCAGTCATATCAAACACCTCCCCTTTTTAATCCCTTTCCAAAAGTTCATCAAAATAAAGGCCTTCTCTTCTATGTTTTTTGCATATTTCATTTGCCAATGAAATGCCCTTTTCCCTATTCATCTCCGACACTTCTTTTATAAAGAGTTTTTCAAGATAAGAAAAAGATATTTCCTTTTCAATCCTTATCCTGTTACATGCTTTTTGCGTTTTTGCCACATATTGCTTTCCCAACTTCAAAGCGGATAAACTGTTTATCAACGCTGCATCCGTAATGTTACCGATAAAAAAATTGTCTATTGTATAAAACATCCTATCATTGGCAATGTAACCCACAATAACATCTTTAGCATCCGAAATTTTTTCGTATTTATTATAAAGTTTTGACCCCTTTATTTTTTCCATTCGTCCTCTGTTAAATGCAACCGTCATGGCCCATTCCATATTCAAAGGAACTTCCATAAGATTAAGATTTTTAATATCAAATGAAAGGAGATACAACTTTGCTTTTTCATAATCACATATAAGGGTAAGGGCTTGGCCTAATTCCGTACCCATATAAAAGCCTCTTCCAAAGTCGCACTGTGCGCGACTTGTGGGAGTTATTTTCCCTTCGATTCCCGATTTTGAACCATGATAAAGAAGCAGCCTTCCTTCATTGATAGGAATAGTTTTGGCTGTTTCTTCAATCTTTTCTGTAATCATGTCATAAACCGGCACGCTCTTTTTTTTACAAAAATCATATAGTTTGTCCTGTGCAAGGCCGTTTGGAACTGCATGTCCGTTTTCCCAACGATTCACCGTTGCAAAGGTTACATTCAGTTCTTCTGCAAATTCCGTCTGGCTTAAACCCGTAAATCTACGAATCTTTTTAATAAGCTCATTCATATAACTCGCCCTCATTATATAACATAGTTTATATATAAAATTATATATAATGTTATATATTTAGTCAAATGCAAACGCTAAATTTTTCTTGAAATCCCCTCACCAAACATTTTATAATAATTATGGTGGTGTATTTATTCAGGCAGATTGACTGCCTATTTCAATTCAAATCTACAATGAGGGGGTATTAGATGAAAAAGAAAATCATGTCATTTATCATTATGCTTGCGGTTCTTGTTTCCATGCTTTCCACAACGGTATTTGCCGATACGGAAAGTTCGAAAAAGCAGCTGGAAACCATCAAATCTCAAATGCAGCAAACAGCTGATTATCTTATGGATTATTTCGCAAATCAGATAAATACCGGTGCTTTTGACCGCTTTGATATTGCAGAAAAGATATCGGAAGATTTGTTCTATTTAAATAAATTCGGTATACAATCGGAAAAATTAACTTTTTTAAATAACGAATATCATAGTGCAATCAATAGCATACTTAAAGATTACGGAAAATTGGTAAACAATTCCGAAAGAGAAGATCCGGATGTATACGCATCCGTAATAATGGCCTATTTATCTATGGGTGAAGATCCCACAAATATCAGTGTTGATGGCACAAAATATGACATAGTGGGAATGTTTAACAACTACGTTAAAGACAATCCTTTTTTGGAAGGAGAAAATCTAGTCACCTCCAAATATTATCTGTCTGTTTTCCAATATTATAAAGACAGCTATGATGCTATGGCAGGAGAGCTGGATAACATCAATGAGCTGATTTTATCTTACTATATTAAGAACGGCTGCGAAGCACAAAAGTTTGTTCATGAAAGACAAATTTCAACCTTGGGAATCGATAAAATACTCAGTCCTTTCGAATATATGACTTATGATGGTTTTGTAGTATTAATGGGTGAAGACAAAGAAGCAAATGATGCTATTGTGGCAAAGCTAAACAATTCCGACCTTCCGAATGCAGGACAATTTACTCATAATAACTCATTACTTCTCTTAAACATAACAATTAAAGACTGTTTTTATATAGACTATGCATTTGATCCTACAATAGATATTGCTCTTATTTGGTCATTGTCGGATTCCATGGATGACAGCAAAGCATATAAAACATCCAAATACGACACTCCGCAGACCAGCGTTACGGTTAAGGAAGCAGTTAATCCGATCTTAACCTCGCTTCATAACTCAATCACTGATCAAGGATTGTATGTTAGTGATGTATTATCGATTTTCGCTTCTCCTTTAGCACCAACATCAATGGCTATTAGTGTAGCAAGTTCATATAACAGACTCGGCGATGCCGATATGCTTTACGCGGGAATCAACTTATTCAGAACCGATGATGGTTCATACAAAGCTGAAATTGAAGATAGTACAGGAAACCCTGATTCCAGCGAAATAGCATTTACCGGCCTTATTCCTTATTATTACGCAAAAAGCGGTTTGGGAGAACTCTTTGATTTATCAATCACAGATACGACCGTAGATCCCGACAGACAGCTTGAGATGAAGGAAGTTGCAACTCACGACTGGATTGCGGGAAGTGATTTCGGATTTACCGTAAGCTCTCCTGCAAACTTTGCAAGTTTCTGGGATGTTACGGTTGACGGAAACAGCGTTATCGCAGGTCCCGCACAAGTAGCTGAAGACGGTTCATTAACTTATGCCGCAGCGGGTGGCGGACATTTAAGAGTTGAGTCAGGTTCCACAATCGTAACCTTAGACCCTGAATACTTGGCAACTCTTGCACCGGGTGAACACACCATAAGGATTCAATCCGCAAACGGCTATGCGGAAACCACATTGAATATTGTGGCAACTCCTCAAACAGGCGATAGTGAGGGCCTGGGACTTTTCATAACACTTACAGCCTGCGGCCTTGGAATAGCGGTTGTAGCGGTTGCAAGAAAAGTAAAAGCTGAAAGATAATAAACAGTACAATTTAAAAGTCGGGCAAAAGCCCGACTTTTAGTACCATAAAAGTGTAGTTGTTAGAGAGTAATTAACTCTAACATCTGCACTTATTTTTTTATAATAAGGGGAGTAATTGGTATGGCGAGCCGCCTTTTGGATTATCACATCCGGCATTAAAAACTGTCAACCAACCCCTTATTATAAGTATTCGCTTAAGCAGGTAGGGATAAGCTCCCGTGTAACAAACTAAAATGAATGGTAATAAGTGTGGGTGGTAAACAATTACTAATTCAAGTATAGGAGGTTATGTATGATCAGCGTAGGTATTGATGTTTCAAAGGGAAAAAGTACAGTGTGTATACTGAAACCTTATGGAGAGATTGTCGCAAGCCCATTTGAGGTAAGGCACACAGAGAGTGAGTTGAAGAATCTGATTCAAATGATTCAGCGGCTGGATGGAGAAATTCGTATAGTTATGGAGGCAACCGGCATATATCATTTGCCAATGTTGTCAGCGCTTCAAGACCAGAACTTTTTTGTGGCTGTGATCAATCCTTTTGAAATGAAGGAGTATGCATCCAGAGGGCTTAGAAGGGTAAAGACCGATAAGCAGGATTCAATCACTATCGCGAACTATGGAATTGATAACTGGTATCGCTTGGAAAACCATCAAAGAAGTGATGATGTGTACTCAGAACTAAAGCTTTTGGGAAGGCAGTATTGCCATTACATGGAGCTTCACGTAAAGGCACTGCTTGAATTAACGCATATGCTGGATTATACAATGCCAGGAGTAAAGAAGGAGTTTCACAGTTGGAATGAGAGCAACGGGAAGGACAAACTAAGTGATTTCGTAGAGAGGTACTGGCATTTCGATAATATAACAGCGATGACCAAAGAAGATTTTATTGAGGACTATATTTCCTGGGCTGCCGAAAAGAAATACCACCAGAATCGATCAAAAGCAGCTACGCTTTATGATCTTGCATCTGATGGTATCCCGACATTGCCTGCCAATACCCCATCGACCAAAATGCTGGTATTGGAAGCAGTAAGGGTACTTCGAGAAATCAACAGTACCTTACTGAAGATAATAACACGAATGAAAGAACTGGCAAAGACACTTCCTGAATATGAAACTGTACGAGCGATGGGAGGTGTTGGGGATGTCTTGGCACCTAAACTGATTGCGGAGATAGGCGATATAAGAAGATTTCATAGTGGTAAGGCGCTTATTGCATTTGCAGGTATAGATGCACCGCCATATGAGTCCGGCCAATTTGTGGGAACTAATCGAAAGATTAGCAAACGTGGTTCAAAGCTACTGCGCAAGATTGGTTATGAGACAATGAGAGTTTTAAAAACGCACAAAGCTCCAGAGGATGATGCGGTATACCGGTTTATTCTAAAGAAAGAGGCCGAAGGGAAATCTAAACGTCAGGCTAAGATAGCAGGACTAAATAAGTTTCTGCGAATTTACTATGCTCGTGTAAGCGAAGTTTACAAAGCATAAAAAGTAGAAAATACAGCTTATTATTGGCTGATGAAAGTCAGCCTTTTTAGTGTGCACAAAAATAATAAGAATAGGGCATAAAGAAAACCTGCTGGGAAAAGCAATTTACGCTTGACTTTTCTTAGCAGGTTTTTTTGCTCAAGCTTTTTTTCGGCTTCCTTTTGTTCCTCTTTTTTCTTTTTTATTCGTTCCAACCATTTATCAATATCCGGATCCGTTTTTTCTCCGCCATCTGTTACAGTACATACTGTCATGGTGGTATATTCTTCTCCAAACTCAATAGATATAGATTTAAGTGTCCACCCTTTTGCCTGAGCAGACTGTTGAGCCTCTTTTACATAATCGGGCGCTTTTGAAAGCTCCCTTTCCAACCACTCCCCTGTTTTCTCATCTGACATAGCCCGTCGTAGCAATCCTCCGGTGACTGAAACGGCAGCGTTTTTTCCAGGCTTCAAACAACTGTATTTGCCCATCAGATAATTTGAATACTCTCTCACAGATGAGGGCTTTTTACTTGCTGTTCCCGTATTATTATTTGTTGTATATGGATTATATGAACCGTTTATTATCATAATGCAAATCCTCACTTCCTTTGATTTAGCAAACAAGAAATCCGTTTCCTACGGTTTATGCTCTTAAATCAAATGTTCCACCAGAAAGTAGCGTCATCGTTCCTGCCAGCTTCATTGTGAACTGATTTGTCAGATCTTCCAAATCCTTTCCTCTAAACTCCATGTTAAATGAAGCATCATCCGTCTTTTTCTCCTCCTGCTTCTGTTCAAGCCTTTTCTCTGCTTCTTTTTGTTCTGCTCTTTTCTCTTTAATATTTTCCAGCCACTTGTCTATCTCCGGATCTGTACTTCCTTCATCCCCAAATACACCTACCGTTGTCATTGTGCTGTATTCTTCTCCAAACTCAATGGAAACCGATTTAAGCGTCCCACCGTGCGCTATGGAAGATTTCTGCGCGGCCTCAATATAATCCGGCACTTTTGACAATTCTCTTTCCAGCCATTCTCCTGTTTTTTCATCTGACATAGCCTTCCGTAGTAGTCCGCCCGTGACAGACACAGAAGCACTCTTCCCCGGAGTCAGACATCCGAACTTCTGCGTCAGATAATTTGAATACTCCTTAACATTAGAATACTTTCTGTTCGCTGTACTCCCTGAATTATTCACGTTATTATGATTATATGAACCACTTATTCTCATATTTCAAAACCTCCTTTGACCATCAATCATGAAATCCGTTTCATTCAATTATGACGGGATAGATATTCTTATCTAATCTCTTTTTCGGAAGCCGCAAAACAGATATAAACCCCTATGTAGTGAACGGCAAG
>JAEEGH010020249.1_pt1 | contig 13857 bp, 9 predicted proteins | sample 9134181 | NCBI WGS metagenome assembly JAEEGH01 (sample SAMN16246544, study PRJNA631951) | gut metagenome | biome: gut microbiome; feature: rumen; material: DP-attached | host: Bos | place: Iran: Karaj | collected 2018-10
ACGGCATCGAGCGCCAGATTGACATGCGTGTCCGTACGGTGGCTAAGAAATCCATGCTCAAGGTGAAGATCATTCAGAGTATTGACCGTCAGGTCGCCCTTGATGACATTGCCGATGCCCAGGGTATCGACTTCGATGACCTGCTGGACGAGGTGGAGGCCATTGTCTATAGCGGCACCAAACTGAATATCGACTATTTCCTCGAAGAGGTGATGGATGAAGACCACATCGACGATATTTACGACTACTTCTGCGAGTCGGATACGGATAATCTGGATGAGGCCCAGAATGAATTGGGAGAGGATTATTCAGAGGATGAAATCCGGCTGGTTCGCATCAAGTTTATTTCGGAGATGGCGAATTAATTGTTAAGAATGAAGTGTTAAGAGTTAAGAATTAAGAAAAAATGTCGGGCGACAGTGATTTTCTTAATTCTTAATTCTTAATTCTTAATTAAAATGACTACTTTTGCACGCAATATTTAAGAAAGGAATATATTATGGCTTCATTTATTGCAGACAAAATCGTGATGGACGGCCTGACATTTGACGACGTCCTGTTAATTCCAGCTTATTCAGAAGTACTGCCAAAAACGGTAGAGTTGAAAACCCGTTTCTCTCGGAACATCGAGTTGAACATCCCGTTCGTGACGGCTGCCATGGATACTGTTACTGAGTCGCAGATGGCCATCGCCATTGCCCGTGAAGGCGGTATCGGTGTCATTCATAAGAATATGTCTATTGAGGATCAGGCACGTCAGGTGGCTATCGTAAAACGTGCGGAGAACGGCATGATCTACGACCCGGTAACCATCCCCTTGGGATCGACGGTGGCTCAGGCGCTCGATATCATGTCGGAGTATCATATCGGTGGTATTCCCGTGGTCGATGACGAGAAGCGCCTGGTGGGTATCGTGACAAACCGTGACCTGCGTTTCGAGCGCCGTCTGGACCGTCCCGTGGAGGATATCATGTCCAAGGACCACCTGGTGACGACCCATCAGCAGACTGACTTGGCCGCTGCCGCACAGATTCTTCAGGAGAATAAGATCGAGAAACTGCCGGTGGTTGACAAGGAGAATCATCTGATAGGTCTGATTACCTATAAGGATATTACCAAGGCCAAGGACAAGCCGATGGCTTGTAAGGATGAGAAAGGCCGTCTGCGCGTGGCTGCCGGTGTCGGCGTGACCAGCGACACGCTGGATCGTATGCAGGCTCTGGTCGATGCCGGTGCTGATGCCATCGTCATTGACACGGCTCATGGTCATTCGAAGTCTGTGATTGAGAAGTTGAGAGAGGCAAAGGTGTCGTTCCCGGATATTGACATCGTGGTCGGTAACGTCGCTACCGGCGAGGCCGCCAAGATGCTGGTGGAGAATGGCGCAGACTCCGTGAAAGTGGGTATCGGTCCGGGATCTATCTGTACGACCCGTGTCGTAGCTGGCGTCGGTGTTCCTCAGCTGAGTGCGGTTTACGACGTTTTCAGTGCTCTGCAGGGTACAGGTGTGCCCCTCATTGCCGATGGTGGCCTGCGCTACTCGGGTGATATTGTGAAGGCACTGGCTGCCGGTGGCAGTTGCGTGATGATCGGTTCACTCGTCGCCGGTACTGAGGAGAGCCCTGGTGATACCATCATCTATAACGGTCGTAAGTTCAAGAGCTATCGCGGCATGGGCTCCCTTGAGGCCATGGAGCAGAAACATGGTTCAAAGGACCGCTATTTCCAGGGTGACACCAAGGAAGTGAAGAAGCTGGTGCCCGAGGGCATTGCCGGTCGCGTACCTTACAAGGGAACTGTTCAGGAGGTGATCTATCAGATGACCGGTGGCCTGCGTTCCGGTATGGGCTATTGTGGCGCACAGACCATTGATGCGCTCCACAATGCGAAGTTTACGCGTATCACCAATGCAGGTGTCAACGAGAGCCATCCGCATGATATCACAATCACGAGTGAGGCTCCTAATTATTCAAGACCTAACGACTAAATGAAAAGACTTGCAATATCTATTGTTATGGTGCTCACTACAGGAACCGCTCTGGCACAGACGGATCCTGTAGTGATGACTATCAATGGCGTTCCCGTGCCCCGTTCGGAATTTGAGTATTCTTTCAATAAGAATAACGGGGAAGGGGTGGTTGACAAGAAGACATTGGATGAGTATGTGGATCTGTTTGTCAACTACAAGCTGAAGGTGGCGGCTGCTTTGGATGAGAAGATGGATACCGCTACCGCTTTCCAGGAAGAATATAAGATGTATCGCGACCAGCAGGTCCTTCCTACGATGGTCGATGATGCCGATCTGTTGGTAGAAGCCCGTCGGTTGTATGAGCGTACCAAGGAGTCTATCGGTCCTAAGGGACTGATCCATCCGGCGCATATTCTGCTGGCGCTTCCTTCCGAGGCGACAACTCCGGAACAGGAGAAGGCGCGTGTGCGAATAGATTCAGTCTATCAGGCCCTGCAGGCAGGAGCTGATTTCTCCGAACTGGCGAAGAGTCTGTCACAGGATCCTGGTTCTGCCCCCAATGGCGGCCTGTTGCCCTGGATTGCTCCCTCCCAGACGCTCAAGGAGTTCGAGGATGTGGCCTATTCCCTTCAGCCTGGGGAGATGAGCCGTCCGTTCCTCTCCCCCGTGGGGTATCATATCATTCAGATGAAAGAGCGTAAGCAGCTGGAACCCTTCGATTCGCTGAAGACCACCCTGCTCACCTATTTGGAGCGTCGTGGCATCCGTCAGGAGATTCTCGATGCACGTTTGAAGTATCTGACGGAGTCTTCGAATGGCACGCTGACCACCGAGCAGATTATCGAAGGGCGCTCTGATTCACTGGCCGCCGTGGATAGCGACATGAAATATCTCTTCCAGGAGTATCACGACGGACTGTTGCTCTATGAGATCAGCAACCGTGAGGTATGGGAGAAGGCCACTTCCGATGAGGCCGGTCTGAAGGCCTGGTTTGAAAGCCATAGGAAAGACTATGCATGGGACGAGCCCCGCTACAAGGGTATAGCCTATCATGTGAAGACGAAACAGGATGTGAAAGCCGTGAAGAATTGTGTGAAGAACCTGCCCTTCGATGATTGGGCTGAGGCGCTGCATGTCACCTTCAATCCCGATTCCGTTATCCGTATCCGTGTGGAGAAGGCCCTCTTCAAACGCGGCGATAATCCGACAATCGACCGTATGGTTTTCAAGGTTCCTGGCGTGGAGCCTGCTGTGAATCCCGACTATCCCATAGATGCTGTCTACGGCAAGAAGTTGAAGAAGCCTGAGGACTATACCGATGTCAAGAACCTGGTCATCGAGGATTATCAGAAGGCGCTCGAACAGGAGTGGGTTGCTTCCCTGCGCCGCCGGTACAAGGTAGAGATTAATGAAGCAGTTTTGAAAACAGTAAATAAACATTCATGAAGAGAACAAGGATCCTAATATTGCCCTTTTTACTCGCCCTGCCCCTTTTGGGTGCAGCAGAGCGCATGTCAGTATCATCCGCGATGGCAGGCTCTCCAGTTGCTGATTCTGACTCCGTGGCGACTGGAACGGTAATCGATGAGGTGGTGTGGGTCGTTGGCGACGAGGCCATCCTGAAGTCTGATGTGGAGGCGATGCGTATGCAGGCTGCCATGGAGGGCATTAAGTGGAGTGGCGATCCCGATTGCTCAATCCCTGAGCAGATCGCCGTTCAGAAATTGTTCAAGCATCAGGCAGAGATCGACAGTATAGAAGTGACGGATGCCGATGTCGCACAAGAGGTGGAACAGCAGATCAACTACTGGCTGGAGATGGTCGACGGTTCACGTGAACGTCTGGAGGAATACAAGCACCAGCCGCTCTCGCAGATCCGTAATGAGCTTCGTGACGAGATGAAGGACCGTCAGATGGTGCAGAAGATGAAGCAGAAACTGGTGAGTGATATCGCCGTGACACCTGCCGAGGTGCGTCGCTATTTCAAGGATCTGTCGCCCGATAGCATTCCCTTTGTACCTACTGAGGTGGAGGTGCAGATTATCCAGCAGACCCCCAGGATTGAGCCTGAGGAACTGAACCGCGTAAAGGATGAACTGCGTGAATACACCGATCGTGTGAATAAGGGTGAGGCTTCCTTCCAAACGCTGGCCCGTCTCTATTCTGAGGATCCGGGTACGGCCCGTCGCGGAGGAGAACTGGGACTTGTGGGCCGTGGCACACTTGACCCTGCCTTTGCGGCTGTGGCTTTTAACTTGACTGATCCTAAGAAGGTGTCGAAGATTGTGGAGTCTGAGTTCGGTTTCCATATCATCCAGCTGATCGAGAAACGTGGCGAGAAGGTGAATGTCCGTCATATTCTCCGTAAGCCTGTGGTCTCCGATGAGGCGGTGGAGAAGACGCTGAGCAGGCTGGACTCCATAGCCACGGATATACGTAACGGCAAGTTCACTTTCGACGAAGCAGCCCCGCTGCTGTCGGATGATAAGGATACGCGCTACAGCAAGGGCCTGATGTCTACTAACATGATGCAGACGGGCTATACCTCCTCGAAGTTCCGAATGCAGGATCTGCCTCCTGAGGTGGCCAAGGCCGTGGATACACTTGAGGTAGGGGAGATTTCCAAGTCGTTCATCATGATTAATCAGCGGGGAAAGACGGTCTGTGTGATAGCAAAGTTGAAGAACCGTATCCCTGGTCATAAGGCAACGGTCACCGAAGATTTCCAGACCCTGAAGGATGTGGTGCTGAACAAGCGCCGTGAGGAACTTATCCATCAGTGGGTGGTCGACAAGATAAAGAATGTCTATACTCGTTTGAACGACAATTACAAGGACTGTCACTTCGAATACGAGGGGTGGATAAAGTGAATGTGTAATTGACAATTGATAATTGAAAGGTGCATCGTAGAGAATCCTTCATATTTCTGATGGTGGTGGCCCTGTTGATAGGGATGGTCTCCAGTTTTGCCCAGAAACAGCAGCAGAAGAAGCGCCCGGCACGGAAGGCAAAGGTACAGGATACCCGCATATACCTGGTTCATGCCGACGTATTGCATTTCGACCAGTTCAAGAATCCTGATGCCACCATCCTCAATGGTAAGGTGCATTTTACCCACCAGGGAGCTCGCCTCTATTGCGACAGCGCCTATTTCTATGAGGCCAGTAACTCTTTCGAGGCTTTCGGAAATGTGAAGATGTATCAGGGCGACACACTCTCACTGGTGAGCGACTATGCCTATTATGACGGCAATGAGCAGATGGCCCGTGCGCGGTATAATGTGGTGCTGAAGCATCGTAAGACCACTCTTTATACCGACAGTCTCGACTTCGACCGTATCTATGACAATGCTTATTTCTTTGAGGGTGGAAAGATGGTCGACGGCAATACGACGCTCACATCCGACTGGGGAGAATACAATACGAAGAGCAAGATGTCGGTGTTCAACTATGATGTGAAGATGAAGAGCCCGAAGTTCTTTCTCACCACCGATACCCTCTACTACGACACCCGTACCTCACTGGCTCATATCGTCGGCCCTTCGAACATCACCTCTGGCGACAGTCATATCTATTCGGAGCAGGGCTATTACGACACCAAGCTCGACCGTGCACGGCTGATGGACCGTTCTGTGCTCTCCAACAACGGCAAGATGATGGTGGGCGACAGTGTCTATTATGACAGCAAGCAGGGGTTCAGCCAGGCGTTCCGGAATGTAATCTATGTGGATTCCGTCAACAAGAACAAGCTGACTGGCAACTACGGCGAGTATTATGAGAATACGGGCTATGCCCTCTGTACCGACAGTGCCGTTGCCATCGACTTCTCACAGGGTGATTCTCTCTTCATGCATGCCGATACCTTCAAGATTGTTACCTTCAATATCGAAACCGATTCCGTTTACCGGAAGATTCATGCCTATCGGAAGGTGCGTGCCTATAGGACTGATGTTCAGGCTGTCTGCGACTCGTTGGTCTATAATTCCCAGGACTCCTGTATGACCATGTACTACGACCCGATCCTCTGGAATAATAACCAGCAGCTGGTGGGCGACCGCGTGGAGGTGTTCATGAAGGATTCTGTCATCGATCATGCCCATATCATCGGCAATTGCTTTTCCATCCAACAGCTGCGCGTGGACACGACGTTGTATAATCAGGTGTCGTCGAAGGATATGTATGCCTATTTCATCAATGGAGCCATCCGTGAGGCGCAGGCAAAGGGCAATGTGCTGATTGGCTATTACTTCGAGGAGGGTGACAGCATACCTATTATATATAATTATCAGGAGACCTCCGAGCTGCGCATGTACCTCAAGGACCGTAAACTTGAGAGTGTATGGACGCCGAAGACCAGCGGTACGATGTACCCTCTGAATCAGATTCCCCTCGAGCGTAAGCATCTTCCCGGGTTCGTGTGGTACGACTATGTGCGTCCTCTCGACCGTTACGATATCTTCAACTGGCGTACAAAGAAAGGAAGCCTGGTCGATGAGTGACGTGATCCATCTTCTCCCTGACAGTGTCGCTAACCAGATTGCAGCTGGTGAGGTGATACAGCGCCCGGCTTCTGTCATTAAGGAGCTGGTTGAGAATTCCGTGGATGCCGGTTCAGCTACAATCCATGTCCTGATCGTTGATGCAGGCAGGACATCCATTCAGGTCATCGACGATGGCAAAGGCATGTCGGAGACTGATGCCCGTCTGTCGTTCGAGCGTCATGCCACGTCGAAGATCCAGCATGCTTCCGACCTCTTCGCCCTTCATACCATGGGCTTTCGCGGTGAGGCTCTTGCCTCCATTGCTGCCGTGGCGCAGGTGGAGCTTCAGACCCGTCGCGAGGAAGATGAGGTGGGCACGCGTCTGTTGATCTCAGGGTCTAAGGTGACGGTCCAGGAGCCTGTCTCATGTCCCGTAGGCAGTAACTTCAAGGTGGAGAACCTCTTCTTTAATGTGCCTGCCCGCAGGAAGTTCCTCAAGACGAATGCCACTGAGCTCAGCAATATCCTGACGGCCTTCGAACGTATCGTCCTCGTTTATCCCGATATCCATTTCACCCTCCATCATAATGGTACAGAACTGCTGAACCTCCGTCCAGGGAGTTTGAGACAGCGCATAGGCGATGTCTTCGGCAAACAATACAATCAGGATATGCTGCCCGTAGAGGTGCATACGGCCATGTGTACAGTCTCTGGCTTTGTCAGCAAGCCTGAGGGTGCCAGGAAAAAAGGCGGTCACGACTATTTCTTCGTGAATGGCCGTTATATGAAGCATCCTTATTTCCACAAGGCCGTGATGGCAGCTTATGACCGGTTGATTCCTGAGGGCATGCAGGTGCCCTACTTCCTCTATTTCGAGGTTAAGGCATCAGAGATCGATGTGAATATTCATCCCACGAAGACAGAGATCAAGTTCGAGAATGAGCAGGCCATCTGGCAGATTCTCTCTGCGGCAGTGCGCGATGCCATCGGGAAGTTTTGCGAGGTGCCTACCATTGACTTCGATACGCAGGGGCGTCCCGATATCCCCGTGTACGATCCATCGCGCTCGGTAGCCCCTCCTCAGCCTCAGTATAATCCTGACTATAATCCCTTTAAGACCAAGGGATCCCATTCTTCCACCTATTCAGGGAAGTCGGGCGTTGATGCATCATGGACGACCCTTTACGAAGGCGCTTCAGTTCGCAGGGAAGAGGAGTCGGCGCCTTCTTTTTTCGACGACGACCAGCCTCTGTCACAATCTGCTACTGAGATTCTCTCCGAAAAGTCGCCTGCTCATTACCAGTATAAGGGCAAATACCTGATGACAGCCGTCAAGTCCGGTCTGATGATCATTGACCAGCACCGCGCCGACATACGTATTCTCTATGAGCGCTATATGAACCAGTTAAAGGATCACAAGGCCAGCACCCAGAAGTTGCTCTTCCCTGAGACTGTCACCTTCTTGCCCTCCGATGGTGTGACCATGCAACAGCTCCTGCCCGATCTCTGTAGGATGGGGTTCGACCTTAGTGATTTGGGTGGACATACCTTCGCCGTCAGTGGCGTGCCAGCTGGCATCGAGGGCATCGACCCCGTGCAACTGCTTCGTCAGATGGTCAGCGACACCCGTCATTCCGCCGATTCGTTCCATGCCCAATTGGCTCTGAGCCTTGCCCGAAGTGCCGCCATTCCCTATGGCCAGCTCCTTAGCAACGAGGAGATGGAGAACGTCATTAACGAACTCTTTACCTGTTCCAATGTCAACTATACCCCCGACGGTAAAGCCATCCTTTGCATCCTTCCACAAGGTGATATTGAGCAACTTTTGGGCTAAAATAGTTAAAAGATATTAACAAATCTCATTTTTTTCTTTGTTTCATAGCCCCGTTTCCAATAATTGTACTATCTTTGCACCCGCTTTTAGGAGAGAGGGCGTTTAGCTCAGCTGGTTTAGAGCATCTGCCTTACAAGCAGAGGGTCGGCGGTTCGAATCCGTCAACGCCCACAAGGAAGAAGAGAATGAACGAATACTCATTCTCTTCTTTATTTTTTGTATTCGCTGAAGATTCCTGCCGATTCGCTGAATAGATTTGCTGGAGTAAGGGAATCGTCGTACCTTTGCATCGTCAAAACAGAAGCGATTAGTTTTTTCATACATAAGATTAGGTTATTGTTAGTTAGTTAATTTGGTTAGTAAATTAGGTTAGTAAGTTGAAGAATCAAGGTCCGCAGTGATTGCGGGCCTTGATTCTTGTTATATTTCGGTATTTTTTTGTCGGATTTCTTTTTTTTTCTCCTTTTTCGGTGTGAAATGAAATAAAATGCTTACCTTTGTACGCTGATAACATGGACATCAACAGGAATACTAAAAGATAGAAACTATGATTTGGAATCAAACAATGGAGTGTATGGATCGCGAGCAGCTTCGTGAAATCCAGAGTCGCCGTTTGGTAAAGATGGCAGAGTATGTCTACTACAATACTCCGTTCTACAGGAAGAAATTTCAGGAGATGGGCTTGGAACCAGGCGATATCAAGAGCATTGACGATATCGTGAAATTGCCATTTACGAACAAGCTCGACCTGCGTGACAACTATCCGTTCGGACTGGCTGCCGTACCGATGTCTCAGATTGTGCGTATCCACGCTTCCAGTGGTACCACGGGGAAACCAGTCGTGGTGCTTTATACTCGTAAGGACCTTGCTACCTGGTCGGAGGCGATCTCACGTGCCTTCACGGCCTATGGCGCCGGCAAGGAAGATATTTTCCAGGTGGCTTATGGCTACGGTCTGTTCACGGGCGGTCTGGGTGCCCACGACGGGGCGACGAACATCGGGGCCTCGGTGATTCCCATTTCGTCGGGTAATACCCAGAAACAGATGACGCTGATGCACGATTTCGGGGCTACCGTGCTCTGCTGCACACCATCGTATGCCATGTTCCTCGGTGAGGCGATGAAGGAGAGCGAGTGGGGACGTGAAGAGTTCAAACTGAAGATTGGTGCCTTCGGTGCTGAGCCCTGGACGGAGAAGATGCGCGTGAAGCTGGAGGAGTCGTTGGGTGTCAAGGCCTACGACATCTACGGACTGAGCGAGATTGCGGGTCCTGGTGTCGGTTATGAATGCGAGTGCCAGCACGGCACACACCTGAACGAAGACTATTATTATCCGGAGATTCTCGACCCGAACACGGGCGAGCAGTTGCCGGAAGGAAGCTTCGGTGAACTGACCTTCACCCATCTGACGAAGGAGGGAATGCCGCTGTTGCGTTACCGTACCCACGACCTGACAGCCCTCCATTATGAGAAATGTTCGTGCGGGCGCACGTTGGTGAGGATGGACCGCATCCTCGGCCGTTGCGATGACATGCTCATCATACGTGGCGTGAATGTGTTCCCGTCGCAAATCGAGGATGTCATCCTGAAGCAGAAAGAGTATGAGCCGCACTTCCTGTTGACTGTTGACCGTGTGAACAATACGGACACCTCTGAGCTGAAGGTAGAGGTGAAGGAAGAGTACTTCACCGATGATATGGCGACGATGGTAGGCCTGCAGAGGAAGTTGGAGGGCGAGTTGCGTAGCGTGATCGGACTGGGCTTCAAGGTGAAGCTTGTGGAGCCGAAGGGCATCGAGCGTTCCGAGGGCAAGGCCAAGAGAGTGATTGACAAGAGAAACATTTAAAGACTATATTTTATGAAAACAAAGCAATTATCCATTTTCCTCGAGAACAAGTCTGGGCGACTGACCGAGGTGACCGATGCTCTTGGAGCAGCAGGCATTAACCTTTCCGCAATGAGTATTGCCGATAACAGCGACTTCGGAATCCTGCGCTGTATCGTCTCTGATCCCGAAAAGGCCTATAAGGTGTTGAAAGAACAGCACTTTGCCGTGAAAATCACGGATGTAATAGGCTTCGTTTGTCCTAACACGAGCGGGTCGCTGGCCGTGGTGCTGAGGCATCTGTCAGACCGTGGCGTGTTCATTGAATATATGTACTCTTTCGCCAATGGCGATGTGGCACATGTGATCATCCGTCCGTCGGATCTGGACACCTGCGAGCAGATACTGGCTGAGAAAAAGGTGGAACTGTTGGCTGCCAGTGAGCTATATCAGCTGTAAGAGAGGCAAAAAACGACTGAAACTGCAAAATTTCACAGTAGAAATTTTGCAGTTTCGTTTTTTTGACGTAACTTTGCAGCCGCAAATTCACATTTTGAGAGGAAAGGGCGTTTAGCTCAGCTGGTTTAGAGCATCTGCCTTACAAGCAGAGGGTCGGCGGTTCGAATCCGTCAACGCCCACGACACAAAGGAAGCCCTTCCGTAGCCGCAGAGGTTGAACGGGGGCAGAAAGCGCTTATAAGTATAGAAGATAATTATCAGTTTTAGGTTATTTTAGAAGAAGACATGGATCTAAGTTTGCTGACAGCCATCTCGCCTATTGATGGCCGTTATAGGAGTAAGACGGAACCTCTGGCAGAGTATTTCTCTGAGTATGCCCTCATCAGGTATCGGGTACGTGTGGAAATAGAATATTTCATCACACTTTGCGAACTGCCATTGCCGCAGTTGCAGAATCTCAATCATTCACTTTTTGATCAGCTCCGCGACATCTACCGTCTGTTTACACCAGCTGATGCCCAGCGGGTGAAAGATATCGAGCAGGTGACGAACCACGACGTGAAGGCTGTGGAGTACTTCATTAAGGAAAAACTAGATGCCATGGGCGGCTTCGAGCAATACAAGGAGTTTATCCACTTCGGCCTCACTTCACAGGACATCAACAATACCAGTGTGCCCCTTTCGGTGAAAGAGGCTCTGGAACAGGTGTACTATCCGCTGGTGGAAGAGCTGATAGAGCAGTTGAACGACTATGCTGAGCAGTGGAAGAATATTCCCATGCTGGCCAAGACACACGGACAGCCGGCATCGCCGACACGACTAGGAAAGGAGGTGATGGTCTACGTCTATCGCCTGGAAGAGCAGCTGAGAAGTTTGAAGGAGACACCCGTCACGGCGAAGTTCGGTGGTGCGACAGGTAATTTCAACGCCCATCATGTGGCCTATCCGCAGTATGACTGGCGGGAGTTTGGAAACAGCTTCGTCAGCGAGAAGCTTGGATTGGAGCGTGAGCAGTACACTACGCAAATCTCCAACTACGACTGGCTGGGAGCCATCTTCGATGCCATGCGTCGCATTAACACGATCGTCATCGACCTTGACCGCGACTTCTGGATGTATATCTCCATGGATTACTTCAAGCAAAAGATCAAGGCCGGCGAGGTGGGCTCGAGTGCCATGCCCCACAAGGTGAATCCCATTGATTATGAGAACTCGGAGGGTAACCTGGGCATCGCCAATGCCATCCTGCAGTTCCTGGCACAGAAGTTGCCCGTAAGCCGACTGCAGCGCGATCTGACCGACTCTACGGTACTTCGTAATGTGGGTGTTCCCATGGGTCATGCCCTCATCGCTTTCCAGAGCACACTGAAGGGACTGCGCAAGCTGATCCTCAACGAGGAGAAACTGCAGCAGGACCTTGACAACACATGGGCCGTGGTGGCCGAGGCCATTCAGACTATCCTGCGCCGAGAGGCCTATCCCAATCCTTACGAGACTCTGAAGGCCCTGACAAGGACCAACGAGAAACTGACTGGCGAAAAGATCTGCAACTTCATCGAGACACTGGATGTCAGTGAGGATGTGAAGGAGGAACTTCGTGCCATCACTCCTGCTAATTATACTGGTATTTAACAACCATAGACAAGAAGAATTAAGTAATCACATTTTTTAAAGTTACAACACAATGGATTTTGAGAACAACGAAAAGAAACAGGAAGAGACCCCGAAGGAGGGCTTCCAGAAAGAGTTCCGTCCTGGACGTTCACCGCGTCCGCGTATTCACACCGGACAACGTCCTGTAGCCTATGACCGTCCTAACTATCGTAGCAACAATGATGAAGGAGGATTCCGCCCCGAGGGATTCGGTGCAGGTCTGCAGAGCAGTGCGCCTCAGCATGGCGGCTATCGTCCACGTAACAATTATAATACTGGCGGCGGCTATCGTCCTCGTCAGGAGCGTTCTGAGGGAGGTGAGTATGGTCAGTCCCGTCAGGGTGGCTACCAGCCTCGTCAGGGCGGTTATGGTCAGCAGCGCCAGGGTGGCTACCAGCCCCGTCAGGGTGGTTATGGCCAGCCTCGTCAGGGTGGCTATGGTCAGCAGCGTCAGGGCGGCTACGGTCAGTCCCGTCCCCAGCAGGGTGGCTATGGCCAGTCCCGTCAGGGTGGCTTCAACCCCAACTATGGTGGCAAGCCCGGTTATGGCAAGCCTTCGTATGGTGGTCAGGGCTTCAAGAAACCTTCCCGTCCGCGTACGGCCGACTACGATCCGAATGCTAAGTACTCGATGAAGAAGCGTATCGAGTACAAGGAAGTGAACTATGATCCCAATGAGCCCCTTCGTCTGAACAAATTCTTGGCCAATGCCGGAATCTGCAGTCGCCGTGAGGCCGACGAGTTCATCCAGGCCGGTGTCGTCACCGTGAATGGCGAGGTGGTGACCGAGCTGGGCACAAAGATTCTGCGTACCGACGAGGTGATGTTCCACGATCAGCCGGTGAAGATCGAGAAGAAGGTCTACGTGCTGCTTAACAAGCCGAAGGACTATGTGACCACTAGCGATGATCCCCAGCAGCGCAAGACTGTGATGGATCTCGTGAAGAACGCCTGTCAGGAGCGCATCTATCCCGTAGGCCGTCTCGACCGCAACACCACTGGTGTACTTCTGCTGACTAACGACGGTGACCTGGCTTCGAAGCTGACCCATCCGAAGTATCTGAAGAAGAAGATCTATCACGTCTATCTGGACAAGAACGTGACGGCTCACGACTTGCAGCAGATTGCAGAAGGCGTTCAGTTGGAGGATGGCGAAGTCAAGGCCGACGATGTGCAGTATGCTCATCCCACTGATAAGAAGCAGGTGGGCATCGAGATCCACAGCGGCAAGAACCGTATCGTCCGCCGTATCTTCGAGTCGCTGGGCTACCGTGTCCAGAAGCTGGACCGTGTACAGTTTGCCGGTCTGACGAAGAAAAACCTGAAGCGTGGTGACTGGCGCTACCTCACTGAGGAGGAAGTGGACCGTCTGCGTATGGGAGCATATGAGTAATTGATAATTGAAAAATGATCATGAAACGTACTAAGATTATCGACGTGCTGAATAGCACGGAATACGGTAAGGATGTCTGCGTGAAGGGCTGGGTGCGTACGCATCGCAGTTCTAAGGCAGTGGACTTTATCGCCCTGAACGACGGCTCGACCATCAAGAACGTACAGGTGGTGGTCGATCCGACACTTTTTGATGAGGAAATGTTGAAACAGATCACTACAGGCAGCTGTATCTGTGCCGAGGG
>JAEEGH010020251.1_pt1 | contig 13856 bp, 11 predicted proteins | sample 9134181 | NCBI WGS metagenome assembly JAEEGH01 (sample SAMN16246544, study PRJNA631951) | gut metagenome | biome: gut microbiome; feature: rumen; material: DP-attached | host: Bos | place: Iran: Karaj | collected 2018-10
ACCTACGCTCTAAATTATACACTATAGCGAAGCTTCCTCTGAACATTAAAACCGAAGGTTTAAAGGTGTTCTCAACTTCGCATTTTAGTGCGGAAGGCGGGACTTGAACCCGCACGCTCGCAATGAGCACAAGATCCTTAGTCTTGCTCGTCTGCCAGTTCCGACACTTCCGCAAACAGCATATTAATTTGCTCTGCAAATTAATCTTGCCACGAATCGCTCATTGCCACAGGCAATCTTCCATGCGATTCTTCATTAGTTGTCTTAGCGACAAAAAGTATAATATCAAATCAAATAAACTGAGTCAACACCTAAAATACATTTTTTTCACTTTTTTTAGCTAAAATGATTTCTGTTGTAAATGCTGTGGACAGTGTGGTATTATAAATAAAATTGCACACAATTAAATTGAGATAAACTGAGAAAGGGGCTATATGTTATATTCTATTATTTTAATTCTAATCACATTTTTATATATCGTTCTCTTAGAACTTTCTAAGAATACTTTAATAGGCTGGGCGGTAGCAATCTTGGCGATGATTGTCATGTTCGTGTGCCGGCATATTCTCAAGAAGAAGGAGAAGCTTTCGGCAAAGCGAACAATGCTAAGCTATCTAGCGTTTTTTGTAGTGCTGGCTGCCAACTATATTCTCACGGCTCCACCATACAAAAATGTTCCTGCTGTGGACAACAAGAATCCAGACGTGACCTCAGTGGTTCATGTTCAGCAGGGGGATTTGACTGGAGTTTACAATGAGGATCATTCTGTAAAAGTATATGCGGGGATTCCTTATGCCCAGGCGCCAGTTGACGACCTTCGCTTCAAGGAGCCTCAGCCAGCCCAGTCCTGGGATGGAGTGAGAGAGTGCGATGAGTTTGCGCCCATGGCCATGCAATCGAGAAATGCGCCATTGATCGATAGTCTTATTAACATTCTCGCCAGACATGATTACCAAGTGAAGTTTGGTGATGAGTATTTGGAGCCAATGAGCGAGGATTGCCTCTATCTAAATGTATTTGCCCCTGAGACGGATGAGGATGAGTTGTTGCCAGTTATCTTTTATATTCATGGCGGCAGCTTGACTTCGGGACAGTCATCATACAGCGAGTATCGCGGTGAGGATTTGGCAAAGCGAGGAGTTGTGTACGTCAACTTTGCTTATCGCGTGGGCGTGTTTGGCTTCTATGCGGCTGATGATTTGAAGGCTGAGTCGGCTAATGGCACAACGGGCGATTACGGCCTTTTGGATCAGATAGCTGCGCTCCAGTGGGTGATCGACAATATCGAGGCCTTTGGCGGAGACCCTAATCAGATTACCATTGCGGGAGAATCTGCAGGTTCCTCATGTGTAAATGCATTATGCGCTTCTCCATTGACAGAGGGGATGTTCAACTATGCCATTGGAGAATCTAGCGGAATTTTGGCCCATCAGCCATATCACACATTCCGTAAATACGAAGATGCTATTGAGCAAGGAAATGTTGTGCGAGATGAATTCGGCGTTGATTCTTCAGACGAATTAAGGGATGTGCCAGCGGAAGAATTGGTAAAGACTACCTCGACTCAGAATTCCATGACGGTGGATGGTTACGTGCTAACGGAGATGCCTTATCTCACCTATGAGCGAGGTGCAAATCATGAAAAGGCACTTTTGAATGGGCATAATACGAAGGAAGCTGATGTTTTTACCTTGGACATTGAGGCTACCTCTGAGAATTATGAGGAGCTGCTAGCGGAAAAAGTTGGAGAGTATGCCCATGAAATGGCGCAGGTTGTTCCAGCGGATTCTCCACAGCGTGACCAGCACATTTTCATTGATAAAATGGGTGATGCAAAGGGGGCTCTCAACACCTGCTATTCTGCAATATGGTTTGGATATTCTCACTATTTGTGGAGCAATTATTTGGCGGCGCAGGACGTACCGGTTTATGAGTACTACTTCTCAAAGACCAACAACAGTCTTTCTAATTATCATGCTGGAGAATTGCCATATGCCTACGGAAATTTGTGGCGTCATCCAGGCGTGTATGACCAGTCGGATTACGAGCTGTCTGAGGTGATGCAGCAATATTGGGTGAACTTTGCCAAGACAGGTAACCCTAATGGAGAAGGTTTGCCAGAATGGCTTCCAGTTACAGAGACTCAGACAAAGGTCTTGCAGTTTGATGAAGACATCAAAATGGTGGAAGATCCTAGTGCTGAATTGTATAAAATTATTGATAAGTACCAAGATTCAATTAATTGATGCAAAAGTAAAGAAAAACCGCAATGGATAGGTTATACTGTTCATGAGTTACATTAGGGAGAATAGTAATGACCTTTGCGGATTTGAATTTTATTTTTAGATTGGTACCAATCTTTTTAATCATATATTACATTACACCTGCTAAGTTTCGACCATGGATTTTGCTTTGCGCGAGTTTGGGATTTTATTATACAAATGAGCCAAAGCTGATTGTTGTGATGCTTGCAGGTGTTTTTGTCAACTGGTTGATTGCTAGGTTTAATAAAGAAAAGAAGAACAAGGTGATTCTAGGAGTGGCTATTGTTCTTGACTTGGCGCTTATGATTTCATTTAAAGTGTGTGGTGCGCTAGACCTTGGAGTTGTCATACCGGTTGGCCTTAGTTATTTTGTTTTCAAACTGATTTCTTATCAGATAGATTTATATAAGGGCATGATTGAGAATGTTAGTCTGCGAGATATGACTAACTATTTTCTCATGTTTCCACAGGTCATTTCTGGGCCGATTTCCCGATATGATTATTTGATGGCAAATGATACCTGGAACAAGGGCGAAGGCACATTCTCAAGTAGGCTTTTTGGCGTGCTTGGCAAAATAGAAGAGGGCCTAAAATATTTCGTCCTGGGACTGTTTATGAAGGTGATAATTGCCGACCATTTGGCGATTCTTTGGAACGATATAAAGACCATCGGCTATGAGAGCATTTCTACGCCATTGGCTTGGCTTGGTGCTTACTCATATTCTCTGAATTTGTATTTTGATTTCTGGGGATATTCTCTCATGGCAGCTGGACTTGGCATGATGATAGGTTTTCCATTTATTAGCAACTTTGACCAGCCATATTTTGCGACTTCGATTTCGGATTTTTATCGAAGATGGCACAGCACACTCGGTCTGTGGTTTAGAGATTACCTATATTTTCCATTAGGAGGCAATCGAAAGGGCAAGCTTCGCACTGGTTTCAATATTTTTGTGGTTTGGTTATGCACTGGATTGTGGCATGGCTTTACTTACAATTTTTTAATATGGGCAGGGGCTATTTGTCTTGTGATAATGGTTGAAAAATTCCTCTTATCCAAGAACGAACTATTGATAAAGGTGCTTGGCCGATTTAATGTTTGGGTAATAATCCCCATTACCTGGGTGGCTTTTGCAATTCACTCCTTCAAGAATTTACGAGTGTACTTGCTTAGAATGTTTCCGGTGATTGACGTGGGCATTGCGGTCAATCACAGCGATTATATAAAAATATTGAAGAACTATGGTGTGTATTTAGGACTAGGATTGTTGCTAACATTGCCTATAGTTACGACTTTGTACAAGAAATATAAGGGTAAAGTCTTGGTGATTTTTGGATTGTTCGTGATGTTTTGGATTACGATTTTTAGCCTGGCAAATTCTGCCGGCAATCCATTTATGTATCTGAGATTTTAGGATAATGATATGAAAATAAAAGGATGCTTACTTTTAATTCTAATATTTGTAAGTGCGGTGGCCCTGTCTGTGGTTAGCTTTGTGTTTCGATACCAGGCCTATGGAGAATACTGGGACGAAAGCCTAGAGACTCCGGTGCTTGGGGCGGTGTTTAAAGCCGCAGCGGATGGCATTTTCCCTTGGAATTACCAAGATGAGGAAGAGGAGGTCACTTCTGCATTTGACGAAGTGGCGGCCAACAAAGACACAGGTAGCCAAAAGATAAGGCCTGTTAAGTTAGAATATACGACGGTTGACGACTCGTACTTTGATGATGCTTTGTTTATAGGTGATTCTCGAATGGTTGGGTTGTCAGAATACTGCGAGGCAATCGATAGCCGCGCCACATTCTATGCTAAGAAGTCACTTACGATTTTTGATATAAGGGATGATGCTTGGATTTCTACTGAGGAGGGAGAGGATATTACCCTTTGGGATGCCCTTTCAACTGCCAGCTATTCCAAGATTTATATTATGGTAGGAATCAATGAGCTTGGCACCGGGGATGAGAAGACTTTCCGAGAGGCTTACAGTGACGTTGTGAATGAGATTGCCACCTTGCAGCCAGATGCATACATTTTCATCAACAGTATAATGCACGTTTCGGCGGAGAAGAACGAGAGCGATGAGCTGTACAATAACAATAATATTAATATTAGAAACAATGCCATTCGTTCCCTTGAAAACAGGAGAAATATTTTCTATTTGGACATTAACGAGGCCGTAGATGACGAGACCGGAAATCTCAATTCGGAGTGGACATTTGATGGTGTTCATTTGAAGGGGGCTAACTATGAGCCATGGCATGAATACCTGCTTAGCCATGGAATTTTGACAGAAGATTGAATGTGTCAGAATTTTCTGATTTAGCGCGCTAAAGTTCGACGCTTTAGAAGCGCCAAAAACGTTGACTATAAAGGGTTCCTTTGGTATTATACTTCTTGTCGATACGACGCGGCGTGAGCATATTAACATGCTGTGAGCGGAAGTGTCGGAACTGGCAGACGAGCAAGACTAAGGATCTTGTGCTCATTGCGAGCGTGCGGGTTCAAGTCCCGCCTTCCGCATCCTTTAAAAGAGAGCAACCAAGTAATTGGTTGCTCTTTTGTTATATAAAACTTTAAAATATTAACAACCAATTAACTGGTTGAATTTTTTCAATTAGTGGGTGCAATTAGTGGGTGCAAAGTGCAATATGCATCCCAACACCAACTTTATTGAAAATGGGATGTATTTTTTCTTTCAGTGTCTATAAATTAATTCTCAGATTATATAAAGGTGTTTCTTAAAATATGCTTTTACAAATGTTTGAATGATACTAAATACTTAAATCTGCGATTTGTGCACTGAAAATGTAAATTCCATACATCCCCAAATTAGTTTTTGTTGGTTTGGGATGCATATGCGAAAAAGATATGCCACACTAAATAAATTCTCAATTACATAATTGCCATTTATAAGATATTGTAGAATAATGAAAATATGGGGGAATAATTATGGCAGCATCAATAATTTATTTATCAATTTCATTTTTAGTTTCATTAATTTTTGTGATTATAGGGATAGTCCAGGTTCATGCAAAAGAGCCAGTAAGTATAAATACAGGAGAAAAGCCTCCTAAGGCAGAAGAACTGATTAGCGTTACAGAATGGAATTATAAGCATGGTAGAAATTTTATTGTATATGGATGTTTATTATTTTTAACGTTGGTTTTGTTTGGGATATCTCAAATAATGATTGATAATACTAAGCTATCATTAATCCTATTTGCTGTGGCAATAATTGGCGAAATAGCTTGGCTTGAGATAGACCACATCCTTCTTAAGAAAAAGCTTATTATAAAAGATGTTGCATAAACATTTTCAAAAATGTATGATGGATACATTAATTACAGGAAAGAGAGGTGTTCAATTATGATGATCAGAAGAACGAATATAACATCTGAATATCTGTTGAAGACCTCGGCATATTTTTAATAAGAATTTTTTTTACCGTGGTTTATTAAGCCACGGTATTTTTTTGCTAATACTTCTAAGATATTCATACAAGACTTTTGTTACCATTCAATTATTTGAATTTTATGGAGGAATCTTATGATTAATCTTAGAAAAATCTCAGAAGAAAATTTTATTGATGCATTTAATCTTAAGTTGGGAAATGGTCAGGACAAGTTCGTTTCCCATCCAATTCGTAGTCTCGCACAGGCTTATGTTTATAGAACTCAATGTCAGCCGTTTGGTATCTATAAGGAAGATGAGATGGTTGGATATGTTATGGTGATTTATGATTATGACATTCCAGAATACAACATCTGGCATATGATGATTGATGAAGAGTACCAAGGAAAAGGATACGGTAAAGCTGCCCTAAAATGTATTTTGTCATACATTGTCGCCAAGCCTTTTGGTGATTCGAATAGAGTTACACTAACTTGCAATGAAGATAATAAGTTAGCGCTGGCATTGTATCGGAATATAGGTTTTACAGAGACAGGTGTTGTAGACGATGGTGAAATTGAGCTCTCACTAGATATATCTACGAATCATATACTATAATCTATTTTCTAAATATACCGCATTCTCGCTTTTATAGGTTACAATATTCGTATAAGTGTTTTACCGTATAAATGTAACAGGAAATCTGTGGAGGGTGTAAAGTATGCTTGATCAGAAGAAAACTGGTGAATTTATTTCAGGTATCAGAAGAGAAAAAGGATATACCCAAAAGCAACTTGCTGATGCTATCGGAGTAAGTGATAAAGCTATTTCTAGATGGGAAACAGGAAGGGGACTGCCAGATACATCTATAATGCCAGTGCTCTGTAAAATACTCGAAATTAATATCAACGAGCTTCTATCAGGTGAGCATTTGTCCACAGAAGATTATGATGGAAAGGCGGAAAAGAATATGGTAGAGCTTATGAAGAATAATGAAAAAATAAAAAAGGATGAGAAAATGTCTTCAATTGGAATGATTATTGGCCTTATTATTCTAATTGCAGTTTTGATGGCTATCATTCTATTTGGTAGAGGACAGATTGCTTGGTTTTTAGACTTACCATCTTTACTTGCTGTTTTATGTGTAAAGTACATTATTCTTGGAATTTCTAAGCAGTTTGGATATTACGTCAATGGCATAAAAGTGGCATTTGGAAAGCGACAACTGGAAGTTGATTCAGATGAATTAGAAAAATCTGAATACGCCATTACATATGGGATAAAAGCTACCTTATACAGTGGAGCGCTTTCAAGCATTATAGGAATCGTGTTATCTATTGGTACAATTGGAGATCTGGATAAACTGGGCCCTAATCTTGCAGTGGCAATTCTGACAATTTTTTACGCAATTGTTATTTCTGTGGTACTGCATATGTTAAAAGGAAGGCTACATAGAATGATTTAAGAAGAATTAGGGAGGATAGATGCAGTCATAGGTTTTAGAATATTCAAAAGTGCATCAATAAGTTAGAGCAATAGAAAAACTTAATAAAATGATAATCCAACACTTTTTACGATTTGTGTGGGGACCTTGGTTCCTGAAATCAACACTTTTCGTGGAAAGTGTTGTTCTGTTTATAGGCTTATATTTCTATAATTACCTCAAGCTCAAAGCAATGAGCGCAAAATTAAAAAAAAGGAGGTAAAAATAAATGAGCAGGAAGATTTATTTGGTTACAGGTGCAGCAGGATTTTTAGGAAGTACAGTTTGTCGACAACTTGTAGAACAAGGTGAAAGGGTTAGAGCTTTTGTCTTAGCGGGAGATAAATCGGCACAGTATCTTCCAAAGGAAGTGGAAATTGTTTACGGAAATCTTTGCAATAAAAATGATTTGGAACAGTTTTTTGATATAGAACAAGATGTTGAAATAGTTGTGCTTCATATAGCTAGCATCGTTACCGTAAATCCGGATTACAGCCAGAAGGTAATGGATGTAAACGTTGGAGGTACAGAAAACATAGTTGAAATGTGTAAAAAATATAATGTTTCAAAGCTGGTTTATTGCTCATCAACTGGTGCTATTCCGGAAGAAGAAAAAGGAACAATTAGAGAATGTGAAGGTTCAATTCCTCTTGATCCAGAAAGAATAAAAGGTTGTTATTCTATGTCGAAAGCAGTTGCAACAAATGTTGTATTAAAAGCTGCAAAAGAAGGCTTGGATGCATGCGTGGTACACCCTTCAGGTATTTTAGGGCCTGAGGACTATGCGATGGGGGAGACTACAAAAACACTAGTAGATATTATCAACGGAGAAATGCCTGCTGGTATAGATGGAAGCTTCAATCTTTGTGATGTGCGTGATTTGGCAACTGGCGTTATCAGCGCAGCGGAAAGAGGAAAGAGTGGCGAATGCTACATTCTTGGTAATGAACCAGTAAGTTTTAAGGATTTTACAAGGCTTGTTTCTGAGGAGAGTGGATGCAAGCGTATGAAGCTCTTTTTGCCGATATATGCTGCGAATTTTATTGCAAAAATGCTTGAAAAGAAGGCTAAAAAGTCTGGAGAAAAGCCGCTTATGACAACATTCTCGGTTTACAATTTGGCTAGAAATAACCGATTTGATTCAAGCAAGGCTAGCAGGGAGCTTGGCTATACAACAAGATCATATAGAGAGACTATACGAGACGAAATTAGATGGTTGAAAGATACAGGAAAAATAGCATAAAAATAAAAAGATTACAAATGGAGGTAAAATTAAGATGAACAATTTAGACAAGGTATATGCAGAAAGTGTAGCAAAGGATTATATGCCAAAGGAGACAAGTAAGGTAAGACAGTTGAAAAAGTTAGATGATAAAGCAAAGAAACCAGCTTTTATTACAGCGTTATCCGTTGGTATTGTTGGCGCTTTGATTTTAGGTACAGGAATGTGCTTTTCAATGGGTGTGCTTGGAACAGGATTAGCAGCAATGGTTTTTGGAATTATCCTTGGAATATTGGGAATTGCTATTTGCATAGTAAATTATCCACTTTACTTGAAGCTACTTAAAAAGGGCAAAGAAATGTATGCTTATGAAATACTAGAGCTTGCCAAAGAAATATCGGAATCAGCTGAATAAAACGTCCTTTGACAAGATGAAATATGCTAAAATGGTGTGAACTGATTAAAAGTATTGCAAATGAATTGATAAATAGTGCTGAATTTCGCATCACTTTACGGAAATCAAATATGGTAAATTACAAAAATAACATCAATGGATTGGATGTTGATGCCTTCTATAGAGAATCGGATATAGAAGGCATTTTTCTTCCACTCCTACAAAAATTAACTGAATTACAAAAAGAGAAGAGCAAAAGGATTCTTGTTATGTTGGCGGCGCCTCCGGGAGCCGGCAAGAGTACCTTGTGCTCTTTTTTAGAAAAGCTATCAAAGGAGGCTGATGGACTAACAGCACTTCAAGCTATTGGAATGGATGGCTTCCATCGCAGACAGGAGTATTTGACTAGTCATACTACGATTCGCCATGGCAAGGAAATAAAGATGGTGGATATCAAAGGTGCTCCAGAGACTTTTGATTTAGAATTACTGAGGACGAGAATTGAGTTAGTCGCATCTGGTGCAAAATGTGGGTGGCCAATTTATGATAGGACATTACACAACCCGGTTGATAATGTGATTACCATTAATTCGGCCATAGTTCTACTTGAGGGAAATTACCTTCTCTTGGATGAACCAGGTTGGGATGAGTTGGCAGATTATGCTGATTACACTATTTCTCTCACAGCAAGAGAAGAGTTGCTTCGAGGTCGTTTGATTGACAGAAAAGCAGCCAGTGGAAATTCTCGAAAAAAGGCAACTGCCTTTGTGGATTATAGTGATATGGCAAATGTGAAAACGTGTCTTTCTAAGACAAAAAGTGCAGATTTGGAACTTGAAGTAAGTGAAGATGGTAGCTTTATTCTAAAATAACGAAGCTATGCGGCTTCTGAAATTTTCAATTAACAATTTTCACAAAACAAATAATCGAACATTGAAATATCTGACAAATATAAAATAAATGACATATTTATCTTGCAATTTAACGATCACAAGCTATAATAGTACATAACAACAGAGATAAAAAAACAAAAAAGAAAGGGAGGTACAGTCCACCAAAACATTAAAAATTAATTTTTAAGTTGGTTATTAAAATCTAGTGAATGGAGGTAAAGTCCACCAGAAATTTAAATTTTAAAACCAAGAAACAATGTTAAAATCTAGTGAATGGAGGTACGGTCCACCAGAGAATTAACATTAAACACACGCGACAATTTCATGATGAGGTCCATCACTGATAAAAGTTTTCAAATGGACAGTGACATGAAAAAATAAAGCAGAATGAGAGGTACAGTCCATTGGGATCGAATTTCAGGGGCGGCATCAGTTAGGAATCAAGTGATTTCGAATTGGTGTCGCCCGTTTTTTGTTGTGAAAAATGCCCCGTACTTGCTTGACTTGGGTGGGCAAATTAAATAGAATAGTACGTGCTGATGCGGGAAGATTTCCATGCTGTTAGCAGAAGTGGCGGAATCGGCAGACGCGCTGGCTTCAGGTGCCAGTGGTGGCAACACCGTGTGGGTTCAAGTCCCATCTTCTGCATTAATTAAATAATTTTTAAAAAGTTACGCAAGAAAAAAGGATATCCTTTTCTCTTGCGTAATTTGTTCTATAGGAGTGTCGTTTACAAGCATAATTGGGAGGCTAAAATGGGCACAATTAGAGAAATGATTGAGCAGATGGAGAGGGAGACACTTAGCCCTTTTGCTACACTCAATGAGAATTCACGTGGACGCGCAGTAGACGAGCCACAATGTGATATTCGACCTCTGTTTCAGAGGGATAGAGACAGAATCCTTCACAGCAAGGCGTTCCGTCGATTAAAGAACAAAACACAAGTATTTCTTACTCCTCAGGGTGATCATTACAGAACGAGATTATCTCATACCTTAGAAGTTTCACAGAATGCTAGGACAATCGCCAAGGCCCTCAGACTTAATGAGGACTTAGTGGAAGCTATAGCCCTTGGTCATGATTTGGGTCATACTCCATTTGGACATGCTGGCGAGGCAGAGCTTAATTCACTTTGCTCTACAGGATTTATTCATTCGGAGCAGAGCGTTCGTATTGTGGAAAAGCTTGAAAAAGGTGGGCAGGGACTTAATCTTACCTGGGAAGTAATTGATGGTATTCGAAACCATCAGACTAGTGGTCATCCAGCTACACCAGAGGGCCAGATTGTGCGTCTTTCCGACAAGATTGCATATGTTAATAGTGATATTGATGATGCAATTCGAGCACAAATTCTTACAGAGGATGACATCCCACTTGAGATTCGCAAGACTCTCGGTATGACATCCGCAGTTAGACTTGATACTCTTATTCACGATGTGATTATCGAGAGTACAGACAGTCCAGTTATTAAAATGTCACCAGAAATTGAAGAGGCTATGGCGGAGCTTCGTAAATTTATGTTTGCAAATGTCTACAAGGACTCAGTGGCAAAGGTTGAGGAAGTTAAAGCAAAGCGTATGATTCACGAATTATATGAATACTACACTATTCATTTTGCTGAATTGCCTGACCGTTACAGAGCCATGGAGCAGGAGGGCGAGAGCCGCGAGAGAATAATTTGCGACTACATTTCTGGTATGACTGACCAATATTGTATTACAAAATTCAATGAATACTTCATGCCAAAGGCATGGGTAGTAGATGGATTTTAGAGAAATGGGAGAATAAATGCCTTATTATCCAGAAGAAGTCATCGAGGAGGTTCGGTCTCGAACCGACATCGTTGATGTTATTTCTAAATATGTAAATCTACAAAAAAAGGGCAGCCAGTATTTTGGCTTATGTCCCTTTCATAATGAAAAAACTGGTTCATTTTCAGTAAGCCCACAAAAGCAAATGTATTATTGCTTTGGTTGCGGCGCTGGTGGCAATGCATTCAGCTTCCTGATGAATTATGAGAATATGACCTTCAAGGAGGCGGTAGAGGAGCTTGCCAGTCAATGTGGCGTTAATTTGCCACAGAGGGAAATGACAGCCCAGGAGCGTCAGCATGCAGATAGACGCAGCCGTTTATTCGAAATAAATAAAGAGGCGGCGGCTTACTATTACAAGATGCTTCGTTCTCCAGAGGGAGAGCAGGCGATGGCTTATTTTACAAAGCGAGAATTGTCAGCCGACACACTCCATAAATTTGGGCTAGGATGCACCAGCAAATATTCAAATTCCCTATATAAATATCTCAGGGGCAAAGGCTATGACGATGATATCTTAAAAGATTGCGGTCTCATCACTATTGATGAAAAGCGCGGAGGTCATGACAAGTTTTGGAATCGTGCAATGTTTCCAATATTTGATGCCAATGGCAAGGTTGTTGCTTTTGGTGGCCGCGTCATGGGAGATGGCGAGCCTAAATATTTGAATTCTCCAGAGACGGAGATTTTCAACAAATCAAGGACGCTGTTTGGACTTTATTTTGCCCGCAAGACTAGGCGTGAGCAATTCATTCTCTGTGAGGGATACATGGATGTTATTTCCCTACACCAAGCGGGATTTGACAATGCAGTTGCCTCCCTTGGTACAGCCTTGACAGAGGGGCATGCAGGAATGCTCAAGCGCTACGTAAAGGATGTTTACTTGAGCTACGACTCGGATGGGGCTGGTCAAAAGGCTGCTCTTAGAGCGATTCCAATTTTAAAGAGAGCAGGTATTTCTTGTAGGATTATCAATATGAGTCCCTACAAGGACCCTGATGAATTTATAAAGGCTCTCGGGGCAGACGAATATGAAAAGCGAATCCAAAATGCGGAGAACAGCTTTATGTATCAGATTCGTATGCTTCAAAACAACTACGACCTAACGGACCCAGAGAAAAAGTCGGATTTCCAAAAAGAGGCTGCTAGAATGATAGTTCTAGAGTTTCCGACACAGCTTGAGCGAGAAAATTATACCGAGGCTGTTGCTGCAAGGTTTAATATTCCAAAGAATGCTCTTGCTAAATACATTCTCGAGCTTGGACAATCAGGTCTTTCGGCTCCAAAGGATGAGCAGCATCAGGAAAGTCGTGCCAAAGCTATAAAGGCCAAGGACGATGGAATGAAATTTTCTCAACGATTGCTGATTACCTGGCTTGTTGAGGAGCCATCCATCTATTCAAAGATAAAGGATTATGTTACTTTTGAGGACTTTGAGGATGGTGTCTACAAAAGGGTTGCAGAGGAAGTATTCAAATATTGCGAGAATGGACAAACAGTTGATACTGCCAGAATCGTAGATTTGTTTATGGATGAGGATGAGCGCAAGACAGTTGCGGCTCTCTTCAATACGACGGTTGGAGAACTAACCGATAGCATGGATTTAAGTAAGGCTCTCAAGGAGACATTACTTAGAATAAAGAAAAATTCGCTTGAATTGTCTTCGAAAAAGGATGGTGCCGATTTCAAGAGTATTATCCAAGGAAAGAAGATTTTACAAAATCTTGAGCGCATTAATATTTCATTGTAGAAAGGAACAATAATGGCAAAAAAGAAAGTTGATGAGTTAATCGAAAACGGAGATTTAAATGCCGCAGCTGAAGCATTTTTGGCACAGGCAGAAGAAGACGCAGAAGATGTAGATGATGCAGAAGCTGACGACAAAGACGTGGATTTCGCCGATATGGAAGAAATCTCAGTTGAGGATCTCGAGTTTAACGAGCATGATTTCGACAACATTGACGAGACTGAGGATGATGACGATGTAGATGAATTCTTGGCATCAGTTGGAGCAAAGACAACTATGATGATGGAAGATGACGATGATGATGACAATGAGGATTCATTCGGTAGTGATGAGCTTGATTCAAAGGTAGCAGAGCTTATCAAAATCGCAAAGGCTCAGAAGAGCATCATCGAGGATTATGAGATTTCTGAGTTCTTAAAGGACTACAAAATCGATGCAAAGCAGATGGAGCGCATCCTTACATACCTTGACAAGAAGGGCATCGATGTAAACTTCTCATCTGGTCCTTCAGATGCATTGCTTCTTGCTAGCGATGATGAGGATCTTGAAGACATTGATATGTCAGTTCCTGACTCAGTTAGCATCGAGGATCCAGTTCGTATGTACCTCAAGGAAATCGGAAAGGTACCACTTCTTTCAGCAGAGGAAGAG
>JAEEGH010020252.1_pt1 | contig 13856 bp, 14 predicted proteins | sample 9134181 | NCBI WGS metagenome assembly JAEEGH01 (sample SAMN16246544, study PRJNA631951) | gut metagenome | biome: gut microbiome; feature: rumen; material: DP-attached | host: Bos | place: Iran: Karaj | collected 2018-10
GATGTAGGTCCGGACTGGGCCAAGGTCCAGGCGATAATAGCAGATAATGCTTCAGTCAGCGGAATGGTTCTTTCTTCCTCTGATAACCTTATAGTCAGCGGGGATCTTGAACAGTACAGACAGGGCTATATAAGCTTTTCGAAGCTGGTAGACGATGCGGATAAGGTGAGCATAGGTGATAAGATAGTTACGTCAAATATAAGCGACAAATATCTCCCTGGAATTCTCATCGGATACATATCGACCATCGACGATGACTCCAATAACCTTACAAAGTCGGGAAGACTGACGCCTGCAGTTGATTTTGAACATATGAATGAAGTCCTCGTATTACTGGACTTAAAAAAAGATATAAAGAAGGATTTAAATAACTGATGCTTGAAAATATGAATATCCGGCGTTTTATTTTCAATTTCATATTTGTGATAGTATCATTTATACTTCAGACTACCGTATTCAGAGCAATTGATCTGGGCGGTATCACACCAAATCTTTTACTGATATTTACCACATCCACAGCCTTTATCAAAGGTGACAAACCCGGACTTCTTGTGGGATTTTTCAGCGGACTTTTAGTGGATATTTTCTTCGGCTCATATATAGGCTTTTTCGCGCTGATCTATATGTATATTGGCTTTGTAGTCGGTAAGCTTCATCCGATTTTCTTTACACAGAACCTTGCCATACCGATTCTTTTTATCAGCGTATCTGATTTCATCTTTGGATTTGTCTGCTATGTCCTTATGTTCCTCTTCAGAATCAAGTTTGACATCGGCTATTACATGACAAATATTATCATTCCGGAAGTGGTATATACCGCCATTGTATCTATTTTTTATTATCCTTTCATCCTATGGGTCAACAACTCAATAGATGAAAGAGAGCTCAGGAGCGCCAAGAAATTTGTTTGACAGTTTTAAAGAAGAGTTTAAAAAGTTCATAACGTCGAGAGCTGTTCTTCTTTCTACAGTTCTTTTCCTTCTTACCTGTCTGCTTGTATACAGGCTCTTTTCGCTGCAGATAATTAATGGCGAATATTATCTCGACAGCTTTAAGCTTAAGATCAAGAAAGAAAAGACCATTGCCGCTGCCAGGGGCAATATCTATGACAGAAACGGTAACCTTCTTGCATATAACGAGCTGGCCAATTCTGTCACGATCGAAGACGTATTTAAGTCCGGCTCCAAGAAAAACAAGACCATTAATGAGACTCTGGACCGGCTCATAACGATAATCGAGAGCAACGGAGACAGCGTCGACCAGGATTTCAAGATCATCCTCAACGAGAGAAGAAACTTTGAATACACTGTTGAGGGCACAAAACTCCTCAGATTCCTGGCGGATGTTTATGGTCACGCCTCAGTAAATGAGCTCAAATATGAGGAAAAGACAAAAACAGCGGATGAAGTCGTAGATGACCTCTGCAGAACCTTTAAAATAGGCGGATATGAAGATGAGAACGATTCTTCCACCTTCGTTCCTCGCAGAGGCTATACCAAGGATAGAGCACTGAAGATATTGAACATCAGATATAACATGAATCAGAACAGTTATCAGAAGTACATTGATACTACTGTGGCTTCTGATGTAAGCGATCAGACTGTTGCTGATGTGATGGAAAATGCTGATATCCTTGAGGGTGTTTCCATTGAAGAGAGCACTGCAAGAAAATATGTAGATGCAAAATACTTCTCACAGCTTCTGGGCTATACCGGAAAGATTTCCGAGGACGAGCTGGCTGAACTTCAGCTTACAAATTCCAGTTATGGACTGAATGATACCGTTGGAAAATCAGGAATAGAGCAGTCCATGGAGAGTGTTCTTCAGGGTACCAAGGGATCAGAAACGGTCTATGTTGATAACACCGGACAGGTAATTGAGACAAGTAATTACGTAGATTCTGTTGCCGGCAATGATGTTTATCTTACAATTGATAAAGATCTTACTGAAGCCTGCTATAACATCATAGAACAGTCATTGGCAGGAATTCTTGTGTCAAAGATACAGAATGTCAAGACGTATACCTTCACATCGACATCGAGTTCCAGCAACATAGTCATACCTATATATGATGTTTATTACGCGATTTTTGACAATGATGTCCTGGATATAAACCATTTCTCTGCAAATGATGCCAAAGAGAATGAAAAGGCCATTTATGAACAGTATCTCGCCAAGAACGAGAGCGTTTTGAATGAACTTCTAAGTGAACTGAACGAGAAAAAAACTCCATACGAAAATCTTTCCAAGGAGTATAAGTGGTATATGAGCCACATAGCTTCAATGCTTTACTCTGACGGAATAATTGATTCTTCTCTGGTGGACAGAGATGATTCAGTTTATATCGCATGGACAAAAGATGAGACAATTTCACTCACTGAGTATCTTAAGTACACTATAGCCATGAACTGGGTGGATGTATCCAAGCTCAGCATAGAGAATCAGTATGCTGATTCGGAAGAAATTTTTGATCGGATAGTTGATTATATTTATGATTCACTGTCTGAAGATTTCGATTTCCAGACAAGGCTCTACAAATATCTGCTTTTGGATGGTTATATCTCCGGAAGCCAGGTATGCAACGCACTTTTGGAGCAGGAAAAGATAGAGATGGACCAGGAAGAACTGTCTCTGTGGGAGAGGGGCGGAGAGTCTGCCTATACCTTTATGGTCAACAGAGTCGCAAATCTTGACATCACTCCTGCACAGCTTGCACTGGATCCCTGCACAGGATCAATGGTTGTCACTGATGTAAACACTGGAGATGTTCTCGCACTGGTTTCATATCCGGGATACGACAACAATCTGATGGCAAACGGCGTAGATGCCGCTTACTATGCAAAACTTAGAAGTGACAACTCAAATCCGCTTTACAACTATGCGACTCAGCAGAAGACTGCTCCGGGATCAACTTTCAAGATGGTATCTTCAACAGCAGGCCTTATGGAAGGAGTTATAACAACCGATTCCATAATCTATTGCGGTGGTATTTTTGATAAATTTAATCCCGGGCCCAGATGCTGGATCCATCCCAGAGGTCACGGCGGTCTGAATGTTGTCGGCGGAATAAGAAATTCCTGCAACGTATTCTTTTATGAAGTGGGATACAGGCTTGGACTCGTTGGAAATACATATTATCCCGAGACGGGTCTTGAAAAACTTGCCAATTATGCCGGTATGTACGGACTTACCGAAAAATCCGGCATCGAGATAGCAGAATCGGAACCTCAGGTTTCAGATCAGGATGCCGTAAGATCCGCTATCGGACAGGGTAGTCACTCCTATACAACCGTAGGTCTGGCGAGATATGTCACAACTGTTGCAAACAGCGGAACCTGTTATAATCTTACACTTATCGACAAGACGACAGACTCAAACGGCAATCTTTTAGAAGAATACAATGCAACAGTAAGAAATACTATAGATATGCCTCAGTCCTACTGGAATGCAATTCACACAGGTATGCGTCAGGTTGTTCAGGACAAATCATATTATGCGAACCTGGGAGTTGCAGTAGCAGGTAAGACAGGTACTGCTCAGGAATCGGCAAACAGACCAAACCATTCGCTTTTTGTATGCTATGCTCCCTATGAAAGGCCGGAGATTGCCATAGCCACAAGAATAGCCTACGGCTATACTTCAAGCTATGCAGCCCAGATCACAAAGGAAGCTCTTTCTTACTACTTTGAGCTCAGAGACGAAGAGGAAATCATCTCCGGAACTGCTCAGACTCTGCAGGATGGTGCAACCAACGCAGACTAAGGAGTTTTTATGAAACTATTAAAGAAATACAAGATCACCGACTATGATTTTGCATTGGTCCTGATGGTGATCGCACTGACAGTAATCGGAATAATGGCCATAAGCAGCGCTGATCCGGGTTCCAGATCAAAGCAGATTGCGGGAATGGTCATTGGTATTATCGCTATGCTGGTGCTTTCACTTTGGGATTACATGTTCTTCTTAAAATTCTATATACTGGGTTACATAGTAAACATCGGATTATTGGCGCTTGTTCTGTCTCCGCTTGGCAGTAGTACCAACGGAGCGCAGCGCTGGATAGAGCTACTTGGCATAAGATTTCAGCCCTCTGAGACGGCCAAAATATTATTGATTTTATTTTATGCGCAGTTTATTATGAAATATAAGGATAAGGTCAAAAATTTAGGTTTTATCATTATTTGCCTTGCCATTCTGGCTGTTCCCATCGGCCTTATAGCTTCTCAGCCCGATCTTTCAACCTGTATCATGGTGATGCTTATCTTTTCCTGTATCATTTTCGTGGCCGGGATCGACTTAAGGATAGTGGGTGTTGTTCTGGGAACGGCTATACCACTTGCTTTATTTGTGATATATAACGCTGTACAGGGTGAGAGCAGCCTCTTACATGATTACCAGCAGAGGCGTATTCTCGCATGGCTTCATCCGGAAGATTATGCCAATGCTGAGGCCTATCAGACTCTGAATTCCATGATGGCCATAGGCTCGGGACAGCTTTACGGCAAGGGTTACAATACAAATGAGATCAGTTCCGTACTTAACGGAGGTTTCATTTCCGAATCCCAGACGGACTTTATTTTTACTGTAATAGGAGAGGAGTTCGGTTTCGTAGGAGCATGTCTGGTGGTGGCGCTGATCATGCTGATAGCGATAAGATGTTTAATGATATCACTCCGTGCCAAGAATAAGGGCGGCGAAGTCATAGCGACCGGTGTCGGTGCGTGGATAGGTTTCCAGGGATTCCTTAATATGGGCGTTGCCACGGGGGTTATGCCCAATACAGGTATTCCGCTTCCCTTTGTGAGTTACGGACTGACTTCACTAATTTGTATTTATGCCGGCATAGGTTTAGTGCTGAATGTCAGGCTTCAGAGCAACAAGTATATTACAGGGAGGGTATAAGTTAGATGAATATCGCACTTATAGCACATGATGCAAAAAAGAAACTTATGCAGAATTTCTGTATCGCATATAGGGGTATTTTGAGCAAGAACGATCTCTTTGCAACCGGTACAACCGGAAGACTTATTGAGGAAGTTACAAATCTTACAGTTCATAAGTATCTGGCAGGCCACCTTGGAGGTTCACAGCAGCTGGGTGCAGCTATTGAGCACAATGAGATCGACCTTGTTATCTTCCTTAGAGATCCCCTGACAGTTAAGAGGCATGAACCTGATATAAACAGCGTAATGACTCTTTGTGATATGCACAATATTCCGGTTGCTACCAACCTGGCTTCAGCTGAGTTACTTATTAAATCACTTGACAGAGGAGATCTTGAGTGGCGTGAGATGTACAAATAAGCTGCTCTGCGCTTTAGCTACTTTTTTAGTACTTGTTGTGGGGCTTACCGGCTGTGCCGGTCTTTCATATTCTTCCAAGTATTCCGTAAGTTCTTCATCACAAGATAACAGAGAATCGACGGTTTATCCTACCTTTGCTTCGGATCTTTGCGTTGTTTCATCTGATATTAACAGTTCAGATGTGGCTTTAAGCGAACCGACAAGCGCAGGTCTTTTTGACTTGCGCAAAAAAGAGACCCTGTACGCCAAAGATGTAAACATGCAGGTACATCCGGCGTCTCTGACAAAGGTTATGACAGCGCTTGTCGCATTGAAATATGGCGATATGAGCCAAAATCTGGTAGCCGGAAGTGATGTCTATGTAACAGAGAGCGGTGCTCAAAAGATCAACCTGAAAGAGGGAGATAATATGACCCTTGATCAGGCACTAAGGATACTTCTTGTTTATTCCGCAAACGATGTTGCAAATATGATTGCTTCAAACCTCGCAGGTTCTATCGATGAATTCGTAGCAATGATGAACGAGGAAGCTCTTAAGATTGGTGCCACCAATTCACATTTTGCCAATCCAAATGGCCTTACGGCAGATGAGCACTATGTCACAGCATATGACATGTATCTGATCTTTAACGCAGCCATGGAGTTTGAGCTTTTTAATGAGATCATCAACATGACTGAATATACCACGACATATTTTGATTCTTCCGGAAATGAAAAAGAAATCTCTGTTTCAAACACGAATCTGTTCCTCAGGGGTGAAAAGCAGCCCCCCAGCGGAGTTACTGTGATCGGAGGCAAGACCGGAACGACAAATGCTGCAGGTCATTGCCTTATCCTTCTTACTAGGGACACAGGTTCAAACCCTTATATTTCAGTGATAATGCGGGATACAGACAGCGCAACCCTTTATTCCGATATGACGGCGCTGCTCAATGAAATCGTTAATTGAGGTTGTCTTTTGTAATGTAATAACTTATAATTAATTCATAAAAATTTCTACTTGCAGGAGGGTATGCCCATGGTTCAGTTAATTGTTGGGAAAAAGGGAAAGGGAAAGACAAAATGCCTGTTGGACAAGGTTAACACCGAGGTAAAGAACGTTCTTGGAAGTGTAGTATTTCTTGACAAGAACACCAAGCACATGTATGAACTCAATAACAAGATTCGTTTGATCGTAGTTACAGATTTCAATATCTCGAATCCGGATGAGTTTATCGGATTTGTCAGCGGAATCATTTCACAGGACCATGATCTCCAGCAAATGTATTTTGACAGTTTCCTCAGTATTTCATGTCTCGAGGGTGCTGATATCACGCCTACCATTGAGAAGCTCGAAAAGCTCAGCAAACAGTTTGGGGTAGAATTTGTACTGAGTCTTTCACTTGATGAGGCAGAGCTTCCTGAGGCTGTTAAGTCTAAAGTAATCATCTCTCTCTGATAAGTGATTTAATAATAAGAGATTTATTATAAGCCGCGGAGTGCCGCGGCTTATATTCTGAATATTGTTTTTAAGGACACGTTTTAAATGGCGGGAAAAAATCCTAAGGTCACCAAATATCCCAGGACTATGAATAGTATCAACATTGGCATGGTATTTTTTGCTGTAATAGCATTTTATATCGTTGTCAGTGTCATTACATATCTGAGTCGGGATCATATTGTTGGTTATCAGGTTATGGAAGGATCTCTTTCTACCAATAACATCTACAATGCTGTAGTTTTAAGAACAGAGAAGATCGTGGATAGCGATACTGCAGGCTACGTCAATTATTTCGCCACGGAGGGCGGAAGAGTGGCAGTAGGAAACCTGGTTTACACTGTTGATGAATCAGGACAGCTCCTTGAGTACTTGAAGAGTCAGGGTTCAGAAGAAGTTTCCCTTAGCGATGAGGATCTGTCGGAACTCAGAAGCCAGATTGTCAATTTTGATTCTTCTTTTGATCCTCACAATTTCCACACAGTATATGATTTCAGCATAAGCCTTGATGGTACGGTACATAAACTTTCCAATAATTCAATCCTTTCAAACATTCAGTCTCTTAATGCCAGCAGTGCTACACTTCAGTCAATTAATTACAGGACTGCTCTGGATACGGGGATAGTAGTATATTCTGTTGACGGACTTGAAGATCTGACGTTTGAACAGATGACAGGCGAAATCTTTGACGAGACTGCCCACGAAAAGCATCAGCTGGTCAATAATACACTTGTCAAAGCGGGTGATCCTGTCTATAAGCTTTGCACCAGTGAGGAGTGGTCGGTAGTAATAAGAGAAGACGATCAGGAAAAGGTAGAACAGCTTAAGGACCGTCAATACGTAAAGGTAAGGTTTATCAAAAACCAGGATGAATCCTGGGGAAAGGTAAGCTCCTACACTAATCCCGAGGGAGAAACCTTCGTTAAACTTACTTTCACCAATTCTATGATAACCTTCTGCAGAGACAGATACCTTAATATCGAGCTTATAACAGAAGATGAGAAAGGCCTCAAAATTCCCAATTCATCGATTGTAAATAAGAGCTTTTTCCTTATACCTAAAAGCTATCTGATTAGAAACAACGACAATTCAACAGGTGTTCTTAAGGTAAAGTATGATGAGCAGGGAAATGAAACTTCTGAGTTTATCAATGTTTCGGTCTACAGTGAAACTGAAACGCAGTACTATCTTGATACAGATATTCTAAGAAGCGGCGATACACTCATAATGCTGGACTCCAATCAGAGATATACAGTAAGAGTCACAGATACTCTTATAGGTGTATATAACATAAATAAAGGGTATGCCGATTTCAGAGAGATCAGTATTTTATATCAAAATGACGAATATGCCATAGTTAAGTCCAATACAACCTACGGACTCAATGTTTATGACTATATTGTGCTTGATTCTTCCACTATAGATGACAATAATGTCACAGACTCAGAAGAGGATGAAGGATCTTAATATTCGTTTGACAGAATGCGCTCTGTTAAGCTAAAATATTTGTGGTATGTTGGGAAAAAATTTAGAGGAGTTAATGTTACTATGAGTTTCATGGATAAGTTTTTACAATCAATTCAGCTCAGTGGGGATGCTGATGATGGTTATTATGACGAAGAGGATGAAAAATTCACCTCCAAAGTCGAATCAATAAACAGTGGCGCACCGATCGGTAAGGATGATCCCAGTATCGATGTATCAGAGGACAAGCTGAAAAAGCCTACTCCAAAGCCGGTTCCAAGGCCCAAAAAGTCCATGTCTGCATCAGGAATGGAAGTATGTGTGATAAAGCCCACTTCCGTAGAAGATGCAAGAGAGATAACAGAGACATTGCTTGCCAATCGCACAGTAGTACTGAATCTCGAGGGACTGGATGTTGATATAGCCCAGAGAATAATAGACTTTACATCGGGATCATGTTTTGCGATCTCCGGCAATCTGCAGAAGATCTCCAGGTATATATTTATTATCACACCTGCTTCTGTCGATATTTCCGGCGACTTCCAGAACATTCTCTCAGGAACTATCGGCGGAGGAATCACCGATGGTCCACAGCAGATAGATTAAGATTTCAGGCTGTTGACATGTAGCTTTACAGTCAACAGTCTTTTTCTTTGAAAAGAACAGAATGGAGCCACATTATGGACAACAGATTAACCGTTAATTATCAGGAAAAACCCTGTTATGATATTTTGTTTGCAAAAGACTTTTCTCTTCTGGCAGACGAGCTTATTTCTCTTGGATTTGAAAATAGGAAAATAGGCATCGTGACAGACTCTAATGTTGAAAAGCTTTATGCAAAGGACGTTGAAAATGCATTATCAGAGCGTTTCAGCACGATATTTACCTTCGTTATTCCTGCAGGAGAGGAACATAAGAACCTTGAGGAGATAAGCAGAATCTATGAAGAGCTAATTCAGAAACATTTTGACAGACATGACCTTCTGATCGCTCTTGGAGGCGGTGTAGTCGGCGATATGTGCGGTTTTACTGCAGCGACTTACCTCAGAGGCATTTCTTTTGTCCAGATACCTACAACACTTCTTTCACAGACAGACAGCAGCATCGGCGGAAAGACCGGCGTTGATCTTAACGGCTATAAGAACATGGTCGGTGCCTTCTATATGCCACGACTGGTATATATGAATATATCAACCTTAAAAACACTTGATGAACGGCAATATGCTTCGGGATTCGCCGAAGTAATGAAGCATGGTCTTATCAAAGATGAGAACTTCTATACCTGGCTTATTGACAATCTTTATGAGATAAGTGACAGGGATATGGACGTCCTTGAAGAGATGATACAAAGAAGCTGCGACATCAAAAGGCGCGTTGTTGAGAAGGACCCCACGGAAAAGGGCGACAGAGCGCTTCTTAACTTCGGCCATACCCTGGGACACGCCATTGAGAAATACAAGAACTTTGAGATGTTTCACGGCGAATGTGTAGCTCTTGGCTGTGTGGCAGCTGCTTTTATTTCATATAAAAGAAATCTGCTGTCGATGGAAGAGTATTATGAGATAAGGGATATGTTTGTGCCTTTCAATCTTCCTATCTCTATTGAGGATGTTGACAAAGATGAGGTTATAAAGCTTACAAAGTCAGATAAGAAGGTTGATTCTGACAAGATAAGATTTGTTCTGCTAAAGAAGATCGGCAAGGCTTTCATTGATGAGACAGTTACAGAGCAGGAGATGCGCGACGCTCTCGATGAAATAATCTATATAGAAACAAACGATTAAATAAAGGATTTTTTACTATGTTAGAAAAGATTTCCAAGAAGAAAAAGAATTTTCTGTTATTCGATATAATAATGATTGTTATTCTTGTGGCTATAGACCAGATCACAAAGTTTCTTGCATGCAAATATCTGCAGGACAAGCCGGCAATAAAGATCATTGACGGTGTTCTGGAGCTGAACTTCTTAAAGAACAGCGGCGCGGCCTTTGGAATGCTGCAGAACCAGAAGGTGTTTTTTATACTTGTGGCAGTTCTGATACTCTTTATCATAGCATATGTTCTTTTCAGAATGCCTGATGATAAAAAATACAATGTGATGCACGTTCTTCTGGTAATGATAGCCAGCGGCGCTGTAGGAAACATGATCGACAGGATAAGACAGGATTACGTTGTTGATTTCATATATTTTGTAATAATCAACTTCCCGATATTCAATGTGGCTGATATTTATGTAACAGTATCAACATTCCTTTTTGTCATTCTTTTCCTCTTTTACTATAAAGAGGATGACTTTAGTTTCCTAAGCTTCAAACAGCAGAAAAAATTCAGGGAAATGAAATAATGGAAACATCCGGCAGTTCATTCGATTTTATTGTCACAGACGAATACGAAGGTTACAGGGTCGATAAGCTTATAAGCGAGCTTATCGATTCTCTTTCGCGTACATTTATAAAGAAACTGGCAGATGACAAAAAGGTCTTTTGCAATGATAAGAATGTTAAGGCAAGCTTTTCGGTAAAAGAGGGGGACAGGATACATATGGAGATCCCGCCTCTTGTTGTACCAGAGATAAAACCGGAAAATATACCGCTTGATATACTATATGAAGATAATGATGTGATAGTTGTTAACAAACCAAAAGATATGGTTGTGCATCCCGCAGCAGGGCATTACGAGGGAACACTGGTAAATGCGCTGATGTATCACTGCCGCGACAACCTCTCCGGGATAAACGGCGTACTAAGGCCGGGTATTGTACACAGGATCGATAAAGATACAACAGGATCAGTCATTGCGTGTAAGAACGATATGGCACATCAGAATATCGCTGAGCAGCTTAAGGAGCACTCCATAAACCGCGTATATCATGCCATATGTTATGGAATAATCAAAGATGACGAGGGCGATATAGACGCACCAATAGGAAGAAGCGTTAACGACAGAAAGAAGATGGCCGTCGTAAGCCAGGGTGGTAAGGATGCATTTACCCATTATAAGGTTTTAAAGCGTTTTGAGGCCGATAACCTGACTTATGTGGAATGTCGCCTCAAAACGGGAAGAACCCACCAGATAAGGGTCCATATGGCTCATATAGGGCATCCTCTTTTGGGTGATCAGGTATATGCTCCGGGAAGAAAAGAGAAGTTTAAGTTAAACGGACAGTGCCTTCACGCAAAAACACTCGGTTTTAAGCATCCCGTAACGGGAGAGTATATAGAGACAGATGCACCGCTTCCGGAATATTTTTCCCATTTGATTGGTATACTTAAATAGTATAAAATATAATCAGAATTGAAATAAGGAGAGGGCCTGTATGAATACGATCATTACAATTGGACGTCAATTTGGTTCGGGTGGAAGAGAAATCGGAGAAAAGGTAGCCGAGCATTTCGGCATAAAGTGCTATGACAAGGAGCTCTTAAGCCGCGCTGCCAAGGAGAGCGGATTCTGCGAGGAGATGATACAGAATCACGATGAGCGTCCCACCAATTCCTTTTTATACAATCTGGTAATGGATACCTATTCTTTTGGTTATAACGCCTCAAGCTTTGTGGATATGCCAATCAGTCACAAGGTATTTCTTGCTCAGTTTGATACTATCAAGAAGATTGCTGATGAGGGTCCCTGCGTAATAGTTGGAAGATGCGCTGATTACGCGCTGGCCGACTATGACAACGTGTTGAATCTCTTTATATGCGCCGATGAGGAGGCTAAGATAAAAAGACTCAAGGAGCGCTTTGATGATGTCAAAACGGACGAAGAAGCCCGTGATATGATGAATAAGAAGGACAAGCAGCGCCAGAGCTATTATAATTATTACTCATCCAAGAAGTGGGGCAGGGCTGACAGCTATGACCTTTGCATCAATTCTTCAATACTTGGTATTGAAGGAACTGTAAAGTTCATCATTCAATACATACAGGACTTTGAACAGAATAAGTGATCAATCATAGGATTATCGAACCCTTCATGTAAATGAGGGGTTCTTTTTTGTGTGTAAAAAGAACTGTTACCGAAAGACCTTTTTCTGAAAATCATATTGTGCAATATACTAGAAGCATCAAGGCGTTTAGATGATTAAATTGTTAAACATTTACATTAAAAATATAGTAATTTATAAACTATTTGTTATAATATTATATAAAAGAAATAAAAATATCTTTATTGGAGGACAAATTGCATATGTCTACTAGAGTTTATGACTGCCTTAAGGCAATAGGAGAAAAGATCATTGAAAACAAGGATTTTCTGACTGATCTGGACAGAGAGATCGGCGATGCAGACCACGGAGTAAACATGGCAAGAGGCTTCCAGTCTGTTATCGAGAAGGTTTCACAGGAGGATCCCGATATTGGTGCCGCACTTAAGAAGACAGGTATGACGCTTCTTTCCACAGTTGGTGGTGCATCCGGACCGCTTTACGGAACCGCTTATATGGAAGCTGCTAAGGCGCTTGCAGGAAAAGAATCTCTTACAGCCGAAGATCTGAAGGCAGCTTTTGAGCTTGCCATCGCAGGTATCCAGAAGAGAGGAAAGGCAGAAAAGGGCGAGAAGACCATGCTTGATTCCTTTATTCCTGCATTAGATGCATATTCTGCTAAGATCGCAGAGGGCGGAAGCATCAACGACGGCATGGATGCAGCATGCGTTGCAGCTAATGAAGGAATTGAATTTACAAAGACCATAGCTGCCACAAAAGGCCGTGCAAGCTATCTTGGAGACAGAAGTATCGGACATCAGGATCCGGGAGCAACTTCACTTACAATGACACTTGAAGTTATCAGAGACTTCTTAAAGGGGTAAATCATGGTAGGAATAGTAATAGTTTCTCACAGTTGTAAAATTGCAGAGGGAATCAAAGACCTCACTGACCAGGTTGCAGCAGCCCACAAGGGTATCATTGCTGCTGGCGGTATGGAAGATGGCAGTATCGGTACTGATTCCGTAAGGATATCCGAAGCCATAAAAGAGGCCAATGACGGCGACGGAGTTGTTCTTCTTGCAGATCTCGGAAGCGGCATCATGAGCGCAGAAACTGCAATAGAATTATTAGACGGAGAGGGCATAGATGCAAGACTTGCAGATGCTCCTATCGTAGAGGGTGCTATAACTGCAGCAATAACAGCTGTATGTGGAAGCCCAATAGACCAGGTCATTGCAGCCGCAGAGCAGACGCGGACTGTCAAAAAAATAAACTAAAACTATAAGGAGGCTGGAAATGAAGAAACTAATCAATGGGGTTGACAACATAGTTGACGAGATGCTGGATGGAATGGTTGCAGCTTTCCCTCAGTATGTTAAGAGACTGGACGGCTTTGATGTTCTCGTAAGAGCCGGAGGCTCAGAGGGCAAGGTAGCTCTCGTTTCCGGTGGTGGAAGCGGACATGAGCCTGCACACGGCGGTTTCGTAGGAAAAGGAATGCTGGACGGAGCAATCGCAGGCGCAGTATTCACATCACCTACACCCGACCAGGTTTTCGAAGCTATCAAGGCAGCTAATGGCGGCAAGGGCGTTCTTCTTGTAATCAAGAACTACACCGGCGACGTTATGAACTTTGAGATGGCTGCTGACATGGCAAGAGATGAAGGCATCGAAGTTGACCAGGTTA
>JAEEGH010020254.1_pt1 | contig 13855 bp, 10 predicted proteins | sample 9134181 | NCBI WGS metagenome assembly JAEEGH01 (sample SAMN16246544, study PRJNA631951) | gut metagenome | biome: gut microbiome; feature: rumen; material: DP-attached | host: Bos | place: Iran: Karaj | collected 2018-10
AGATCGACATGCTCCATGGCAAGAACATGTTTTCGTCAGCAGGCATCCCACGTCTGGGCATCGCCGACATGGAATATGCTGACGGACCCTTCGGCATCCGTGAAGAGATGGAACCGCACTCCTGGAACTCCATCCATCTGACGACCGACTCGGCGACGTTCTTCCCCACAGGTTCGGCATTGGCTGCAACGTGGAGCACCGAGTGGGCCTATGCCTACGGACAGGGCATGAGCCATGAGGCCCGGTTGCGAGGCAAGGATATGATCCTCGGTCCCGCCATCAACATCCAGCGTATCCCCACCGGAGGACGTACCTACGAGTACCTGAGCGAGGACCCGATACTGAGCGGAATGCTCGCTGTGGCCTATACCAAGGGAGTGCAGGACGACGGCACGGCAGTGTGCCTGAAACACTACGCACTGAACAACCAGGAGGACTACCGTGGCTTCGTCGATGTGCGCATCTCCGACCGTGCCATGCATGAGATATACCTTCGTCCCTTCGAGATGGCCGTGCGTGAGGCCGATGCCTGGGGCGTCATGGCAGCGTACAACAAGGTGAACGGTCGCTGGTGCTCGGAGAACGAGACGCTGCTCACCACCATCCTGCGCCAGCAGTGGGGCTTCCGTGGTATGGTCATCAGCGACTGGGGTGGCGTGCATTCGACCGTTGATGCCGTCACGGCTGGTATGAACGTAGAAATGCCTGGCAACCGATATATGGGCCAGTCACTGCTTGATTCTGTGAAGGCAGGAAAGGTGAGCGAGGATGTCATCGACCAACGTGTAAGGGAAATCCTTCGCGTACGTCTGACGGTGAGACCGATTGCCAAGGATTTTGCCAATACCATTCCCGTAGGCAATGCCGAGGAGATGACCACGGCCTTGGAGGTGGCACGTCGCAGCATCGTGCTGTTGAAGAACGACCCCGTTGCCGCAGGAAAAGGTACAAAGAGGCTGCTTCCGATTGATACAAAGCGCATCCGCCGCATCGCTGTGGTCGGCGAGAATGCCGTCGCGAAGATGGCGCTGGGTGGAGTAGGGGCCGGCGTGAAGACACGTTGTGAAATCACACCCCTCGAAGGCCTGCAGACCCTCCTTGGCAACCAGGTGGAGATCACCTACGTCGCAGGCTACAAGAGCTTCGACCGTGAGGGCCGCAACAAGCATCTCAACCCCGTTCAGCCTGCCGATAGCGAACTCATGGCTCAAGCTGTGGAAGCTGCCAGGAAGGCCGACCTCGTCATCTTCTTTGCCGGCGATAACCGCGAAGTAGAGACCGAGGGTTCCGACCGCAAGTCCATTACCCTGCCCTCCGGACAGGACGAGCTGGCTGCAGCCCTTGCGAAGGCGAACAAACGGTTGGTGACTGTGATCGTTTCAGGTGGACCTGTGGATGTCACGACAGTGAGTGAGGTGTCGGGTGCACTCGTCGCCTCCTGGTTCAATGGATCGATGGGAGGTCAGGCCCTTGCCGAAGTCCTCACGGGCAGGATTTCTCCATCGGGCAAACTGCCGATGACCTGGCCCAGGAAACTGGAGGATGTGCCGGCTTACGCCACGGGAACCTATCCGCAGAACATCGAGAACAATGCACAAGGCGATATCTTTGTCGATATCACCCGCAATCGCAGCAACGAACGCCGTCAGCAGCTCATCGCCGACTATGCCGAGCAGGACCTGGTAGGTTACCGTTGGTATGACCAGAAGCACGTCGCCACGGCCTATCCCTTCGGCTATGGCCTTTCCTATGCCACCTTCGCCTACAGCGACCTGAATGTCAAGCCCACAGCCGAGGGCTTCGACGTCAGTTTCACGCTCACCAACACTTCCGACTGCGATGCCGAAGAGGTGGCACAGGTCTATGCAGTTCGCACAATAAAGGAACTGAAGGGTTTCAGTCGTGTGGCGCTGAAGGCTGGTGAAAGCAAGGTTGTGACCATCCACATCCGTCGCTCAGACCTCTGTCGTTGGGATGAGGCAACGCAGAGCTGGATGCTGGAGCCTGGCGACATCACCTTCCTCGTTGGTGGTTCTTCGGACAACCTGCCTTTGTCGGGTAAAAGTGAAATTATTTAATTCAAGTTTCGCATCTACGAAACTATTAGGGATTTATCGGGAGTAACCGGGAGTTAACAGGCTTTTAGCCTGTGGAGTTAACGGACGAATGTACTGATGGACCCTGTTTTCGAATTGAGAAGGTAACGTCCGTTAACTCCCACTAACTCCCATTAACTCCCGATAACTCCCGATCATTAACCTTATTTATTCCCTTTCTTGCTGCTGAAGTTGATGCGTACGCCCTTGTCGTCAACCATCATGTCCATGCCTCCATTGTTGCCGTTGCTGCTGGTCGGCTTGCGTTCGCCGTCCAGTATCTCGCGGCACATGTTCTTGATGTCGGTAACACGTTGGAGCGTCTCCAGGTTGTCGCCACTGTAATGGCCTGGAAAGAGGAAATGGATGTCGTTCTGCTTCATATAGCGCTCGATCCTTTCGGCGGTGTACATTTCGGTCGAAAGGTTGATGAACACCAGCAGGTTGGTCGAACCGAAAGCATCGCCACTGAATCCGTAATGTCTCGCCTTGTCGAAGAACGTGGTGCTTCCGGCAGTATGACCGGGAGTAAAGATGACCTCTATCTCACGGCCTCCAAGGTCTATCACTTCACCATCGTATAGATACTTGATCTGTCCCTCGTAATTGCGCATGTTGTTCGGAACGATGGTCATGTCGCCAGCATTGAGGTAAACCTCAGGGAAAGGACCAACTCCGCCCACATGGTCGCCATGGGCATGGGTCGCTATCATCGTGACAGGCTTGGAAGTGATCTTTGCCACAATCTTGTCGAGTCCGGGGATGTAGGTCCCTGCATCGATCAGGAGTGCGCGGTCATTGCCCTCAACGAGGTAGAGCGACTCGTTATAGACCCTGTGTCCGTTCCCTATCCATGTATGTTCGTCAAGCTGGCGGAACACCACTTCGTCGTCCTGGTAAACCACTTTGCCGCGAAGGTCGCGACTATTCACTTCGGTTCCCTGTGCCTCGACCATAAACGGTGTCAGGCAAAGCAGCATTGCTGCAAAAATAATGTTGGTTTTCATTTTATAAATGTTTGGTAATGTTTTCTATATAAAAAGATTATCAAGAAGGTGAAAATGGATTGGAGACGTTGGGCTTCAATAGCCCGTCTCTCAATCCGGAAAATGTGCTGCCTCAATGGCAGCAGAAAATTGCTAACGCAGAAAATAATGAGGGCCGATGTAGTGACTAGGCCTTGACCCGTTTATTTTCCGCACGAAGTGCGATTTTTTGCAGGTATTGGACCTGCTCATTTTCCGGCAGTTGGCACGGCTATTGATGCCTGTGCCGCTGCCATTTTCACCTACTTTTATATCCCATACTTATTTGCCAAATGCAACTGGAACATGGAAACTTCTCTCGAAATTACTCCTTGGACAGCCGGTCCCTTACGTACTTCACACTCGCTACATACTCCTCGTCGGTAGTCAGGTGCTCGATGATCATGGGCATGCAGGGGTTCTCGGCAGTGGCCAACCGGGCATAGAGATTGATGTCAAGTGTGCCCTCGCCGCAGGCACACTCCTGAAGCTGGAACGTATATTCCGGCTTCAGGAGTATGTCCTTCAGGTGACAGCTCACGATGGTGCCGTGGAGTTTCTCGAAACACTCGCGGAGGAATTCGTCGTTGAAGAAATACCTGTGGGGCGAGGTGATCATGTTGACCACATCGAGGTGGGTGCCAAATTCCGTACGATCCACATCTTCTATCAGGCGCAGATACTCGTCGGGACTGCTGGGTATCATCCAAGGCATCGACTCGATGCAGAATTTGGCATGCTGAGGACGGGCAGTGTCGATGACCTGACGAATCATGGCAACAGCCATCTCCCAAAGTTCACGACTGAAGTTGTCACGATAGCCGCCGTCCCAGCGAGGACCATAAGGCGTGCCCACCACATTCACACAACAGACGGCACCAATGGCATCAGCCATGCGGAGCTGTCGGACGGCGTAATCTATCCACTTTTTGCGCTCTTCGGGATCGGCAGCCAGCGTGTTGCGCCAGACGCCCACTTCGGCGATGGTGAGTCCTGCCTCGTCGGCAGCCTGCTTATAGGCCATGATGGTTTCCTCTTCCTCGTCACAGGTGACGGGGAAGTTGACTGTCTGCAGCCCGAGGGCCTTATGCTTTGCAGCCCACTCCTTGGGTGAGCTGTGCTGCAATGATGAAGAAATGCCCAGATACATCAGAACGCCCTCCTGTGAATGATTGTAGAATCCATCTTGTCCAACCCACTGACTCCCGTACGAGCCATCACACCAGCCAGTTCTGCCGTCATCTCGTCGATGCGTCCTGCCACGGCATCGGCCCCGTCCCTGAGCAGCGGCATCAGGTGACGTCCCACCGATACGGCCTTGGCACCGAGGGCGAGGCACTTGAAGGCATCCATACCGCTTTCGATGCCGCAATCGACGAATACCGGAATGCTGTCGCCTGTGACGGAAAGGATGTCGGGCAGAGCCATCAGCGGTGGCACGGCATACTGGATCATGCCATGATGGTGAGACACCACCAGGCCTGCACAACCCGCCTGTAGGCACTTCTCGGCATCGCGTGGACTGAGCACACCCTTCACGATGAAAGGCACGCCGGCAGCCTGCACGAACTCTGCCAGTTCGTCGGTCGATTTGGCCTTCATGGGCAGACCGAACACATCGTCGTAGCCACCCTGCGAGTTGAAGGCGTGGTCGATGTCCATTCCCACAGCGATGCAGCCCACCTTGACGGCATGCTCAATCTTTCGGAACACCACACGATTGTCGGCATGGGGCTTGATGATCTTGATGGTTCGGGCACCTGTGGCCACAATCTCTTCCAGTTCCTCTTCGCTGCCCATGCCCACCCAATGTACGGCTCCGCTTTTGGCAGCAGCCTGGGCATAGATGGTCATGCCGTTCTGTGCCGTATTGTGCAGATGCGACAGGGCGGCAGTCATGATTGGTGTGCGGAAAGTCTCGCCGAACAATGTCATCTCGGTCGAAGGGAGGACGGCGTCCAGATAGCGCGTCTCAATCAGGAGGGAGTCGAAATAGTCTCTCGTAATCTTGTCGGAATTTGATGTCAGTTGCATATTTTTTACTTTTTAAGTAACTATTCAGCATCAACTACACTGTTTTTCTTTTTAACACGAATTGTCGCGAATTATCATTAATTTTTCAGTATGTGTCTATATATGATCCACCTTGCATAATTATAATTCATGTCAATTTATGATAATTCGTGTTATGAAAAAACGCATATAATTATCGTTAATTTTGGTGACATACTTATCTTTTCGATACAGCTGCATTCAGTTCGTCCATCTTTTCGTCAGAAAGCTCATATTTGCCAATCACGAAAATGGCCAAAACGAACAGGACGGCTGGAATCAGGGTGACGAGCCAGAGGATGCCCTGTTCGGCCATCGGTTGCTGCACAGGCTCTCCCGCCTTGAAGCCCACCCAGGCAAGCACCAGTCCGGGAATGACGCCACCAAGCGCCATGCCTGCCTTCATGAAGATACAGATGAGCGCATTGACGATACCTGCTACACGACGGCCTGAGGCATATTCGCTGAATGTCACCACTTCGGGCACGAGCGCCCACATATAGCCGGTAGCCACCACTACGCCCGTGCTCTTCACAAACTGCACCGCGAAAATCAGTGGGATGATGGATTTGAGGCTCTCGACCGACATGATCAGGTACATGAGCAGCATGGCCGTGATGGCGATGCCGAGGAACAACCGGAACATTCCGTTCTTGCCAATCCTGCGCTTGATGGCAGGCACCATCGGCATGAAGATAAACGCCGGAATGGTGCCGAGCCACATGAATACCGTCGTCATCAGAGGCGTGGCATGCATGTTGAAGGTCATGAAATAGGAGTCGGCAGCATTGCTGATGCTCATGGTGGTGAAGGCGATGATGAAGAAGAACGACAACACGCGGAGCGGACGGTTGCGGACCAGTTCCATCCAGAGGTCGCTCACCTTGACCTGCGCACTCTCGCTCTTGTCCATCACGATGCGCTCCTTGCTCTCGAAGAAGGTGACGAGGAGCAGCACCAGTCCCACCAGTGCGAAGATGCTCATGGTGATAAACCAAGCGCCTCCTGCCTCGGGGGTATTATAGACCGCCTCCATCTCGCCCGTTTGCGGATTCAGCACCTTGGGTGCGAAGAGGACGATGACCAAAGGCAGGGTCTTGATGATCAATCCTGCCAGATTGGCCATCACCATGCGGACACTGGTTAGGATGGTTATCTCGTCGGTATCGCGGGTGAGCGAAGAGCCGAGAGCAGCGTAGGGTACGTTGACGAACGTGAAACTCATGCTCATTCCCACATAGGTGATATAGGCATAGAGCAACGACCCGCTGAACCCGTTCCAGAAGCAGAGTGAGGCAAAGGTAGCCAGCAGCACGGCTCCCAGAATCAGCCACGAGCGATACTTGCCCCAGCGGGGATGCGACTTATCGACAAAAGCGCCCACCATCGGATCCCATACGACGTCGATGACACGCACCACGAGGAACATCACGGCCACGACGGCTGAGTCGAGTCCGTACACATTGTTGTAGTAAAAGAGCAGCCAGATGCTGACGGTCTGGTAAATCAGGTTCTGTGCCAGATCGCCCGAGCAGAACCCAAGGCGTTCACGCCACGAGAGCCTGTAGCAACCGTTGATGGCATTATTCATAATATAAAATTAATAAAAACTCGTGGCAAAGATACAGATTAATTCTGAATAGTCACGCCTTTTGAAGATATTTTTCCAGCAATGAACTCTTTTGACTGTGTTTTGTATCAAACAATCATTACTTGATGTAGAGCTTGCGGCCGTTGTGAATGTAGAGACCGGGCAAAGTGGGCTTATTGAGGAGGATGCGACCGTCGAGGGTGTGGTAGATATTGGGGGATGTGCGATCGGGATGGGTGGTGTGGATGGATGAGTATTGGGCGGGGATGTTGAGAAGGAGGGAGGTGATGGGGTTAGGCGCGGAAGGATCGTCGGGGATGAGATGGTCGGCGAGGCGGAAGTAGGCGCGGCAGGCACCTATCTCTGCCGATTCGGAAGGGGTGTAGAGGGATTCGTCGGAACCTATGAAGAGGAGGCTGCGATTGTCGGAGGGGAAGGTCTGGTGGCTGTATGTGCCTGTGAAGGTGATGAGTGGCTCGTCGTTGGCACCCTTCAAGGTGATGGATGCAGGATCAACCTGATGTATATCTACACCTTTGAAGAATGGGTTGCCTATGTCGATGAGTTCATCATCGTCATCCTCCCATCTGAAGATGTAGGGTTTGCCCGCTTCGAGACTGTCGGTTAAAGGGACTGAGAAGCTGAGGGAAAGTTCGCCAGTGGAACTATCGAAATAGGAACTGTCAGGATTGAACTCTAGGACAATGGCACCATGGAGTGGGCTGTTCTCATCGGCCAGATCGACAGCGAAAGGCACACAGAGCGTATTCCAGGTGTTGTCACGATAGAAGGTGCGCTTGGAAAGGAGTACATTGGGTCTGTTATAATCGCTTGCGATGGAAACGATGTTGTCTCCATCATCAAACAGCCTGACAACGGAGTCTTTATCGGTGAAGAACCCCAATCTGTATTCATTGAATAGGTCAAAGGGTGTTCCATCGATGTGGGCGAAACCTGTTTCATTAACATGATAATTCTCGTAGGACGTGCCTTCACCACCGACCAGATTATAACAATTCAGGAACATGTTAGGTCCCCTTAAATCGACTACTTGGAAATTTCTATCTGTGATGATGGTCCTCAAGTTGTTGCACTCTGCGAACATTTCATCGACAACAGATATATGGTCTGATTCGAAACCGCTCAGGTCGAGAGTGGTGAGCTTGTAGCAATTACTGAACATTCGAGACACATCTTCGACCTTAGGTGTTTCGAAGCTGCTCAAGTTGAGGGTGGTGAGATTTATGCAATCCCAGAACATATCGGCCATAACCAACACATTAGACGTATTTAAGTTGCTCAGGTCGAGGGAGGTGAGGCTGTAACAAGATGAGAACATAGCATTCATAGATAATAAATTCTCTGTGTTGAAGTTGCTCAGGTCGAGGGAGGTGAGGCTCACGCAGCCATCGAACATACTATTCATATGCCTTACGTTATGTGTGTCGAAGTTGCTTAGGTCGATGGAGGTGAGACTGTAGCAGCCATCGAACATATGGTTCATGTTCACCACATTACCGGTATCCCAGTTGCTCATGTCGATGGAGGTAAGACTTTCGCAGCCGTAGAACATGCCGGCCGTACTTGGTGAGCTGGTAAAATCGAAGTTGCTCACATCGATGGAGGCGAGCGATATGCAACCTAGGAACATATTTATGAAATTATTCACGCTTGGCGTACGAAAGCCACTCAGGTCGAGGGAAGGGAGGGTCTGGCATGAATAGAACATCATTTCCATTGTCGTCACTCTTTCAGTATTCCAATTGCTCAGGTCGAGGGAGGTGAGCCTGTCGCAACCGAGGAACATGTAGGACATATCCGTCACATTAGCCGTATTGAAGCTGCTCAGGTCAAGGGTGGTGAATTTGCTTTCTATGAACATAAAGGACATATCCGTCATCTCAGAGGTATTCAGATACTCAAGGCCAATGATCTCATCAGCGTACGTATCGAACCAATAATAGGCCGAAGTGGGACGAGCTTCCGCGAAAGAAGGATCAAAGATTATGGTTTTGATGGATTTTGAATTGTCTTGCCATCCTGGTTCGTTGTGACCGTTATTTGTTTCATAGACTATAACGTTATCTGCGGCGTGGTCAAGAGTGTCGTAGTAGAACGTGAGGGTCTGCTGTTCAGAGGAGAAGACGGCCTTGGGGGTCGGGTCGTTTTGGGAATAGATGGGAAGACTCATGATCATTGAGAGGATGAGCACAGGTATGGAATTTTTCATCGTATATAGGGTATTTAGAAATGAATTTTGTTTTCTCTTGTTCTTTGTCAAGACGTGGCAAAGATATATATAAAAAACGGAAATTCAAACTAATTGGCGTAATTATCTGTTAAAAATGTGAGTTCTCGCTATTGTTTTATGCAAAAATGCAGTTTCCACACTCGGTTTCAGAGGTATATTCACGACGATTTTATTTATTCCCTGCATATTTCTTGTTTATGTCAAATATTTTTATTTACTTTGCACCCAATTACAACCAAATAATCACTACTAACATTTTGTTCAAGATTATGAAACGATTTCTTGTATTATCCTTAACATTGGTATTAGCTGCTGCCAATAGCGTCTTTGCAGCAGGCGATGAGAAGAACGGACATGCGTATTTCACCAAGGCAGAACTGCCTGACATGACAAAGATACTGCCACCCTTCCCGGCATTCGAGTCGGCTCGTTTTGTGGCCGACCAGTCACAGCACCTTTGGGGCAAGCTGATGCGTCTCGACGAGGAACGTGCTGCCCAGGCACAGCGCGATGCCGTCTATAGCATGCAGACCATCATCGACGAGTTCGGTCCGCTCTTCGGATTGGAGATCTCCAAGGAGGAAACACCCGAGATATACAGCATTCTGCAGGATGTGTGCGCTTCGTGCGACAGCATCTATTCCGATGCCAAGGCCAAGTTCAACCGCCAGCGCCCCTACGCCTATTACAACGAAGGTACGCTGATCCCCGAGAAGGAGGAAAAGCACCGCTATGAAGGCTCTTACCCCTCAGGACATACCGTCTTCGGCTGGGCATCGGCACTTCTGCTGGCCGACATCAACCAGTCGAACGAGGCTATGGAGCTGCTTCTGGCCCGAGGCTATGAGTTTGGACAGAGCCGCGTCATTGCCGGCTATCATTGGCAGAGCGATGTCGATGCTGGCCGTTTGGCTGGCAGCGTGCTTTATCAGCTCATTCGCAGCAATGAGCGCTTCATCGGTCAGCTCGAGCGTGCACGTGCCGAGTTCAAGGCAAAGACCGACCAGACTGTCGGCGTGCACCAGGCTCCCATCATCGAGCATCCTGCCACCCGCGCCTATCGTCTGGACGGCACTCCAGCATCCGACACCTCCCGTGGCATCGTCATCAAAGGCGGCCAGAAGGTCATGGCGCAGTAAGGGCGGCGATTGGACATCGTTCCGACTATAAGCGATTGGCCTACCAAAAACAAAAAACCGTGCAACCCGATGGGCTGTACGGTTTCTTTCTTATCTTTTGGTCGTGGTTTTCGGGTATCTTGTATTGCCACACATTTCATCGGAAAGACACCCTGTCTTTGCAAATGGTCAGATTATTTCATGCTCACCTTCGCACTTTGTTCAAGTTATTTCAAGGGGAAACGCCTATTGGTATCTTAAAGCGGAATAGTTACTTTATACCTTGATTTATCTTTTAATAGATCCTCGATAGCTATCTCAGTTTGATATCCTTTTTGACCTAACGATAATGGCTTTTCGAAATAGTCTTTTACGCTGGTGAGTTCGTAATCAAATGAAACGTTTATAGAAGATTTTGAAAATATATCCTTGACCATTGCTTCAGCCTTAGATCTGAATTCTTCGGCAAAAGGGTCCTCACAATAATTAGCAGCCACATTTAGAAAATGAATTGGTTTTTCGGGTTTCTTATTGATTGCAAATAGAACAATGCCGAGAAGATGGCAGGTTTCTTGCTTTGCATCAAACCAGGATTTCTGTTTTTGGTCTTTGGCAATGCTCTCGATCTCTTCGATAAAGTGAAGAAATGCATTCATCACGATACTTTTTTTATCGTACCTTTCCTCGATGGGACAAGTTGTGTCCTTTCCTTTGGAATTCTTATAAGTATCGTTTGTATTCCAATACGCCTCAGGTAGTTGCTTCTTATAATTCTTATTATTGATTTTCTCGGTGTATTTGCTTTCTATAAAGTAGATGCCATCATCCTTTTCGTAATATACATCCATGTCGGGATGAATCTCACGACCTCCAGACTTTATGCCAGGAAGTTTTTTCTCGAACTCTATGGCTTCATAGACAGGATCACACGCCATCCACGAATATAGATCGAAGCAGAGCCTTGCAGAACTTGTGAGGCTCCAAAACTTTTTTGTCAATTCGTTGCCTTTACCATGTAAATACTGTTGCTTAAAGCATTCCTGCTTGCCATTCTTCTCGTAGGGTGTAGAGAGTCGATCTAAATACTCAATTTTCAAATCTTTACTTATCATATTTATCTTATATTAAGTGATTATTGGTTATTGCTTTTTCCCTAATTTGTCTTACACGTTCAGCAGTAAGATTCTTGCGTTTATCTACATCCTCATAAGATTCTGGATTGCAGTCAAGACCAAACCATCTGGTTAGGATGGCCTTTTCATGCTCGTTAGTGAGCCTATCGACAAGTTTCCTCTTTTCTTCATCGGTTAATTCAGAAGGCTCTCTATCAACATCTGTTATACTCACTACAGCGAGAATACTTGCTCGAATGTACCACACAGCATAAGCTATGAATTTGAATCCGCGATGAGGGTCGAACTTCTTAGCGGCTAGTTCAAGTCCCTTGTAACCGGTTTCGATAAGTTCTTCAAGACTTCGTCCTCTATCTTGATAATGCTTGGCAAGACTTACAACAAAACGAATATTCCCATTGATGAGTTGCTTGAGGGCGTCTTCGTCACCACTCTTGATGCGATTGCCGAGTTCAATTTCCTGCTCTGTAGTGAGCCAAGGTTGCTCGGATGCCGCTTTAAGAATTGATTCGACTGAAAGATTGTTGCGCATAGTTTTTTCCTTGTTCATATTATATCGTAGAAAATAGTGCCTCTATAATATATACGAATGGAAAACTCAGAAACATGCGTTTTCGGTGCGATTTATGCAGAAACTCCGCACAACAGCATTAATTTTCCTCTTCTTTTTGCAAATATCTGTTCATGGAGGCCTTTATTTCAGACAGGATTTCTTCTCGATAGTCTATTGGCTCCAGCACTTCAACGTTTGGTCCCATTTCGAGGATTTTTGACTTCAATTCAGGAGTCAAACATACACGATATGTAAACTCAGCAAACTCTCCATAACGTGATTTTCCTTCACTTTGAGATTTATGCAATGGAAGCATTCTTATGTATTCCATTTGCACTCCGTACACTCTTATCTTAAGGTTTACTACAGGAAGTTCGTCGTTAACATATATCCCAACCACATTATCATAATACTTTCGCGGGTTGAAATCTTTTGGAAATTCAAATTTCTTGCTGGTTGTTTGAAGATCAAGAATTCGCTCAAGGGCCAAGTGCCTGATGCTTTCTTTTTCTTTTATGTATCCAAGAACATACCATCTGCGATTATATACCTTCATGAAATAAGGCTGCATAGTAAGCGTTTCTCTTCGTCCTTCATAACGTTGATAATCAATGATTAGTTCAGTATTGCATCTCATCGACTCTACGATTGAATCAAAATAAGCAGTTCCATGTGGAATTTCTTCCAGCAATATGCGGTCACGCATCATATTGAAGGTGATGAAATCCTGTGGAACGCTATATTTTCGCAACAACAACTCGGCATATGGGTTTTGCTTCAAGACTTCTGGATTCTTGATGTAATAGGTATAGCCTCTGGATTTATCACATTCTATGATGACACCAAACATCTCCTCGATGCCTTTACGATGCTCATGAAAGGTACGGATAGGAAGACCACCCATATTGGCATAAGGCGAACCTTCCCAAATCTTTACTATGCTTTCATAGGTAAGAGGGTTTTTTGACTTACTGATCGTGTCGAGCAACCAAATGTATCTAAGATATGTTTTACTTATCATACTTCACTATTTTTGTTCATATTTATTATAATAACGGGAAGATATGAAATAAATTGTATGGCTTATGCGGAATTTTAGCAGAGATAAACTCAAAATAGCGTTTTTATTACTTTCTTTTCGTATAATATATAGAACTATTGAAAAATTATCAAAAAAGATGGCAAAGAAAAAGAATCAGAAGAAAAGAGACGTGCTCGCCAAGAAGAATGCAGTCGAGGCCCTTCGTTTTCAAACCCATTGGGGACTGAAACAGTTAGGCCAAGCTGAAGGAAGTATGCTTCATCAACTCGTTGATACGGAGATTGACTTCATCGCGGAGCTGGAACTCGCACAAGATTTATTGGCAGTCAAGTCGTTCGTTGATGCAGTGAAGCAGGAATTTGCAGTATCTCCAACGCCAGAGAAAGGCGATTTGATCAAAAGCCCTACAGCAATAGCCCTTGGAATAGCATCTATCAATGAAGTAGAGGGCATGGGGATACCTCTGTCTTGGAAGGATATGGTTGACCAGAAACTCCTGACTATCTATTTCTCCGAAGAATGTCGAAACAACATTGTAGATTGGGCAAAGGCAAATGGATATAATACTTCAACCTACCTTGGAAGACCAATTTTGAAATTCAGTAAATTATTTTTTATAATAGAAAGAACACGAAAATGAAAAGATACAATTCCGATTTCTATCGAACGAAAGCAGCCAAATACAATTCTAATTTGTGATAAATACAAAGGCGTGCATCTTACGATGTCACGCCTTCAAATATATTTGTTATACACTCGAAGTTGCTAATCTCAACGACGCTCCATGAACATGGTACGGAGTCTCAGTGCGATGGAGGAGAGGATAATCGTGGCGAAGAATGCGATTGCGATCATAGTGGTATATTTTTTAATTGTTAGTATTCTTGTTTTTTCTCACTGCAAAGATAGACCATATTCTCGTACCCTGCAAGATTTTTCCTCACTTTTTGCATCAGATATGGCGACACCTCCCCCATATAGCGACAAGTATTGG
>JAEEGH010020256.1_pt1 | contig 13855 bp, 14 predicted proteins | sample 9134181 | NCBI WGS metagenome assembly JAEEGH01 (sample SAMN16246544, study PRJNA631951) | gut metagenome | biome: gut microbiome; feature: rumen; material: DP-attached | host: Bos | place: Iran: Karaj | collected 2018-10
CGCAGGCTTCCTGGGTCAGGCCTTCCGCATCCATGAGGCGGAGCGTCTCATATTCATCCAGCGTCAGCCGGATGATCTCGGCGTCCGGCGCGTCATCCGGGGAAAAACTGCGGAACGCGGGCATTTTCTCAATCCGCCTGCATCGAACCGGTCTGGGCATTGAAATCCCTCCTCAGAAGAGGGTATAGCACAATTAATGACATATGTCAATAATTATTTCCGAACGACTAACCGGAAAATATGATATGATGAACTGAAAATTTTTGAAAAAGTTTGTAACGGTTGATCCGGTGCTGCGACTAACAGGATGAAAGCCGCTTTCAAAACTGCGGAAAGGAGGGGTTCGCCACGGCTGATCTGGAAGAGATCTATGTCCGCTACAGCGGGACGGTGACCGCCTACCTGACGCGCCTGAGCGGAAGCAGGGAGCTGGCGGAGGAACTGACGCAGGAAACCTTCTACCGCGCGGTCAAAAACATCGATCGTTTCGACGGAAGAAGCAGCGTGAATACCTGGCTGTGCAGCATCGCGAGGCATCTGTATATCGATACCCTTCGCAAACGGAAACCGGTGGATCCCCTGCCGGAGGAAGTGCCCTCGCCGGATGATTTCGCGGAAAACCTGGTGCAAAAGGACCAGGCGATGATCGCCCACCGGTCCCTGCACAGCCTGGAGGAGCCTTATCGCGAGGTGTTTACCCTGCGCACTTTCTGTGATCTGTCCCATCCGCAGATCGCGGAGCTGTTCAAAAAGAGCGAGGCCTGGTCCCGGGTGACCTACTACCGGGCCCGGTGCATGCTGCAGGAAGCAATGAAGGAGAATCAACATGAAAAAGAATGAATGCAATGTGGTCCGTGACCTGATGCCCCTGGTGCTGGACCGGGTCGCCAGCGATGAAAGCCGGGCGCTGGTGGAGGAACATATGGGCTCCTGCGAGGAATGCAGGAAGCAGTATGAGGAAATGAAGGCGGATATGCCGGAGGAAACCCGGGCGGAATATGAAGCGGAACAGCGGGATATTGTCAGAACGCTGAAGCAGATGAAGCGGCAGAAGAAAACCCGCCGGATCCTGCGGGTGGTGCTGCCTGTTGTGATCAGCCTGGTGGTGCTGATCGGCGGCTTGATGCTGTACGGCTGGTTGTGGCAGTGGGATACGGTTCCGCTGGAGAATGATCTGTATCATCTGAACCTTGTCCAGATGAAGACTGGCAAAATAGAAGTAATCGCTGAAAGATTCGATTCAGTCAATTCATCAGTACTGTTTGAAGAAAGAACAGAAGACGGCAAGTATAACCTGTATCTCCGTTTCCGGGTTCCCCTGATTCACAGTACTGAGAAGAAACTGGAAAACCGGCGAAAGGGCAGTCTGATGTCTATTGAGATAGATCCGCAGATTGACGAGATTCGTCAGGGCAGTCCGGAAAATTACAAGACAATCTGGAAAAAGGGTGATCCTATACCGGAAGCCTCCGAAGAGATGGAAGCGTATTACACGTTTGAGAAACAGTATTTTGCAACCGTTCCGGAGGATGTGGAATTGCGTGGCTGGAACCTGCCGGAAGACCAGGAAATAATGGAAGAATATGAAAATAAAATGGAAGAAATGTATAACGCTGTTCCGGAGTGGAAATAAGCCGGAATCACCCGGAAGCGCAGGGCAGGAACCCTGCGCTTTTTCATGTTTTTATACTTTTTTTACGCGGTATGAAGCATAAAGCAGGATTTCCACGTCTTAATAGTGTATCCGGATACAGGAACAAAAAAGGATGTGACAGGATGAGTGATCAGAACGAACAGCTCTTTATCGATGCTGTCAAAGCCAAACGCCAGGCAATGTGGCGCGTCGCTTTCCATCTGCTTCGTTCGGAAGCGGACGCGGAAGATGCGGTTTCGGCCGCTGTGGAATCCACCTGGAAACATCTGCCCAGGATCCGGACAAAGGAAGCATTGCCGGGATATCTGATGCGGAGCGTGATTAATGCGGCGCATGATGAATTGCGCAGGCGGAAACGGACGACGCCCATCGAACCACTGGAAAACGTTCTGCAGGCGCCTGAAAAAGGGCGCGGAATCGCGGATTATGTGGCCGGAATGGATGAAAAATACAGCCTGCCGCTGCTGATGAAGTTTGATGAGGAAATGCAGGAGAAGGAGATTGCGACGGCGCTTCATCTCCCCCGCGGGACAGTTTCTTCCAGGATAACCCGCGGGCTGGAAATGATCCGGAAAGAGTTGAGAAAGGAGGAAGCAGAGGATGCTTCAGGAAGAATTGAAGAAAGCGCTTCGGGAAGATCGGCGGATGCCTCCTGCAGGCTTTGAGGAAAGAAGTAATATACAGGTTCTGCGCCTGACGTCTGAAGTGAAACCGGGAAGGAGGTATCCCGCGCGGGTGGTGATTCTCTGCGCGGTGCTGCTGGTGTTCGGAATCGCCACCACGCTGGCCGCAACGGTGGACGTTGTCAACGCCAGGCTGCACGCATACTGGCCGGAAGCGGCGGAGTTCCTGATGCCTGTACATGCCACCTGTGACAGCGAGGGCATCCGGATGGAGGTGATTTCCGCTGTGGTGAAGGACAACAAGGTGAATGTTGTATACTCCATGCAGGATCTGGAGGAAGACCGGCTCAATGAGCATACCTACAACTTCAGCGCCTTAGGAGCGACGGACCTGGATCACAGCCGTAAAAACATTACAGTTGTTTCATCCAGGGAGACAATACTGGGTTATGACCCGGCTGAGAAAAAAATGATCTGTGCCTCGGAAACTGAATATGACCAGCCGATCAGCGGGAGTTATGAATTCCCTTTCATTGTGACTGAACTGGGTATAGAGAAAGTAGAGGGAACGGATCTTCATCCGCTGCTGGAACAGTATGGAAAGGACGTAAAGACGACGACCCTTCCGGATAACGCGCGCTCGTATAATGACCCGGAAGCGGGAACAAGTATAGCGCCTGAGTCCTTCCGGATCCTGGACTATACACAGGACCTGGGGATACCGCTTCATGAATATGTTGAACTGAGCGGAATCGGCTGGATTGACGGAGCGCTGCATGTACAGATTCATTATCCGGATCATTATATGGTGAAGTTTGGTAGAGACAGTGAGGGTTTTCCTGTGTCGGCCTGGATCCAGATGACGCTGGACGACGGGTTCAGTCCCTGGTACACCCATAAGGATGACCTGCCGGGCGGCACATATATATGGCTTTGGGATGAGAACGGGGATGATTTCCCGGACTGGGAGGAATATGTATTCCCCTGCACCCCTGCCGAGGCCGAACAGGCTGTTTTGAAGGCACAGGTGAGGATCACGGGAGCCACAACCATTGTGGAGGGAAACTGGTTCGTGAAAATACCGCTCCACATGATTCAATTTGAAGAGAAACAGTAATGAATGAGGCAGGCAGGGAGATCATCCTCTCCCCGCCTGTTTTTGTGCTATAATGGGTAAAACAAAACGAGGGGCGGAGAAATATGAAGAGGCTGGAGCGGATTGCCCGGTATGAGCAGATCCTGGATCGCGCGGAGGCTGTGGCCCGGCAGGCGGAGGAAGCACTGGAGGCGTATGACGCTGTCCAGGCGGAGCTGAAGGAACTGGAAAAGTACTATACAAGCCGGGAATGGAAGGCGGACTATGACGCGGACGCCGCGGGAAAGCTGCCCCCGGAACTGAAGCGGGGCGTCCTGTCCGAAGACGGAATCGACAGCGTGCTGGAACGCTTCCGGGACCTGAAGGAGCGCCTCGGCTGATCGGCGTATATACAAAAAGAAGCTCACCACAGGGTGAGCTTCTTCTTTACGGGTGTGCCGGATCAGCCCCAGCCGCCCAGGGCGGAGTTGTACTCAAACTGCTCGACGGCGCCGGTTTCCACGTTGACGTAGACGATGTAGTAGCCGTCTTTCTCGGTGCGGTTTTCATCGCCGCCTTCACTGTACAGCAGGTATTCCACCTCGAAGCAGGGAATGCCTTTGATGGTTTCATACCATTCGTTGGGGTTCTGTTCAGGAACTTCAGTGATTCCGATGAGGGCCAGCAGTTCCATGGTCGGGCCGCGGTTGGTGTACAGCTCCAGACGGGAAATCTGCTCTTCGTTCAGGCCGTAACTGGAGATGATGAACTCCCGGCCGATGGCAATCATCTCATCCTCGGAGAGCTTTCGGGCTTCGAGTGCGGAAGTCTTTTCACCCTCCCGCTGGTTCAGCCGGTCTATATCCTCCTGGGTGAGCTCGTGATCCTCGGGGAGATCATCCGGAACGGCTTCCGGTGTTTCGGAAGGGATGTCATATTCCTGGCCGGTGTGCTTTTCGGCAATGGCCGCAGCCTTCTGTGTGTAGGATAATTTGTTATCTTTGGCGGCGTCGGTCATCATCTGCTTCAGCTGTTCAGCGCCCCAGGCGTCGGCTTCATAGCCGCCGGAAACGTCAGCGCCTTCACGGCTCCAGGTGATTTCCGCCTTGCCGTCCTTAACCAGCGCGGTGTAGGTGCCCAGCACGTAGTCCAGGCCGTAAACGCCGGTGTAGGTGACGCGGAAGCTGCCGTCCTCGAGGGGCTCTTCCTCGCGGTAGAAGAAGGTCTGCATTTCTTCGGTGATGCCGTACTGATCCTTCAGGGCAATATCGGCGGTACGGGACGCGGAGACCCGGGGAGAAATCAGCAGGCCGGCAGCCAGGGCTGCCACGGTAAGCAGAACCAGGACAATTGCGAATACCAAACCAACAGAGAGTTTTTTCTTCATCACAGGTGCCTCCTCCTGAGCGATGCGCTGATACAGCCCGGCGCGGCAGGAGGGAAGTTCATCCAGAAAGGAAAGGCGCCTGTCCATTGCGGAACGGAGCGAATCCTTATTCGTCTTCATAGTACCAGTCCTCCAGTTTATCCTTCAGCATCGCTTTTGCTTTTTTCAGTCGATAGTTGACAGTGGAACGGGGGAGCCTCAGCACCCTGACGATCTCATCCAGCGTCATTCCCTGATACCAGTGCAGGAGCGTCACTTCCTTCAGCTTGGGCGGAAGGGCGAGCACCGCACGCGTAACGGTGTCGTCCCGCTCATCGAAGGGGACGGAGCCTTCCGGCAGCAGATCCGGGGTTACGGACCGGTCCGTATTCCGTACCCAGGCGCTTTTCAGCAGATCCTTACAGGTGTTGACGGCAATGCGCGTGAGCCAGGTTTTTTCTGACGAATCCGCACGGAAGTGATCGCTGCCTCTCCAGGCTTTGATAAATGTTTCCTGTACGGCGTCTTCCGCCAGCGCGGTATCGCACAGAAAGGCAAAGCAGAGCCGGAGCAAAGGCCTTTCCCATTCTGTGACAAGGCTGTCCAGCCATTCCCTGCGCATATCCTGATCCAATGCGCTTCCCTCCTTTCAACACTGATTAGACGACCCGGCCCGGAAAAGAGGCCAATTGGTGAAAAAACTTTTTTTATTATACACTAAAACACCAAAGAAACCGGAAAAAAGCCGGCGTTTCAGGACCGGCTCTGGTATACTGTCAGGAGAAAGGCAGGGACGCGGATGAAGAAAGGTCTGGTACTGGAAGGCGGCGCCATGCGGGGAATGTTCACCTGCGGCGTGACGGACGTGCTGATGGAGCAGGGCGTCTGTTTTGACGGCATTGCCGGCATATCCGCCGGGGCAGTCTTCGGCTGCAACTACAAGTCCGGCCAGATCGGCCGGGCGCTCCGCTACAACAAAAAATACTGCGCGGATCCCCGCTACTGCAGCATCCGGTCCCTGATCCGCACCGGGGACCTGTACGGGGCGGACTTCTGCTACCGGGAACTGCCGGACGAGCTGGACGTTTTTGACCGGCAGGCTTTTGCGGCCAACCCCATGGCGTTCTATGCCGGGGCGACGGACGTGGCAACCGGCAAATGTGTCTATCATCAGTGCAGGGACGGCAGCAGCCTGGATATGCGGTGGCTGCAGGCTTCCGCCTCCATGCCCGGGGTTTCCCGGCCGGTGGAGATTGAGGGCCGGTTTTACCTGGACGGCGGAATCGCGGACGCCGTGCCCTATGATTATATGGAGAAATTGGGTTACGACCGGAATGTGATCATCCTCACCCAGCCGGAAGGCTACCGGAAAAAGCCGGCTTCCGGCCTGGCCGTGATGAAGCTATTCCTGCGCCGGTATCCCCGGATCATTGAGGCCATGGCTGTCCGGCATGAAATGTATAACCGGCAGATGGAGGAAATCAGCCGCCGGGAAAGGGAAGGAAGTTCCTTTGTGATCCGTCCGCCGGAGGCGCTGCGGATCGGCCATACAGAAAAGAACCCGGCCGAACTCGACCGGGTATATCATCTGGGAAGGCGGGAGGCGGAAAAGCGCCTGCCGGAGCTTCTTCAATTCCTGGGAAAATAATCAGTTTCCAAAGGTGTTATAGACCTGGGGAACGTACTCCTCGTCGGAAGAGGAAGGCGTGTTGCCAAGGGTCATGGGAATCGGTACGGGATCGACCTGTGCCGGTTCTTTTTCTTCTGCCGGCTCTTCCTCTTCATCCGCGGCAGCCGGACTGCGGCCGAATTTGTGCTTATATACATACAGGCCGATAATCACACCGACAACCAGCCCGCCGAGGATCGCTGTGCCGGAAGTGGCCCGGAAAGCGGAAGTGAAAACGGAGAAAAGCGCAGAGATGCCGGAGCTGAAACCGCGGGCCAGGGAACGGAAGACGCTGGCGGCCACGCGGATGAGCGGACGGCCGAACAGGCAGAACATGATGATCGCCGGCCAGATTTTCCGCTTGTGGCGGTTTTGCTTTTTATAGGACTTCTGGTGTTCACCGGAATGCTTGTCCCATTCCCAGTTCCAATTCCAGTTCCAGTTCCAGCCCTCATTGTTGTTACCCATACGATCAATATCCCCCTGATGGATAAATCATTCCTATATTACCCGAAAAGTGTATCACGCAATTGATGTGAAAAAAAGGAGAATCAGATTAAAAATTCATGCAAAAGAACCGATTGCATCCAAAAATTCGGACAATTTACAAAGAATTTACACTTTTTTTACAAAAGCATGAATCAAAATGCCTGTTTTTTTCGTCTAATAAGTAGGGAGGTAAAAAGAGATGAGAAAACACCGGCTTGTGATGATCAAAAAACAGGGGAACCGATTTGACAGCTATTCCTTTCATATCCGGCGCGATTCTGTGACCGGAGAGCTTTCTGTTTCCTTTACCATGCCGGGCCACGCCCTGGTACTGTGCCTTGAACGCGTGATTCCCGAGCTGCGGACAATCGCGGAACCCCGGAAGAATTACCTTTTTCTTCCACGAGAATCAGAGAACTGACAGACCTCTCAATCATCACAAGCCGCTGTTTATATATAGGGCTCCGTCCTGGGGGAACGGAGCCCGTCTTTTTTTTATTCTTCTGTGCTTTCTTTCGGCGGGACTGCTTCTTCGGTTTCCGGCAGCTCTTCTTCTGCCTCTTCAGTGAAGGATTTCTTCGGGATTTTTTTCGGCATATCTGCTTCTTCCGCAAGTTCCACCAGTACTTCTTCCGGCTCCTTCGGAACCAGGATCAGATCCCGGTCGGCGCTGCGGATAAACTCCGCAGTGGCCCGGTAGCAGTTTTCAAGCGCGCCGGGGCTCAGGTTTTCAGGCGTATCCAGCCGGGTGTGGTAGAACCGCTCCAGCCTGTGGCTGAGGCCGGTGATGCCGATGGACCGGAAACCGCCCTGGGTGAAGGCCGCGCTGTCCGTGGCGCCGCCGAAGAGCGGCACCTTGCCGTCCCGGCAGGGAACGCCGGCGTCTTCCGCCGCCAGCAGGAAGTAGTCGCACAGGTCTTCGTCCGAGTCCACGGTGTTGTTCAGATCCCGGCGGTTGACCATGAGCCAGTCCGGGTTATAGATGGAGTCATAGGAAATCACGCAGGTAGGCACGTCCCGGTAATCTTCCTTATGTGCTTCGCACCAGGCCTTGGCACCCCGCAGGCCCGCTTCCTCCGATCCGGTCAGGATGACGCCGATTTCGGTATTTTCCAGCCGGATCCCCTGCGCTTCCATTTCCTTCAGGAGGGTCACGCCCATCAGGCAGCCGGTCAGGTTGTCGTTGGCGCCGTCCACAACCCGCAGCGGGTTATAGGTGATGGTCAGCAGCAGGAAGAAGGGAATGAAAACCAGGCACCGCAGTCCCGCGGTATACACATCCACGCCGCACAGGGACAGGAAGGACAGGATCATATAACAGAACACGCCGATGGTGGCTGCGATGCCCGGGATTTCAAAGGCAATGCCGCCGAAACGGTAGTTGATGGGGAATTCCCAGGCCGCGTCCGTATGGCCGTTCAGGAAGATGCGCTGTTTCACCTCGCCGCTGCAGGGGCGCACGGCGGTGACGTTGGTGCCCTGCTTTTTGGGAAACAGGGGATCCAGCGGCTTGCGGTAAAGCACAAAGTGGTAGATGAACAGCAGTACGCCCATCAGGCCGAACAGGATGCTCAGGAAGGGTTCGCTGAAAAAAAGCACTCCGCAGAGGATATCGCAGAAGGCGGAAAAGTAAAAATACCCGTAGAAAGAATCCGGATGTACCTCAAAGGACTCCGTTTTCACGTCCGCGCAGCCGCATTTCTTTTCCAGGACGCCGGCAAAATATTCCGCCGCCGCCTGTTCGCCGGCGCTGCCCGGAGAACGCCTGCCGATTTTCCGGCAGATGTGGGTGATCTCCTCCACCATGTAGGAAACGCTTTCCTTAGGTTCCCTGCTCTTGTTCCAGATGTCCATCCGCCAGTCCCCTTCCCGCGGAAAAATGTAAAGTTAATATCTTTGCAGATTATACCAGAATTCCGGAAACAAAAAAAGACAGAGCCGGATGGTACAAATTCTTGCTCCGCTTCTGACGGTCGCATATAATGGAACGGAAAGGGAGGGGATCCATATGGCAGGTCCCGGCGGCCCCCGGAGGGGCAGTTACCTCACAGAAGAAGAAAAAAAGAACAGCCCGAAGATTACCAAGGAGCTGATTGCCAGGGTTTTCTCCTACCTGAAGCCCTACTGGAAACAGCTGCTGCTGGTACTGGCATGCATTGTGGTGTCCTCGGTCTGCAGCCTGTTCCCGTCCATCCTCACCGGTAACATCATCGACGTGCTCACCGGCAAGGACCTGGGCGGCTGGTTCGGCGCGGGGCTTTCCGCCCTGATCCGGCTGATCGTCCTGACGCTGCTGCTGTACCTGGCCTCCAACCTGATCAGCGTGGCGGAAACCTACCTGAACAGCTGGATCGCCCAGCATATCTCTTTTGACATGCGGAACCAGATGTACCGGCACCTGCAGAAGATGTCCCAGCGGTTCTTCACCTCGGCCAACCAGGGTGACATCATCACCCGGATGACCAGCGATATCTCCGGCGTGGAGAGCGTGGTGACCGGCACCTTCACCAGCATCCTGTCCAACACCATTACCCTGGTGGTGGCAGTGATCGCCATGTTCCGGAAAAACTGGATCCTGGCGCAGGTGGGTATCGCGGTGGTGCCGCTGTTTACCCTGCCCACCCGCATGGCCGGCAAACGCCGGTGGAAGCTGGCGGGGGAGGCCCAGGCCTGCAACGATGAAATCAACGGCATCCTGAACGAGACGCTCTCCGTCAGCGGCCAGCTGCTGGTGAAGCTCTTCGGCCGGGAAAAATCAGAATATGAACGGTACGAGGAAGCCAACGGGCGGATGATCAAACTGAACATCCGGGAGCGGATGGCCGGCCGCTGGTTCTTCATGCTGCTTAGCACCCTGACCACCATCGGCCCCATGCTCCTGTACCTGGTGGGCGGCATCCTGATCATGAAGCACGACAGCACCCTGAGCGTCGGTGATATCACGGTGCTGGTGGCGCTGCTCGGCCGGATGTACGGCCCGGTGAACAGCCTGCTGAATATCCAGGTGGACTGGATCCGTTCCATGGCCATGTTTACCCGGATCTTTGAATACTATGACATGAAGCCCGAGATCGATAACAAACCCGGGGCGAAGGAACTGACGAACGCGAAGGGCGAGATCGTCTTTGATCATGTGGACTTTACCTATGACGGGGAGCGGATGATCCTGAAGGATATTTCCTTCACCCTGCACAGCGGGGACTGCGTGGCCATTGTCGGCCCCAGCGGCAGCGGAAAGAGCACAATCGTCAACCTGATTCCCCGGCTCTGGGATCCCGTGAAGGGCAGCGTCACCTTTGACGGCACGGACGTGCGGGATTATACCCTGCATTCCCTGCGGGACGAGGTGGGTGTGGTGACCCAGGAGACCTACCTGTTCAACGGCACTATCCGGGAGAACCTGCTCTACGCCAAGCCGGACGCCACGGAGGAAGAGATGATCGAGGCCTGCAAAAAGGCCAACATCTATGACTTCATCCGGAACCAGGCGGAAGGCCTGGATACCATGGTGGGCAACCGGGGTCTGAAGCTGTCCGGCGGTGAGAAACAGCGGATTTCCATTGCCCGGGTGCTGTTGAAGGATCCGGCCCTGCTGATCTTTGACGAGGCGACGTCCGCCCTGGATTCCATCTCCGAGGCGGCGATCCAGGAGGCCATCAATCCGCTGATCGAGGAGCGCACCTCCATCCTGATTGCCCACCGGCTGTCCACGATCCTGGCGGCGGATGAGATCCTGGTGGTCCGGGACGGAGAAATCGTGGAGCGGGGTACGCATAAGGACCTGGTTCATGCCGGCGGCACCTACCAGGAGCTGTATGAAACCCAGTTCAGCAAAGCGGAAGCGTAAGGAAAAGCAACAGAAAGGGTCCCGTTCAGCCGAACGGGGCCCTGTTTATTTGATCGCGTGATGAACCTGGGGTGCGGGAATCTCTTCTTCCGGTACGTCGGCGGAAGGCTGCTGTGCCTTCGCCTCTTCAGCGGTGTTTTTGTTCCTGCGGAAACGGTAATACAGCCTCACGCCGATGCAGATGCCGGTCAGGAAAGCAGCTACATCAGGAGCGGCGCGGAAGAATTCCTTCAGTATGCCGGAGAGGAAACGGAAGATGGTCCCGAATACGAGGAGGACAGCGCTGAAAAGTTTGCCCACAAAAGGAAGAAACATGAGGAATGCCACGATACCCAGTCCGACCGCGGGGGAGATGAGCTTGTCCTCCTGACGCGGGGGCTGCTTTTTCTCTTCTTCCGGGAAACTTCTCATGACCCAGTTGGTCCGCATGGGAATGATCCTCCTTTCAATCAATCCGGGTCTGTTATCCGACGGTGCAAGTATACCATGTCCGGATCCGGGATAACAGGGCGAAGACGGAACAATACAGGGGGGGTATTGTCCGGCTGGTGAAAAATAGGCGTTCAGAAGTTCCCGTGACGCGGATGCGCAATACACGCTTTGCGGCGGGCCCGGATTGTTCCTGCCTGGCAAAAATGGTATAATCTGCGGGAAATAACGTGCCGGAAGGAAGAAACCATGGCCATTACCAAAACGGATTTTATGCGGGGCATGCAGTGCCGGAAGATGCTCTGGCTGGACAGGCACAAGCCCGGGCTGCGGGTTATTCCGCCGGAGGTCCAGGTCCGGCTGGACGCGGGCAACGATTTCGGCGACCGGGCCATGGCCATGTTCGGCCCCTATGAGGAAATGACAGTATACCGGCCGGGAACCCGGATTCCGGACAAGCAGGCCATGCTGGCCAGAACGCAGGACGCCCTTCTCCGGGGTGTGCCGGTGATCTGCGAGGCGGCCTTCAGCAATTACAACAACTACTGTGCCGTGGATCTCCTGCGGAAGACGGAAACCGGCCATGACCTGTATGAGGTAAAGAACGCGCCGGCAGTCTATGAGCAGTTTATCCGGGACGCGGCCTTTCAGTACTACATCATCCGGAGGACAGGCCTTCGGATTGACCGGATCTTTATTGTGACCCATGGCCCGGATGAGGAGAACCCTTTCGTCTCCAATGACGTCACAAAACAGGCCCGGGAATACTACGACTGGATCAATGACAACATCTGGGATCTGAACCGTATGACCAAGGAGCGGGAAGAACCGGACGTGCCCTGCGGCGAACAATGCTCAAAGCCTTATGAATGCTGGTATTACGGATACTGCCACGGCCTTGTCCGGGAACCGGAGCAGCTGACAATTGAAGACTGGAACTGACGGTCGGCGGAGGGATTTCCTCCTCCGGCTGTTCTGCTTTTCCGGGAAAAAATTTACAACGTTGTTACATCGCGTTAATGACCTTGATACACTTCTTCCTATATAATGGAATTGTCAGATTGACACGGAGGGGTTACGCATGAAACCATTCAGGTACAGATTATGGATCTGCCTGCTGTTCGCCTTGCTGCTTACAGCAGTGTTTGACATGCGTGCCCTAGCAGATGAAGCGGGCACCTGTGGCGATAATCTGACCTGGAAAGTGGAAAACGAAACGCTGACGATTTCCGGCACGGGGGAAATGCCGGATTTCAGAACGGATGAAAACGTACAGAAACCGTATCTTTGGTATACAGTGCCCGGCACAACCGCGCCATGGGACGGGCTGAAGTTCAGCTCCCTTGTGATTGAGGAAGGCGTTACGTCCATCGGGGCCAACGCGTTTAACTGCCATACGGAGCTGATCACCGTTTCCCTGCCGGATACCCTGAAATCCATCGGGGATAAAGCGTTCTGTTACTGTGAAAACATGACGGACTTTATTTTCCCGGAGGGCGTTGAGACAATCGGTGTTTCCGCGTTCGGAGACTGCCGCGGGCTGAGGAACGTCATCCTGCCGGAAGCGCTTACGGAGCTTGAATACGGCGCGTTCCAGTGCTGCAATGCCATTGAAAAAATCACCCTGTCCGACAGCGTGAAGTCCATTGCGGAAACGGCTTTTTATGCCTGCTTCAGCCTGAAGGAAATCAACCTGCCTGCTTCCCTGACCAGGATTGAGGCCGGTGCGTTCGCGTCCTGTGAAAGCCTTGAAAAGGTGGTTGTGGAAAGGGACAGCTATGCGGAAACGTTCTGCGCGAAAGCCGGCCTGCCCTACGCCTACGCACAGGCGCCTGTGGTCTTCGGCAGCGAAGGCGGGGACGGCATAGGCTGGAAGCTGGAAAACGGCACCCTGATGATTTCCGGCACGGGAGCAATGGATAACTATATGCGCATGATGGGCGGCAGCCAGCAGACGACCGCGCCGTGGGACGGCCAGAAGATCACGCAGGTGGTGGTGGAGCCCGGTATTACCTCCATCGGCGCTTTCGCGTTCTGGGGATGCGAACAGCTGAAAACGGTTGTCCTGCCCGATACAGTGACAGTGATCGGGAAATTTGCCTTTGAAAACTGCATCCTGCTGCGTGAAATCACCCTGCCGGAAAGCGTGACCGAAATCGGAAAGAAAGCGTTCAGCCAGTGCGGAAGCCTGAGAACGATCACCCTGCCCGCTTCTGTCAGCACCATCGGGGAAGACGCGTTCGCCGGCTGCGAAAAGCTGAAGGACGTGGCAGTGGTACCGGGAAGCTATGCCGAACAGTACTGTGTTGAGAACAACCTCCCGTATAACAGCGGCAGCGCTGTTCCGGAGGAGACGCCGGCACCCGTACCGATCGCTGTGGAGAAGGAGAAAAACACCTGCGGCAAAGACCTGACCTGGACGCTGGAGGAAGACGGTACGCTGCGGATTTCCGGTACGGGCAGGATGGAAAATTATGTTGAGATCCGGAAAGAACCGGATAAAAACGGCAAAACCCAGTACGGATCCTCCGCACCGTGGAGCGACAGCAACAGCGGCATCGCCCGGGTTGTGATTGAGGAAGGAGTTACGTATATCGGGTCCCAGGCCTTTACCGGCTGCGCCATGACAGAGGTTTCCCTGCCGGGATCCCTCACTTCCATTGGGGAGGGCGCTTTCGAGCATTGCGAGAAACTGACGACGGC
>JAEEGH010020261.1_pt1 | contig 13854 bp, 12 predicted proteins | sample 9134181 | NCBI WGS metagenome assembly JAEEGH01 (sample SAMN16246544, study PRJNA631951) | gut metagenome | biome: gut microbiome; feature: rumen; material: DP-attached | host: Bos | place: Iran: Karaj | collected 2018-10
AGTGTATAATGATTCTACATACACATATCATGAAAATGCATTTACGCTACAAGCTCATAGGGATGCTGCTACTGTAAACTGGGGTGGAGGATGGAGAATGCCGACTAAAGATGACTATTTGGAATTGATGAGCAATTGTGCATGGCGTTGGACGACTATAAATGGGGTCAATGGATGTGAGGTCAGAGGATTTAACGGAAACAGCATTTTTCTTCCTGCTTGTGCTTCTCGTTTTGACGGATCTTTTTTTATATCGAAGTCAACGGACAGGGATTCATACGCGAATGGTGCATATTGGCTTAGTTCGATGGGATATGGTCAGGCAGAGACGTCAACAGGTTTTTTTCTGACTCCTTATTTTTATATTTTTTCTAGTGCTGGTATATCTTATGGAGTTAATGATATAATTAATTATAGAGCGGTTGGACAATCTGTTCGTCCTGTTTACAATCCAGAAGAGTAGATAAAGTTTTTATTGCTAATTAGACTGTTAATGATATGAAAAGAATAGTTTCGCTAATTATAATAATGACTGTTGCAATTGTTTCGTATGCACAGTTAGTTCCGCAGACAGTAAATTTTTCGGCAATTGTCAGCGGAGCCGATAGTGTTCCGCTTGTGAACTCTCCAGTAACTGTGAAAATTTCATTTATTGCTGGAGGGCAATATGGCACAGTAGTATATTGTGCCGAGCATAGTGCTGTTACCGATGCCAATGGTTTTGTTTCGTTCCAGTTGAACCGAGGCGAATACACCTGCGGTTGTAATGGTGCGCTTAACATTCCTTTTGCTGGTATTCCTTGGCATCAAGGCAATATGTGGATGCGTGTGGAATATAGAACCACTGGCGATTATGTGGATTTAGGCACTACGGAAATAGCCAGTTCCTATTATGCATTAGTATCGAGGAAAGCCGAAAAATTGTCGAATATAAACTTTTTTGTTGGCAATGCACACGATGGTGATGTGCTTGTTTATTGGGAGAATGCAGAATGTTTTACGCCGATGACTTTGGATAGCATTTATTATATTGGGCTTCCAACTCCATCTTTGTCGGAGGTGCTTTCGAGTGGTAATTCGGCAGATGGCGAAAGAATTTCAGGTCTTGCAAACCCAGTTAATTCTGGCGATGCAGTAACAAAGTCGTATATTGATTCGTTGGTTTCTGTTATCAATGTTACTGCCGAGCATATATTCGATCCGCCAGTAATTGTTGCACCGGAGGTGCGGACATTTTCATATAGGGATTTGACATCAAATAGTGTGACTTTATATGGTTCGGTATATTATAATGGCGGTGAGCCTGCTACATGTGGTTTCATATATGGCGTTGACGAGCAAAATATGACCGATTCTGTTGTTTCTGACAGCGATGCTGGCGGATATAGTTGCGAAGTGTCAGGTTTGCAACCTTCTACGAAGTATTATTTCAAGGCTTTTGCGGCAAATTCTGTCGCAACAACCTATGGCGCGGTTGGTTCGTTTAAAACTGCGGTCGAAGCTGGCAGTTGCATAACAGGAACTTTTACCGATTCGCGCGACGGAAATGTATATGCTACGGTTACCATTGGCGAGCAGACTTGGATGGCTGAGAATTTGCGCTATAAGGGAAGCATTCCTTTCGCTGATGAGTATCAGCCTTATGTTATATCAACAGATCAATATGTTGTATATCCGAATAACGATAGTTCAAATGTCGCCGTATATGGTTATCTATATAGTGAAACTGCGGCATTAAATGGAACTAATACATCGTCGCAAACGCCGAGCGGATTGCGTGGCGTTTGTCCGTATGGATGGCATTTGCCGAGCGAAGGAGAATGGCGTCAACTGATAAATATGTACGACAGGTCCATTGCATCGGAACAATTGGCAGGAAGCCCCGAACTTTGGACAAGAGCAAATAGTCTATATGTACAGAATGCTAATTTTGGAGCAAGTTGTTTTAATGCTGTTCCTGCAGGAGGATATACTTCTACAGGAGCAACAAACGAAAGGTATCAAGCTTTTGGCCTTTCTGGATTTTATTGGTCATCAACTTGGGATGAACCATTTGACCTTAAATATTTAAGAATTGCATATACTCAATGTGGACTAGATGTTGATCATGTACATAGTCCTTATTATGCACTGTCGGTACGTTGTGTACGTGATAATTGATAATAGGCAGACTTATAAGGTTGCATTGACTGAAAAATAATGACTATAATAGCATAGAAATTAACATTGCTTTTGTAACTTGCTGTAAGACAAGAAATAAAAAATCTGCAAAATCGTTCAAAAAAATTTGTCAGTATTGATTTTATGTGTACTTTTGCAGTCCAAAAATTTAAGAAACATAAATTAAAAATTAAAAAGATAACGAAATGATTATTGTACCTGTAAAAGAAGGCGAAAACATCGATAGAGCCTTGAAGAAATTCAAAAGAAAATTTGAAAAGACTGGCGTAGTAAAGGAATTGAGAGCTCGTCAGCAGTTTGACAAGCAGTCAGTTATTAAGCGTCAGCAGAAGCTCCATGCAATTTACGTACAGAAATTGCAGAGCATGCAGGAAAATAATTAAAAATATTTTTGTTTTCATTTTTATTTCTTAAATTTGCTTCTCCGTAAGAATTGGAGATGGCAAATGGAAATAAAGATGTTCACGGAATATTTGAGGCTCGAACGTAGAAGTTCCGAGCACACGGTAAAATCTTACGAAACTGATTTGGTTCAGTTTCGTGATTTTATTTGTGGTAACTCAAAGTCGACATCTTGCTCCGAATATTTTACCGACAGAAATGTAAGGATGTGGATGATGAACCTGAAGGAAAGTGGTCTGTCATCCCGTAGTATTAACCGCAAGCTGTCGAGCCTTAAAGCATTTGCAACTTATTTGAAAAAGGTCGGCAAGATGGACAAAAATCCATTATCCAAGATATCAAGCCAGAAAATTAGCAAGCGTCTGCCCGAGTTCGTCGCCGAGAACGATATGGACAAGATGACTACCAATGACTTTTATTCAGATGATTTTGCCGGCAAACGCGACGAGTTTATGGTAGAACTTTTCTATGCTACAGGAATGCGTTTGTCGGAGTTAATCAATCTGAAACATCTAGACTTTATGCCTTCGGAACGCCAGGTGAAGGTTTTCGGAAAACGAAGCAAGGAAAGAATCTGTCCGTTGAACGACTATATTATAAATAGGTATAACGAGTATCTTGAGTCGAAAAAGCAGCAGGGATTCGATGTCAGTTCACAGGCGTGGTTGTTTGTTACCGATAAGGGTGAGAAGTTGTATTCGAAGTTTGTATATCGAAAGATTACCCATTATTTGGAGCAGGTGACAACCATCGACAAGAAAAGCCCGCATGTGCTTCGTCACACATTTGCAACCCAGATGCTAAACAACGGAGCAGACCTAAATGCAATAAAGGAGTTGCTTGGACATGCGAGTCTGTCGGCAACGCAGGTATATACGCACAATACATTCGAGAAATTAAAAACAGTTTATAAACAAGCTCATCCACGAGCATAAAAATGAAAGGGAAAAGAAATGAACGTAAAAGTACAGTCGGTTCAGTTTGACGCTGACCAGAAATTATTGGATTATGTTGATAAAAAAGTTGGTAAATTGTCGCAGATGGCTGACAATATTTTGAGCGCTGAAGTAATTTTACGCCTCGATAAGTCGGAAACTAACGAAAATAAGATAGCAGAAGTTAGCCTTGAGGTGCCAAAATTGACAGGTTTATTCGCAAAGCGCCAGTGCAAAACTTTTGAGGAAGCTGTTGATCTATCGGTAGATGCGTTGAAAAAACAGCTTGTTAAGGCAAAGGAAAAACAGCGTGATTAAAAAAACTAAAAAAAATTTTGTCAGTAAAAAATAATCATCTATATTTGCAGTCCCTTTCGAGGGTGTAAAAACGATCTTTAAAAGTGTTGATGATTATTTTTTAGCCGATGTAGCTCAGCGGTAGAGCAGCTGATTTGTAATCAGCCGGTCGGCGGTTCAAATCCGTTCATCGGCTCGAAAAATGGTCTGGGGAGATACCAAAGTGGCCAACTGGAGCAGACTGTAAATCTGTTGTCGTAAGACTTCGGAGGTTCGAATCCTTCTCTCCCCACTACAAGGAAGAACGTGCGGGAATAGCTCAGTTGGTAGAGCATCAGCCTTCCAAGCTGAGGGTCGCGAGTTCGAGTCTCGTTTCCCGCTCCAAAAGCCAATGTAGCTCAGGGGTAGAGCACTTCCTTGGTAAGGAAGAGGTCATGGGTTCAATTCCCATCATTGGCTCTTTTTTTTGTATATATATATTAGTTAATAGGTATAATAGAGAAATAATTTAAGTATTATCATTAAATAAATTTGAAGTCATGGCTAAAGAGAAATTTGAAAGGACTAAACCGCACGTTAACATTGGTACCATTGGACACGTTGACCACGGTAAGACCACATTAACATCTGCTATTACTAAGGTATTGGCAAAGAAGGGCTTGTCGGAAGTAAAGGATTTTGACGCAATCGACAACGCTCCAGAAGAAAAGGAAAGAGGTATAACCATCAACACAGCTCACGTTGAATACCAGACTGAAACCCGCCACTATGCACACGTTGACTGCCCAGGTCACGCCGACTATGTAAAGAACATGGTTACTGGTGCTGCTCAGATGGACGGTGCTATCTTGGTAGTTGCTGCAACTGACGGTCCTATGCCACAGACAAACGAACACGTACTTCTCGCTAAGCAGGTAAACGTACCTAAGATGGTTGTTTTCCTCAATAAGTGCGATATGGTTGACGATCCAGAATTGCTCGACCTCGTAGAAATGGAAGTTCGTGACCTTCTTACTAAGTATGATTTCGACGGTGACAACACTCCTGTTATCCGCGGTTCTGCACTTGGTGCTTTGAACGGTGAACCTCAGTGGGAAGAAAAGGTTCAGGAACTCATGGACGCTGTTGATACTTGGATTCCATTGCCACAGCGTGAAAACGAAAAGCCATTCTTGATGCCTGTTGAAGACGTATTCTCGATCACTGGTCGTGGTACTGTTGCAACTGGTCGTATCGAAACTGGTGTTATCCACGTTGGTGATAAGGTTCAGATCGTTGGTTTGAGCGACGAATTCAAGGATACTACCGTTACTGGTGTTGAAATGTTCCGTAAGCTCCTCGACGAAGGTGAAGCTGGTGACAACGTAGGTTTGTTGCTCCGCGGTATCGATAAGGACGAAGTTAAGAGAGGTGAAGTTATCGCTGCTCCTGGTTCAATCCATCCGCACACTCACTTCAAGGCTGAAGTTTACGTTCTTACTAAGGAAGAAGGTGGACGTCACACTCCATTCCAGAACCACTACCGTCCTCAGTTCTTCTTGAGAACTTTGGATATCACTGGTGAAATCGCTCTTCCAGAAGGAACCGAAATGGTAATGCCTGGTGATAATGTAACAATCGACGTTACTTTGATTTACCCGGTTGCATTGAACGTAGGTCTCCGTTTCGCTATCCGCGAAGGTGGTAGAACAGTTGGTGCTGGTCAGATTACCGAAATTGTTGAATAATTATTATTAACTAAAAGTGATGGGACTCGTCCCGTCACTTTTTATACGGGTGTAGCTCAGTTGGTAGAGCACTAGTCTCCAAAACTAGGTGTCGGGAGTTCGAGCCTCTCTACCCGTGCAAGATAAAGAATTTTACGCTATAATGAAGAAGATAAAAGCATATTTTGCCAACGTTTATGATGAGTTGGTAAGGAAAGTTACCTGGCCTAAGTGGTCAGAACTTCAAAGTAGTGCAATAGTGGTAATGGTTGCTTCCTTAATATTTGCCCTCGTAATATTCGTAATGGACTTTGCATTCAAAGGTCTGTTGGAATGGGTTTACGGGTTATTTTATTAAACCATTTTTTTTAGTTTGGAGTTATGACAGAAGTTTCTAAGAAATGGTATGTGGTACGCGCATTGAGCGGTAAGGAGAAGAAGGTAAAGGAATATCTCGAAAGCGAAATTCAGCACCGCAATCTCACCGAACAAGTTCCGCAAGTGCTAATTCCAACTGAAAAAGTTTATCAAGTTAGAAACGGAAAGCCTGTTCACAAGGAAAGAAATTTCTTCCCAGGTTATATTCTTATCTATGCAGCCCTCGATGGTGAGGTTGAGCATGTTATAAAGAATGTGTCTGGTGTGATTGGTTTTCTTGGAACCAAAGACGGAAAGGCAGTGCCTCTGAGAAACGATGAAGCTGCAAGGATTCTTGGCAAGGTTGACGAATTGTCTGAAAATGCAGACGAAGTCAGCGTTCCATTCTTTGTCGGCGAAGCCGTAAAGGTTACCGACGGACCGTTTAATGGTTTCAGTGGTGTAATTGAAGAAGTGTATGATGAGAGGAAGAAATTGAAGGTTATGGTAACCATCTTTGGTAGGAAGACCCCAATTGAACTTCGATTCATGCAAGTCGAAAAAGAGTAATCTAAAGTAATAACGGAAAAGTTATGGCAAAACAGATTGGCGGTTTTATTAAACTGCAAATTAAAGGTGGGGCTGCAAATCCCGCTCCTCCGGTAGGTCCAGCTTTGGGTTCGAAAGGTTTGAACATTATGGAGTTCTGCAAGCAGTTTAACGGCAGAACACAGACTCCACAGACAGCAGGTAAAGTATTGCCAGTTGTTATCACTTATTATAGTGACAAATCTTTTGATTTCGTAGTAAAGACTCCGCCGGTTGCTGTACAGTTGATGGAAGTCGCAAAGGTTAAGAAAGGTTCGTCAGAACCTAACCGTTCTAAGGTCGGCTCGATTACCTGGGATCAGGTGAAGACTATCGCCGAAGGTAAGATGGTTGACATGAACGCTTTCACAATCGACTCAGCAATGAGCATGGTTGCAGGAACAGCTAGAAGTATGGGAATCGCAGTAAAGGGCGACTCTCCAATTAAGAAATAATTTAAGTACTTTTTGAAATGACAAAAATTAGTAAGAAAAGAAAAGTTGCTTTGTCTAAAATAGAAAATGGCAAGAAGTACGATCTTCAGGAAGCTGCTAAATTGGTAAAGGAAATAACCTACACAAAGTTTGACGCATCTGTTGACTTGGATGTTCGCCTCGGTGTTGACCCTCGTAAGGCCAACCAGATGGTAAGGGGTATCACCACTTTGCCTCACGGAACCGGTAAGCAGGTTCGCGTGTTGGTATTGTGTACTCCCGACAAGGAACAGGAAGCCAAGAACGCAGGCGCCGACTATGTAGGTTTGGATGACTATATCGAGAAGATCCAGGGTGGTTGGACCGATGTTGACATCATCATCACCATGCCAATGGTAATGGCTAAGATAGGTAAGTTGGGTAGAATATTAGGTCCTAGAGGCTTGATGCCAAACCCAAAGACCGGTACCGTTACTATGGAAGTTGGTAAGGCAGTAGAAGATGTTAAGAAAGGTAAAATCGACTTCAAGGTTGATAAGTTCGGTATCATTCACGCAGGTATCGGTAAGGTTTCGTTCGAAGCCAACAAGATAGCCGACAATGCAAACGAATTGCTCCAGACTATCATCAAGTTGAAGCCAGCAGCAGCTAAGGGAACTTATGTAAAGAGCGTTTACCTTTCTAGCACAATGAGTCCTGGAATAGAAATCGATACAAAAACAATTAATTAGTAACACACGAGTATGAAACGAGAAGACAAGAATGCTCTTATCGAGAACCTGAAGTCGGCAGTAGAACAGTACAATCACTTCTACATTGCAGACATTTCGGGATTGAACGCTAAGCAGACATATACGCTTAGAAAGAAATGTTTCGAGAAAGACATTGAACTGATTGTTGTTAAGAATACCTTCTTTAGAAAGGCATTGGAACGTATCGGCAACGGTTACGAAGAATTGTATCCCGTATTGGTTGAAAATTCAGCAGTAATGTTCTGCAACACGGCTAACGTGCCTGCAAAACTTATAAAGGAATTGAACCAGAAGAGCGACAAGCCTCTTTTCAAGGGTGCATATGCAGAAGAATCGATTTATGTCGGACAGTCCAACCTTGAGGCATTAGCAAGTCTCAAGTCTAAGGAAGAACTTATTGGTGATGTTATATTATTGTTGCAGTCGCCGATGAAGACCGTATTGGGACAACTAGAGTCAGGCAAGAATTTATTAGGAGGTTTAGTAAAAACCTTATCAGAGAGAGAATAAAAAAATTAAAAAGTTAAAAAGTTAAAATTTAATAAAAATGGCAGATCTTAAGAAATTGGCAGAAGAATTAGTTAATCTTACTGTTAAAGACGTAAACGAATTGGCAAATATTTTGAAGGAAGAATACGGTATTGAACCAGCAGCAGCAGCAGCAGTAGTAGCAGCTCCAGCAGCAGGTGGTGCAGCAGAAGCAGCAGCAGAAAAGACCGAATTCGATGTTATCCTTAAGGCAGCTGGTCCAAAGAAATTGGACGTTGTAAAGGTTGTTAAGACTTTGACCGGCCTCGGATTGAAGGAAGCTAAGGAATTAGTTGACGCAGCTCCAAAACCAGTAAAAGAAGGTGTTGCTAAGGACGAAGCAGAATCTTTGAAGAAGCAGTTGGAAGAAGTTGGAGCAGAAGTTGAACTTAAATAAACGACTTTTGTTGCATAATTTATAGGTTTAGACCCCCTCGGGGGGTTTAAACCTTTGTTGGTTTAGGTTCATTTTTAAATATTTGCGACAATGGCTGTTAATACAAATCAAAGAATAAATTTTTCAACAACAAGAAATCAGCTCGAATATCCAGATTTCTTGGAAATTCAAATAAAATCGTTTAAAGATTTCGTTCAGCTAGATTCCACCGCTGAACAAAGAAAGTCGGAAGGTCTGTATCAGGTGTTTGCCGAAAACTTCCCGATAACCGATACCCGCAACAATTTTGAACTTCAGTTCATCGACTATACTCTTGATCCTCCAAGATATAGTATCGAACAATGTATAGACAGAGGTCTTACATACTGTGTTCCACTGAAGGCTAAGTTAAGACTTACATGTAGCGACGAAGAACACGAGGACTTCGAGGACTCGATTCAGGATGTATGGTTAGGTACTATCCCTTATATGACCCCAAGCGGTACTTTCGTTATAAACGGAGCAGAAAGGGTTGTAGTTTCCCAGTTACATAGGTCTCCTGGCGTTTTCTTCAGCCAGTCAATGCATACCAACGGTACTAAATTGTATTCAGCAAGAGTTATCCCATTCAAGGGTGCATGGATAGAATTTGCTACCGATATAAATACTGTGATGTATGCATACATCGACCGTAAGAAAAAATTGCCTGTAACAACATTGTTGAGGGCTATAGGTTTTGAAAACGACAAAGATATTCTTGAAATCTTTGATTTGGCAGACGAAATAAAGGTTTCAAAGACAGCATTGAAGAAAGTCGTTGGTCGCCGTCTTGCAGCAAGGGTGCTGAAGACCTGGATTGAGGATTTCGTTGACGAGGATACAGCAGAAGTTGTTTCCCTCGAAAGAAACGAGATCATCCTCGACCGTGAGACAGTAATAGAGAATGAACATATCGACATGATTGTTGAATCGGGAGTCAAGACAATTCTCTTGCACAAGGAGAACCAGAAGATTTCCGACCATGCAATCATATACAATACTTTGCAGAAGGATACATGTAACTCCGAAAAAGAAGCTGTATTCTATATTTATCGCCAGTTGAGAAACGCAGAGCCACCCGATGAGGCAACAGCTCGCGATGTTATCGACAAGTTGTTCTTCTCCGACAAGAGATACGACCTTGGCGATGTCGGTCGTTATAGAATCAACCAGAAATTGGCTCTTGATGTTCCCGATACAACCCGTGTGTTGACAAAGGAAGACATCATCGCCATAATCAAATATTTGATTGAACTTATCAACTCGAAGGCTGATGTGGACGATATCGACCACTTGAGCAACCGTAGAGTAAGAACCGTTGGCGAGCAGCTTGCAAACCAGTTCAGCGTTGGTTTGGCTCGTATGGCTCGTACAATCAGGGAAAGAATGAATGTAAGGGACAATGAGGTATTCCACCCGATGGACCTTATCAATTCAAAGATTCTTTCTTCTGTGATAAATTCATTCTTCGGCACAAACCAGTTGTCGCAGTTCATGGACCAGATAAACCCATTGGCAGAAATGACACACAAGAGACGTCTTTCGGCTTTGGGTCCTGGCGGTCTGTCGCGTGAAAGAGCTGGTTTCGAAGTTCGTGACGTTCACTATACACATTATGGTCGTCTTTGCCCGATTGAAACACCTGAAGGTCCAAATATCGGTCTTATCTCTTCGCTTTGCGTTTACGCTAAGATCAACAACCTCGGTTTTATCGAGACACCATATAGAAAAGTATCAGACAATGCTGTTAGCTTTAACGATATAGTATACCTGAGTGCAGAGCAGGAAACCGGTCTTGTTGTGGCACAGGCAAATGCAGAAGTTGACGATAGCGGCAAATTCCAGAATAGTAGGGTTAAGGCAAGAAAGGAAGGCGACTATGTAGTTGTTGCTCCAGAAGAGGTTCAGTTGATGGACGTTGCTCCAAACCAGATTTCTTCTATTGCTGCTTCATTGATTCCGTTCTTGGAGCACGATGATGCTAACCGTGCATTGATGGGTTCGAACATGATGCGTCAGGCAGTTCCTCTGCTTCGTCCAGAAGCACCTATCGTTGGTACTGGTATCGAGCACATGGTTGCTCAGGATTCGAGAATTCTTCTCGTAGCCGAAGGCAATGGCGTTGTTGAATACGTTGATGCAGAAAAGATAATAATAAAGTACGACAGGACAGACGAAGAAAGATTCGTTAGCTTCGTTGGCGATTCTGTCGAATACAAGATACCGAAGTTCAGGAAGACAAACCAGAACACATGTATCAATCTTCGTCCAGTTGTAAGCAAGGGACAGAAGGTTACCAAGGGAATGATTCTTACCGAAGGTTACGGAACCCAGGGTGGTGATTTGGCTCTCGGTAGAAACCTGAAGGTTGCCTTCATGCCTTGGAAGGGTTACAACTACGAGGATGCTATCGTTCTTAACGAAAGAGTTGTTCGCGAAGATTATTTCACCTCAATTCACATTACCGACTATCAGCTTGATGTTCGTGAAACAAAGCGTGGTCTTGAGGAACTTACATCAGATATTCCAAATGTCAGCGAGGCTGCTACTAAGGACCTTGATGAAAACGGTATAATCCGTATTGGTGCAAGGGTAAAGCCAGGTGACATAATGATTGGTAAGATTACTCCTAAGGGCGAAAGCGATCCTTCACCAGAAGAAAAGCTTCTCCGTGCAATATTCGGTGAAAAGGCTGGCGATGTAAAGGATGCTTCATTGAAGGCTTCTCCTTCTACAAGCGGTGTTGTAATCGACAAGAAACTCTATTCAAGACTTGTTAAGGACAGAAAGACCAAGACTCAGGACAAGATGTTGGTCGAAGCTATCGAAGAAGTTGAAAGAAAGGAACTCAACAAGTTGAAAGACATCCTTGTTGACAAGTTGTTCGCAATTGTTAACGGCAAAACTTCTCAGGGAGTAAAGGATAACCTCGACCAGATTGTTATCCAGAAGGGTGTAAAATATACGCAGAAACTCCTGCAGGGAATCGATTTCATCAATGTTAATCCGAACAAGTGGACGACTGACAAGTCGCGCAACGATCAGATAGCTAAGATTTTGTTCAACTACATGGTTGAATACAAGAAGATTACTGGTAAGTACAGACGCGAAAAGTTGGATATTACCATTGGTGACGAACTTCCATCGGGCATCATGCAGATGGCTAAGGTTTACCTCGCAAGCAAGCGTGTAATCAGAGTTGGTGATAAGCTCGCTGGTCGTCACGGAAACAAGGGTATCCTTGCTCGCATCGTTCGTCAGGAAGATATGCCGTTCCTTGATGATGGTACTCCAGTCGACATTGTACTTAACCCGTTGGGCGTGCCTTCTCGTATGAACCTCGGACAGATTTACGAAACTGTTCTTGGTTGGGCAGGTCGCGTTCTCGGTTGCAAGTTCGCAACTCCTATCTTCGATGGTGCAAGCCTTGAACAGATTTGCGAATACACCGACAAGGCAGGCGTTCCACGTTACGGAAAGACTTGGTTGTACGATGGTGGCACAGGCCGCAAGTTCGACCAGCCGGCAACAGTTGGTGTAATCTACATGCTGAAACTCGGTCACATGGTTGAGGACAAGATGCATGCTCGTTCAATTGGTCCATACTCACTTATTACGCAGCAGCCTTTGGGCGGTAAGGCTCAGTTCGGTGGTCAGCGTTTCGGTGAAATGGAAGTCTGGGCACTTGAGGCTTTCGGTGCAGCAAATGTACTGCAGGAAATCCTTACTGTTAAGTCTGATGATGTTGTCGGAAGAGCAAAGACCTACGAAAGCATCGTTAAGGGCGAACAGATGCCTGTACCGGGAATTCCCGAATCATTGAATGTGTTGTTGCATGAATTGAGAGGTTTGTGCTTGAAAATTAATCTTGAATAATTGATAAAAATCTGGTAAAATGGCTTTTAGAAAAGATACAAAAGTTAAGACCAACTTTACAAAGATAACTGTAAGCCTTGCTTCTCCCGAAGAGATTCAGGACTTGTCGAGCGGCGAAGTTACAAAACCCGAAACCATTAACTACAGGACATATAAGCCCGAAAGAGATGGTTTGTTCTGCGAAAGAATTTTCGGTCCGTGCAAGGATTACGAGTGCCATTGCGGTAAATACAAGAGAATAAGATATAAAGGTATCGTATGCGATAGATGCGGTGTCGAGGTAACAGAAAAGAAGGTTCGTAGGGAAAGAATGGGTCACATTAAGCTCGAAGTGCCAGTTGCTCATATCTGGTATTTCAAGACTCTTCCTAACAAGATCGGTTACCTTCTCGGTCTGCCATCAAAGAAGCTTGACGCTGTAATATACTACGAAAGGTACATTGTGCTTCAGCCAGGTCCAAAGGCAGAAGAAGGTGTTGCAGAACTTGATCTTCTCACCGAAGAAGAATATGTACAGATTCTTGATTCTCTTCCTCGTGAAAACCAGATGCTTGATGATACCGATCCTAACAAGTTCGTTGCAAAGATGGGTGCCGAGGCTATTCTCGAACTCTTGAGAAAGATTGACCTTGACAAGTTGTCATACGAACTTCGCGATAGAGCTGGTAAGGAAACATCTCAGCAGAGAAAGGCTGAAGCTTTGAAGAGACTGAATGTCGTTGAAGCTTTCAGAATGTCGAAGGACATCAACAAGCCGGAATGGATGATTGTACAGGTTGTTCCTGTTATTCCTCCCGAGCTTCGTCCTTTGGTTCCGCTGGATGGTGGTCGTTTCGCTACATCTGACCTCAACGACCTCTATCGTAGGGTTATCATTAGAAACAACCGTCTGAGAAGACTTCTCGAAATAAAGGCTCCAGAAGTAATTCTTCGTAACGAAAAGCGTATGCTTCAGGAAGCTGTAGATTCATTGTTCGATAACTCAAGAAAGTCGAGCGCTGTAAAGACCGAAGCTAACAGACCACTCAAGTCGTTGAGCGACAGTTTGAAGGGTAAACAAGGTCGTTTCCGTCAGAACTTGCTCGGTAAGCGTGTCGACTTCTCGGCTCGTTCGGTTATCGTTGTAGGTCCTGAACTTCACATGCACGAATGCGGTCTTCCAAAGGATATGGCTGCTGAATTGTACAAGCCGTTCGTTATCCGCAAGTTGATGGAACGTGGTATTGTAAAGACTGTGAAGTCGGCTAAGAAAATTGTTGAACGCAAGGATCCGGTTGTATGGGATATCCTCGAAAACGTAATGAAGGGTCACCCTATTCTGCTCAACCGTGCTCCTACGCTTCACCGTCTTGGTATTCAGGCATTCCAGCCGAAACTTATCGA
>JAEEGH010020267.1_pt1 | contig 13850 bp, 9 predicted proteins | sample 9134181 | NCBI WGS metagenome assembly JAEEGH01 (sample SAMN16246544, study PRJNA631951) | gut metagenome | biome: gut microbiome; feature: rumen; material: DP-attached | host: Bos | place: Iran: Karaj | collected 2018-10
CATCGTGCAGCAGTGAGGACGACGACAACAAGGGGAATCAGAATAATTGGACTGAAGCCGAGCGACGGTTTGCGCAAGAGGTCTGTGGAACATGGGTGGACACCAATATGGACGAAGAAGCCGCATACGCTGACTACCTGGTTTACGACGTGAAGGAAAATGGTGAGTTCGATTTGTATTCATTCGCGGCCGACTGTGATGAAGACGAGGAACCTTACGGTGAGACTGTCTTCAGTGGAACGTGGAAACCACTTGTCAACATCGTTGACCGCTGGGCCAACGACGGTGTGCTGAAAGGTCTGGAAGTAACCATACCCATGCCGGCGGAGGCGCAGACGAGTGAAGAAATATTCAAGGACACGTTGCTGATTGTTAAGTCCAGCGACAATGAGTCTATATCTATCTGGACTTCCGAAATGGACTATCTGGTAGATTACTACAACTCGCTGCCGGCAGAGGAACTTGCCAAGTACAATGCAGCCGCTGTCGGTACACGTGGCTTCTGGGGCTGGATAGGTCAACGTTTCATAAATATCGGAAAAGCCGTTATCAATATTTATAAAATAGTTGCAGAACCGGTAAGGGGTATAGTAAGGAAGATACAGGGGAAAGACTGGCGCTATGCCTCCGGTTTAGAAAACTGGATGGACGAAACCTATAAGGGCAGGAATCCGAGGATTTGCGACATGTCCATCCCTGGCACCCACGACACCTTCACCTATCCTGACCCACTGAAGGATATGCGTTGCTGGTATAAAATACATGGAGCCAACGTTATTTTCGGGCGCAAAACTACAACCCAAGGACTAAACATCGCCTACCAGTGGGGTGCGGGCGTACGAAGCTTCGATGTCCGTCTGGATAAAGGTAGTAAGTTAGTCAACGGACTGCCTAACAATGAACTGGGCATCTACCACGGCTTTGTGTTCCTGGGTATTTCTTTTACCGAGGGTATCGACAAGATTGTTGAACAGCTGCGTGCCCACAAGGGTGAAACGGCCATCATCATCCTTAAATTTGAAGGCGACGAGTCAGATGACCTGTACAAGCAGGTATACGACAAGGTAGAGCAATTGCGCAGTCAGGGTCTTGTGGTGGACAACCCCACGCCCGGCATCCGTCTGAACCAATGTAAGGGTAAACTCCTGTTCATCCAACGCTATAAATCAAACAATTACAACCTCGACGTGCGTGCTTCTGGCTGGGACGACAATAGCGAATTGATTTTCAAGAACGGCCAGAAGGCTCCGCTCTATGTGCAGGACTTGTATGAAAGCGATGGCGACGAACTGTACTATTCCTTTATCGAGCGCAAGTGTGGTGTTATGAAAAAATGTTTTGAGAAGGCTGCAGCCTCAACTGACAGCACATGGTTCTTCAACCACTCGTCAGCTTACCACGGCATGACGATGAAGCAAAGTTGGGAATGGATGAAATTCGCCGACATGAACTACGCAGAAGTGGCAAACGACATGAACCCTTGGGTAGCAGACTATGTAGAAAAGAACTACGGCAAGAAGACCGGAGTGGTAGTGATGGATTTCGGTGGTGTAGACGAACTCCGTGCTGGAGGATATTTCACTCGTGGCACTGACGCACCTGTCAATCTGGTGAGAAACAACAGTTACATCAACAAGGAGTGATTACGCTCGATTCTTCTCTCACATAATCACGACCTTCTTTGACCTAAAGGTGCAAAGTGTGGCGTTGCAATGAGATTTGCTCGAGCTCGCTCACGTTCGATAAAGCATGAGCGAGCTCTGCTTTATTCTCACTTAATCACGACCTTTTTGGCTTTGTTTATATAGATACCCTTTTGCGTGGGTCGGGCGTTCAGCTTGCGGCCGTCGAGGGTGTACCAGCCGTCGTTGGTTCTCCAGTCTGCCATCTGGTCTCTGACAGCGATGATGTCCGTCGAGCCGCTTTCGTCGAGCCACTGGAAGTATTTACCGTAATCGTAATCTTCCGTGGGCGAGGTGGTGAGGTTCAAGTAGAATGCCAATCCCGCGTCAATATGGTCGTCGGTCAGGCTGTCGTCTATCCTGTAGATGGTGCCCTCGCTGTCGGGATGGGCGTCGTGGAATGCGAGGTAGTTGCCGTAAGGCACCACCATGTCGCCCTTCGAGTGGACGAACTGTATGCGGTGCTTGGGTTCCCAGCCCGTCGTCACGCTGTTGTCAGCCAGTGCACGGTGCAGGTCTTTGAAGGCATCGCCCTTCTCCATCGGCACGGCGTTGAAGTTGGAGGCATTAGTCAGATAACTATAGAAGCCGGGTGTAAAAATCTTGTCGAGGCGGCCCCAGACGCGATCCTCCTTGGGCGACTGGAACATCTCTGCCACCTGCTCCTTGGTATAGGTGCGTCCATTGGCCTCGAAGCCCTCCTGCAGCTGTTCGTACCACTTCTCATGGATTTGGTTGATGGTGAAGTCCTTGCTCGCCAGCCAGTCCATGATGCCCGTGTCGAGGAACTGCTGTGAGAGATAATCCGTCAACTGATGGTTCTTCATGTCGGGATGCGTGTCAATCATGCCCTGGATAATCATGGGTATCACCATCGGCATGGTATTGATTCCCTTGCGATGTTCGGTCTGCACACCATAGCTATTGCCATCGTCCTCCATGTAGTAACGCATGGTGGCAATAAGGTCGTAAGGACCGTCGCCGCAGATGGTGCCACGGTAGCGCAACGGCTCGTCCAGCCCCTGTTGCTCGATGTATCGCTGTACGGCCACGGCCAGAGCGCCTCCCTGCGAATAGCCGAAACCGAACGACCGCCAGTCGTCCTTGAAAGGCAGCACGCGTTTGTCGTTGACGTGTTTCTGGTAGAGTTTCAGTCCGTAGTCAACAGCATCCGTCACCTGCCGGGCGGTCAGTTCCTGCGCCAGATAAGGGTGCGGCGCGTCACGCGAGACGCCATAACCCTCGAAGTCGGGGGCAATGATGACGGCATGGCTGATAAAATCCTGAGTCGGATCTATTCCCATTGCGTAATTTTCCGTCATCAGAATGCCAAAAAGCGCCAGTTCCTTCAGGTTGAGATTCGACGAAGGACACTCTTTATCGGCGGTAATGGTGAAGTGGCTGTAGATGTGGAGCGACTCGATGCCGTCGGTCTCCTTGGGTTCTTTAGGAGTCCAAGCGATGAGCGCCGACGAGAGCACTACGTCCTCACCCGCAGCGTTCTTCGACGGGTAGTTAAAGACGTAAGTCGTGGCTTCGTTGAGGATTTTCAAATATTTCAGGCTGTCGGAAACCTCGGCAGCCCATGCACCGCTGGCAAAACTGCTCAGTAAGGCGAGCATCAAGTAGATGTTTCTTTTCATACGGTGGACTTACTGCTCCATGTTATACTTTAACAATAACTCCCTGAAAGCTTTTGCTTCTTCAGACTCTTTGACGTCTTTTTCAGCTCCATAGGATATTTGTAAGCAGGATCCAGCGAGAGTGTATAGTCAGGAGCAATCACCGTGGCACCGCTCCCGTCTGCCACGCCCTGTATTTTGGGCTCATCCATGCTGACATTGCCAAAATGATAGCCACCGCCGTGAATGAAATAGACAAGCGGTGTCTTCTCACCCGCTTTGTAATTTGCTGGACGGAAGACATACATGTTTATTTTCTCATTTCCTACAGCAATAGCCAGTTTCTCAGCGTTTTGGGGCTCTTTTCCCTCTACGCCCAAATCTACATTCGATGTTCCCACAGGCACCGTGATACCATCAATCAGTTCATACCCTTTTGCAAGGAGATTAGCGCTTTTCGTTTTCATATTTTCATTCGTTTTTTAATTCTTTTTCTTTCCGTTAATATACACTTCACTCGGCATGTTGTGGCTAAAGCCTTCATGCTCTGCCGTCAGCAGGTCGTTGTCGAATACCAGGAAGTCTGCATCCTTGCCAACCTCGATAGAGCCTTTAGAGGCTTCGATACCAAGTTGCTTGGCACCGTTGATGGTATATCCCAGCATCATTTCCTCAATGTTCATTTTCTCTTTGGGAGAAGGGTATGCAGCAACGACTCTGGTCCTTTCAGGGGCTTTCGCCTTTTCGTTGATATTTCGCGTCATGCCGACTTCCATACCAAGATAGGGACTCCAGGTCAAGAAGTCGCCATAGGTGATGTTATCGCTTGACCAGGTCACATTGGCACCTGTGTTCCACATCGTCTTGCTGCGATACATCTTATTGGCTCGCTCCTCACCAAGTAGGCTGCTCCAAACCTCAAAGGGATTGCCACCCGTACATCCGGCATGCCACCATGGGGAGTAATTAGCGGTAACGCCCAACTTGGCAAACCGGTCTATATCTGCATCATCCTGAATTTCCAGATGTGCACAGGTAACTCTTACACGGAATTTGTCGCCAAGTTCCTTTCTGGCCAGTTCTACCCCGTCGAGAACAGTGCGGGAAGATTGTTCACCTACGTTATGTGCATGGAAGTCCAATCCTGCATCGTTGAGCAGCTTCATCACCTCTGCAACCTCCTCTTTGGTGAAAGTGGTAGCACCTCTCTTATGGGTATCTATATAGGGGGTGACCTGGGCAGCCGTTTCGATTCTCAAGGTTCCATCCATGAATACCTTAAAGGTATGTACATTCAAGTGCTCGCTGTCGAACTTCTGGCGGAAGCGCTTTACCTCCTCCACCACTTCCTTCATCTTCTGGGGGTTCGTGAGCGCAATGCTTCCGTCGATATATACTGGCAACTTGCCCTGTTTGTCCAACTCGTACAAACGTTCATAGATACGTTCGTGGAGCGCCTCGCCCTCAGGAAAACCTGCGTCGAAGACAACAGTCACACCGGCCTTTACAGAATAGTCTATCCAACGCAAAAGTTCTGTGTCGATCTGCTCATCTGTTACATTCAGGTCATCGAAGAGCATGTGCCAACCCGAGGACTCGAATGCATTTCCTGTCACATGACCGTCCTTGCGCACGTAATAACTGAGTTCTGGCACGCGGTCGGGCGTTTCGTCAGTGATGCCGTGCCTGTCGAGAATCTTGGAGTTCACCCATACGCTATGGCCTTCACCTTCCAGAATCAGAAGTTCGGCATCAGGGCAGATGGCATCGAGATCTTCCTTGACGATGTCATCCCCATTGAGGTATTTACGCTCCAGAATAAATCTATAACGTTTCAAACCTAGATTGTTCTTGATTCTTTCCGCCATAAAATCCAGAGCTTCCTTTTTGCTGGAACAAAAAATGTACTCGCCCGGATCCATATAAGCGAATCCGATGCTGGTGGTCACATGAACATGGGTGTCGATGATGCCTGGCATGATAAACTTGCCACCAAGATCGGTGGTCTCTCCTTCATACGCTGAAAGACCAGCCTCGTCGCCAACATAAATAAACTTGCCGTCCTTCACTACCAGAGCGGTTGCCAGAAGATTGTCCTTGTTTGCAGTAAAAATCTTCGCGTTCTTAATAATCTGATCTGCTTTCATTTTGTGATTACAATATTTTAAGTGTTACATATATTTATAGTCATCGGATTGGATCGCATTGAATGCAAAGTTAGCAATTTCTCCCCAAAAAAGAATCACAGCCTATGTCCTAAGCCGTGATTTTGCAGATTTCGGTAGTTATTTTGCAGATTTCGGTAGTTGAGGACTATTCCTGTCCTTCATGGGCTTTGATCCAAGCAGTCACCGACTGTCCCGTTTTGCGCTTGAAGGCACTACTAAAGGTGTTGTAACTGCGGAAACCACTCTCCTGTGCCAACTGCATGACGGTGAAAGATCGATGAGCAGCAACAGCCTCGCGATAGACGCTGACGAAGTGATTGACACGCAGATTGTTAATATAGGCATTATAAGTCGAATCTTGACTGGAGAAATACTGGCTGAGATAGAACCGGTTGGTACCAACAGCTTTGGCAAGCTGAGAAAGGTTCAGGTCGTGCTGTAAGTAGAGCTGCGTGTCTATGCAATGCTGCTGTAGCAATACTCCAATATTCTTTGCAGGCAAAGCGGCCAAGGTTGAGACATTCTTAGTGGTGCTCTCAGGGATACTCAGGTCGCATAACGTCTCGACTCGCCACAAAAGATAACCGATAAGTACAAGGACAATGACCTGCATGGCATATTGATAAAACGTGCCTTTGCTGGTAAACACATAGATAACGAACACCAGCAGGATGATGGCCAGCACCACGAAACTCTGCCATACCTCCTTGTGCTCCAAGTCAGCATAGTTGTCACGCAGCCAACGACCGTATTGTCTCAATGCGCGCACCATATATATAATTAGGCCTATGCACATCAGCAGAAAATAGACATATACCACTGGCAAGAGGACATAACTGCGGACAGCAACTCCAAATGCTCCTCCTACTATGAGTGGTACAAACATCGCGGCAACAGGCCACAGCGGGCGCCTGTGATCTTGCAGCATAGCGAACAATACGATGATCGCCACAGGAAATAAAGCCATACAGTCAAGGAATCCGCCTATCAGGTCAATCGTCATAATATCCTCGCTTGAAGAGAGAAAGAAGATCGGCATATACACCACATGATTCAGGACTAAGGCAGCAAAGAAGGCTGCAGTCCAGCGACGCAGACGTACTGGCGGCGTAACGTCTTTGGCAAAGGCATTGCCCTGACGAAACAACAGATAACAACTTGCCATCATGGCCATAGCCGTCACGACGGAATAAAGTATAATAAAAAGAATATCTTCCCTGATCTGATCGTACATGATTGATAAACCTTTGCCTGCAAAAGTACAAAATCTTTGGGAATTAGCGGCATGATTGCCTCACTTTTTATTGATTGGCTAAATGATAACAGATATTTTTAAAATTATACAAAAATGCGTTACGCAAATTTGTATAATTGGAAAATTCTTTGTAAATTTGCCCCCAAAAGGATAATTAAAAGTAGAGCAAGACAATGAAGAATCCATTTTTGACCTATGGTTATAACGGACCAGAGTACTTCTGCGACAGAGTGGAAGAAACCAAACGTTTGACATCTTTGTTGATGAATGGCAATCATGTTGCCTTGATGTCGCCAAGAAGAATGGGTAAGACAGGACTTATACGACACTGCTTTGCCCAACAAGAACTGCAAAACGATTATTATCTGTTTCTTGTGGACATCTATGCCACCAAGTCATTGTCTGAATTGATCTATGAACTAGGACGTGTCATCCTTTCCGTTCTGAAATCAAAAGAGCGCAAAGCCTGGGAACGTTTTATACAGGTTGTTGGCTCATTAAGAACAGGTATTACACTTGATGCCTTAGGCCAACCAAGCTGGAATCTTCAACTTGGTGATATTCTGTCACCGAAGGTATCTCTTGATGAGATTTTCCAGTATCTGGGGTCGGCTGACAAGCCCTGCATAGTTGCTATCGATGAGTTTCAAACCATCATGGATTATCCTGAGCAGAATGTAGAAGCCTTGTTGCGCACTTATATTCAAGATTGTAATAATGCAAGATTCATATTCTCAGGCTCCAAGCGTCACATGATGGGCGAGATGTTCTCCTCACCAGTCAGACCATTCTATCAAAGTGCTTCAACGTTATCATTGAAACCGATTCCACTTGATTCATATACTTCTTTTATCAGAAGTCATTTTGAACAAGGAGGGATGCAGATAGAATCAGATGCCATCAGCTATATCTATGAGAAATTTGAAGGTACTACCTGGTATATACAAAAGATATGTAATGAACTATATGCTATGGCTGAGCAGAATCATCCTTGTGGTATAAAAGATGTGGATGTGGCTATCAACTACGCTATAGAAGAAAAAGACGACACCTATCAAGACTTACTGGCAAGACTCTCTGCCAAACAAAAAGCATTGCTCATCGCTTTGGCCCACGCTGGTAAGAATGCCAAGCCAACAAGTGGAGAATTCATAAAGAAATACCATCTTTCATCGGCCAGTGCAGTACAAAGATGTTTGTCCGCCCTTCAGGAAAAGGATATCATCACAAACCATACTGGGAATTACTATATCTATGATTACTTCCTTTACTACTGGTTGACAAAGAACTAAAAGAAATACCGCCCGAAAGCCAACAGACGACATTCGGGCGGTATGATAAACCTGTTAGAGAATATAGTAGTTTGTCATTTCTCCTGATAAGCTGCGATGCGCTTTGCCACGTTGTCCTTGATGTTGTTATAGAAGATGGAGTAGTCGTCCTGGTGATAACTCTGCGGTCCGGCGAACTCTACCATTTCATTGGGTACAGCTTTGGCGTTCGTGATGACGGTGCCACGGGCAAGGTCTACCTGTGCGTCACCCTCGATGTCGCGAATCTCGGTCGTGTTGGTCTTCTCGTCTGTTATCACGATTGAGCCGAGGTTCATGCTGGCGGGTGCGTAGGTCTCGTCACGACTCCAGTTCAGCGGGTTAATGCTGATGCCGTTTGGCAGCATCGCAGCAGACAGGAATTTACTTCCTACACTCTTGGGACCTTCAGCATGCCAGCTGATGATGACGCCCGTGTCGGTCTCGCCGGTGGCGAACTTCATGTGCGGATTGGCTTCGAGGTCCTCCTTCGTAATGGAGTAGCCGATGGCATAGGCGGCCACCATGCGCTCGTAGTAGTCGGGATGCTCCTTGAAATAGTGCTTCAGCACATGACGCAAGATGGCCGAGCCCTGACTGTGGCCAGCGATGACGAACGGACGGCCCTGGTTGTAGTTCTCAAAGTAGTAGTCGAGTGCAGCGGTGATGTCACCGTAGGGTGTGCTCTTAATTGCCTCCTCGATGCTACCAGTATTCTTCCAGGTGTCACCCGCAAGCCTCATGCTGGCCTGGCGATAGAGCGGGATGAACAAGTTCGTAGACTCCTCGAATACGCTCGACTTGATGGCGTGCTCCACCTTGATGCCGTCCAGCATCTCGCGGTTGTCGAGTGTTGCGTAGTCAGGGTCGCCCTCGTTTGCGCCGAAGTAGATGGTCGAGTAAATGTAGAAGGTGTCGAACTCCTTGGTGATCTCAGGAATCTTGTACCAATTGGACTCTTGGGAATAGTCGGTTGGTTTCTCCTTTACAACAGGGTTGTCGTTACTGTCACTGCATGAAGTGAGCACCGTTGTTGAGCCGCAGATGAGTGTGGCGGCAAGCATACACTTTTCCATTTTTCTCATGATTACAATTTTTATTTGTTACACATATTTATAATATTCGGATTGGATAGCATTGAATGCAAAGTTAGCAAATTCTCCCCAAAAAAGAATCACGGCCCATGTCTTGAACCGTGATTATTGCAGATTTAGTAACTATATTTGCTGATTTGGTAACTTTACGCTCTCACGCAATCTTTCATCCAGGCTGTCACCGACTTTCCCGTCTTGACCTTAATGACACGACAAAAAGTACTATAACTGCGGAAACCACTCTCCTGAGCCAACTGCTGGGCAGTGATATAGCGCTGGGAAGCTAAAGCCTCACGATAGAGACTGACGAAGTGATCGACGCGCAGATTGTTAATATAAGCATTGTAAGTCGTGCCCTGACTGGAGAAATACTGGCTGAGATAGAAACGGTTGGTGCCAATGGCTTTGGAAAGTTGGAGAAGGGTGAGGTCGTGCTGTAGATAGAGCTGCGTGTCTATGCAATACTTCTGCAGGAAAGGGCCATAGTCATTGTGAGTGGTCTGTTCCTGTGTGGTCACTGCTTCCTCATTGATAGACGACTGGGAGAAGCTCAGGTCGCTGAGCGTTTCCACTCGCCACAGGAGATAGCAGATAAGTACAGCACTGACTGCCAACATGACATATATGAAAATCTGGTTTTCGTTGGTTAATGCATAGACAACGAATACCAGCAACACGATAGCCAACACCACGAAACTCTGCCACACCTCCTTGTGCTCCAGGTCGGCATAGTTATCGCGGAGCCAGCGACCGTATTGTCTTAACGCACGTACCATATATATAATTATGCCCATGCCCATCATCAGTAAGTAGAGATATAACACTGGCAGAAAGTCATAACTAAGAGTGGCAACGCACAATGCATTTCCTACAGCGAGTGGTACAAACATCACGGCAACAGGCCATATCGGTCGCCTGCGGTCTTGCAGCATAGCGAGCAATACGATGATCGCCAGAGGAAAAATCGTCATGCTGTCAAGCAATCCGCCTACAAGGTCACACAATCTGATGTCCTCGCTTGAGGAGAGGAAAAAGATCGGCATATACCACACGTGATTCAAAGCGAAGGCCGCAAGGAACACTGCTGTCCAGCGGCGTAGGTGTGCAGGCGTCTTTATGTCAGTAGCAAAGGCATTACCCCGACGGGACAGCAGATAACAGCTTGCCATCATGGCCATGGCTGTTACCACAGAATATAAGATAATAAAGAGCGTATCTTCCCGAATCTGATCGTACATGATTGATAAACCTTTGCCTGCAAAAGTACAAAAACTTTGGGAATTAGTGGCATGATTGACTCATTTTTTGTATTATGCAATTTACATAATGCAAGTTAAATAATCCAAAATAAATAATGATTCAAAATTAATTCCTTGTATCTTTTGGAAAGAATATCTATTTTTGCAGGCAAAACGCTTAATTATGAATCCATTTATTACTACTGGTAAAATCCCAGCAGAACTATTCTGCGATAGGAAAGAGGAATCAAAACGCCTTCTCCAAAGCCTTACTAATGGAGCAAATGTGGTCCTCATGGCACCTCGCCGCGTAGGGAAAACCCAGCTCATGTATTACTGTTTTGACAAACATACCATCAGCGATAATTACATAACCTTCTTTATAGATATCTTGAAGACATCCAGTTTGCAGGAATTCACCTACGAACTGGGCAAAGCAGTCTTCAATACCCTTGCCTCACGAGGCCAGAAGATGCAGAAATTGGCACTCGCCACCATGCGGTCACTTACAGGTAACATTGGATTTGATCCTGTAACGGCCCTTCCTACCTTTGGTATAGCTATCGGCGACATTCAGAATCCCACTTACTCTTTAGAGGAGATTTTCCGAACCTTAGAAAGCGCAGGTAAAAAATGCCTTGTTGCCATTGACGAATTCCAACAAATCACTAATTATCCAGAAAAAAACATAGAGGCAGAGCTTCGTTCGCACATTCAGAAGCTGACCAATACGCAGTTTATCTTCTCTGGAAGTGAGCGTCATCTGTTAGAAGAGATGTTCCTCGACTCTGCACGACCATTCTATAACAGCGCTGATATTCAGAGTCTCGATGTCATTGAAGAAGAAAAGTATGCCGAATTTGTTCTGCATCACTTTCTTTCCAACGGGAAACGGATCTCCGATGATGCCATCAGTCACGTGTATCAAACCTTTGATGGTAACACCTATTATAATCAGAAGACCATGCGCGAGGCTTTTGCAGAAACAGCTTCAGACGCCCTTTGTACGAAAGAGACGACAGAGCAGGTGATTAGCCAAATGGTCAGGGAAGCCAACAGGCACTACAGTGAAATCATGGCTCGCCTGACTTTACCTCAGAAAGAATTGCTATATGCCATCGCAAAAGAACATAGGGCCCAACAGATAACATCTGGTGCCTTCATTCGCCGACACAGTCTCAAGTCAGCCAGCAGCGTCCAGAGTTCAACTAAAAAACTGCAAGAATTCGGATTGGTTTCATTTGACTCTGGCAACTACTACATCGCCGACCAACTGATGAGACTTTGGCTCATAATATAGAAAGCAAATCCTAAACATCTAAACAATTGAAAAGGGGACTCTCACGAGCCCCCTTTCTGTTCTTCTAAGCAGCATTAGTTAGTTTCTTAAAAGAAATATGTGCTTATGCCTTAAATACTTCCTCGCCATCAATGATGGTGGCGATGAGGTTGGCCTGTGCCACCCGCTCGATATCGTCGTGCAGGAAGTCGCAGTCATAGACCGTCATGTTGGCGAGTTTGCCAAACTCGATAGAGCCCATACGATGCTCCTGACGGAACTGGCGGGCCACATTGATGGTCATGGCACGCAACGACTGCTCGCGGGTGATGGCTTCCTTGGTATTACGGCGGGTATCTCCTGGCATGATGAACTGAGGATAGCCACGTTTTTCAGCCGTGTAGATGCTGAGCTTGACATCCATCATCGGCGAAACGGGATAGTCGGAGTGGAACACCACGTTTGCACCTACATCAAAAAACGACTTGATGGGGTAAGCACTGTCAGCCAGTTCCTGACCCACTGACGATACTTCTTGTTCGTAATTGCCAGCCACCTTACCCGACCAAAGAGGAGGAACAGCAGGTATGGAGCCGGTTTCTGCCATGCGCCGGATATCTTCATCCGTAACATATTGCAGGTGTGCCAGGATATTGCGCTGATCCTTATCGCCTGTTATCTTCTCGGCATCCTCAATGCAATCCAGCATGAAGTGGGTCGCACCGTTTCCTACGGAGTGGGCATGGACGGAGAGCCCTTCCTTGTCTGCCTCCGCTATCAGCTCTACCATCTTGTCGTGATCGTTGAATCGCTCCACACCGTGATAGCCAGGCTGATCAAGATAATCCTTGAGCTGCCAGGCTGTATGGGCTTCGGTCACACCGTCCAACAAAACCTTCAGACCGATGATGTTGTAGTATTCATTGCTGTATTTGGCACGAATGGCGGCCACGTCGGCAACTTCTGCTTTCGGGTCTTCAGCATTGTCAGCAATAATCACATTGGCATAGGTACGCAGCTTCAACTTACCTTCTTCCTCCAGCTCATAATAGGCCTCAGCCTCTGGGAAACGAAGGTCATCACCAGCAAAGGCAGTGGCAGTAAGTCCACTTGTAATGGCAAAGTCCTGCCATGCCAGGATATAGCTCTTGGCTTCCTCAACCGTCACCGGCACCTCATGCATGACCTTGAAGGCAGGTCCCTCGCAGAGATAGCCAGTCGGCTCCCCCTTCTCGTCCACATATACCAAGTCGTAGCCATATTCCTTAGCACGCTTAGCATCGATGCCAGCCCATTCCAGAGCCTTGGTGTTGAGCAGGCAGGAATGTGCGTCGGCGGAGTTCATGATAAGAGGCTTATCGGGACAAATCTCGTCGAGGTATGCCTTCGTGACAGGTTCATCATTGGGTATCCATCCGGCAGCCATATAGATTTGGCGTTGAGGATTCTTGGCAATGAACTCCTTCATAATCTCCCGGTATTTGGCATAGTCGGCCTTTAACCCCACTTGGGCAAGGTTCGCCTGTCCAATGGCACGATAACCAGCAAAGACGCCGTGGGCATGGGCCTCTATGAAGCCGGGATAGATGAAGTTATCACCATAGTCCATTACCTTTGCGTCTGCACCGGCGAGCTTCTTCGCTTCCTCTGCGCCACCAATATAGGCAAAGACACCGTTCTTTACAACCGCAGCCTTGGCAAAGGGCCTCTTTTCATCCATCGTGATGATGTTGCCGAGAATAATAGTTTGCTTCATAATTTTATCCCTCTTTGGTGTGTTTGATTTACATAGAGAAAACCTTCTTTCCTTCGAAGTAGGTGGCTGTTGGCTTGGTTGAGTGGATCTCTGTCGCCGGGCAGGTCAGCACGTCCTGGTTGAGGAGCAAGAAGTCGGCATATTTGCCAGTCTTGATGCTGCCTCTCTCCTCTTCGATGAACATCTGCTTGGCGCAGTTGATGGTCATGGCAGTGAGGGTCTGCTCACGGGTGCCGAGCTCCTCGGGCCACCAAGGCGTGCCATTCTCGGACCAAAGTACACCTGTCACAGCTATCTCCATGATGCCGAACGGATCGTCAGGGCTGCCACTCAATGCAGGATAGTCTGAGTGGATGCTTACAGGGATGTTATTGTCGATGTATGACTTAAAGGGATAAGACTTGTCTTCCTGACCTGCAGGAACCATGGTCTTCAATACCTCAACC
>JAEEGH010020269.1_pt1 | contig 13850 bp, 9 predicted proteins | sample 9134181 | NCBI WGS metagenome assembly JAEEGH01 (sample SAMN16246544, study PRJNA631951) | gut metagenome | biome: gut microbiome; feature: rumen; material: DP-attached | host: Bos | place: Iran: Karaj | collected 2018-10
TTCACGAAGCAGATCCGAGAAATCGATATCATCGTCAAGACCCTTGCCGTAACTGTTGACATTCTGCCCAAGGAGCATGACTTCTATAACTCCGTCATCAGACAATCTCTCTATCTCACGGATTATCTCCTTGGCATCCCTGCTGCGCTCCCTTCCTCTGACATAGGGAACGATGCAGTATGTACAGAAATTATTGCATCCGTACATGATATTCACGCCCGATTTATAACTGTATTTACGGTCTACCGGAAGATCTTCAACATAGTCATTGGTGCTCTCCCATATATCAATGATCTGACCTGAATCTTCCTCATACATCCTGTACAGAAGTTCGGCAAACTTAAATATGTTATGAGTGCCGAAAACAAGATCGATAAACTTATAATTCTTCGAGATATTCTCAATGACAGACGGCTCCTGCATCATGCATCAGCACAGAGCGATCTTAAGTCCGGGATTCTTCTTTTTTACGGGCTTAAGGCTGCCAAGATGGCCGTACACTCTCTGGTTGGCGTTATCTCTTACGGAACAGGTATTGTAGATTATAAGATCCGCATCCTTCTCATCACCGTCAAGAGCAAAACCGGCTTCTCTTAAAATACCGCTCATCTTCTCGGAATCCCTGGCATTCATCTGGCATCCAAAGGTCACAACGCAGGCCCTTGGTTTTCTTCCAAGTTCATTCCCGAGCTTTTCAACCCTCTGCCTTGCCTTATCAATGAATTCCAACTGACGCAGACTCTCTGCGTCCTTTACCTCGTCCCTGTTGCTGTTTAATATATTTATACTCATCTAAAACTCTTTCTAAAAAAATTACTTGTACATATCTATTATGCCCAGAAGAATGTCCACTATCTTTCTCATCTCCTGGATTGAAGCATATTCGTATTTGCCGTGGTAATTGTATCCTCCTGTGCACAGGTTGGGACATGGAAGTCCCTTATAGGATAGCATTGCTCCATCTGTGCCGCCCCTTATGGGCCTGTCAATTGGAGCTATGCCAAGATCAGTCATGACCTTCCTGGCATTGTCCACCAGATGCTGGTGAGGACGGATGAGCTCCACCATGTTATAGTACTGGTCTTTGAGCGTAACTTTCACCGTACCTTCGCCATATTTTTCATTGAGGAACTCTCCTGCCTTGAGGAACAGCTCCTTTTTCTTCTCAAAGAGGTCCCTGTCATGGTCCCTGATTATATACGAGGCCCTGGCTGATTCCGTTCTCCCTGAGACTTCAGTCAGATGAAAGAATCCTTCCCTTCCCTCAGTATACATGGGATTCTGGAACACAGGCAAAAGTGAGTGGAATTCGTAGCAGATAAGGGAGGCATTGATCATCTTGTTCTTGGCATCACCGGGATGAACGCTTCTGCCGTTTACCTTGATGACTCCTTCTGCTGCATTAAAGTTCTCATATTCCAGTTCTCCGAGCTTGCCTCCGTCTACGGTATAAGCATATTTGGCACCAAATCTCTCGATGTCAAAATAAGCTGTTCCCTGTCCGATTTCCTCGTCAGGAGTAAAAGCTATTTTGATGTCTCCGTGTTTGATCGAAGGGTCAGACAAAAGAGTCTTGGCCATAGTCATGATCTCTGCAATACCTGCCTTATCATCAGCGCCAAGAAGTGTTGTTCCGTCTGTAACGATGAGGTCTTCTCCTACGTGGTTTTTAAGCTCGGGGAAATCAGCAGGTGATAAAACAACACTGCCGTCCGCAGAAAGGATAATGTCTTCTCCGTCGTATTTCTCAACTATCCTTGGATTTACATTTTTGCCGCTTACTTCATCAGAAGTATCCATGTGGGATACAAAGCCGATGGCAGGTGCATCACTACCTGTGTTTGAAGGAATTGAAGCATATACGTAGCAATGCTCTTTGTCATAGTAAACATCACTTGCTCCTATTTCCGTGAGCTCTTTTGCAAGAAGAGATGCCAGATCGTGTTGCTTAGCAGTAGAAGGAGAAGCTCCTGTTGTGTCATCTGACTGGGTATCGATTTTTACATATCTTAAAAAATCTTCAATCACATCAATATTACTCATTTTTTCTTTTTAACCGTCACTTTCTTTTTGGTTGATTTCTTGTTCTGCTCACTCATGTAGATACGTACGGATCTGTCTGCAAGAAGTTCTGTAAACATTTCTGATTCAGGTAAAGAACTCTTACCGGCGATCTTAGAGGTTTTGGGGTTAACAACCGGTTTCATGCCTCTGTCATCAGTATCCATTACAAGCTTCCAGTTATAGCCCTCCGGCAGCCCGGGCAGTGCCATTTCCTGTGGTGTCCAGTTCATGTTAAAAGACACATAGATAAATGGCTTGTCTGCTGATTCATTGTCGTATAGACCACAGAACAGCATTCCGAGCATATGGCTGTGACCTGAAAGATCAGGTCTCCATGCCTCTCTTCCGTGACATGAAAGATCAGGGTATCCGCAGGAAATATAATCCATAAGCTTAAAAGGCATCCTGCTGTGAAGAATTCTGTGACCAAAACGAAGATTTGAAAGGTATTTCACAAAATCCAGGATGTCACTGTTTTTCTCCATTGCCTTCCAGTCAACCCAGCCTGTTTCATTATCCTGACAGTATGGATTATTGTTGCCGCTCTGGGAATTTCCAAACTCATCGCCGCTGAAGATCATCGGCGTTCCCTGAGCAAAGAAAAGCATTGTAAGAATATTCTTTATCTGCTTCTTACGCAAGTTAAGAATATCATGTTTTCTGGTTCTGCCCTCTATTCCGCAGTTCCAGCTGAGGTTATTGTCGGTACCGTCCTTGTTATTCTCACCGTTTTCCTCATTGTGCTTGTGCTCGTAGGCTACAAGATCAGCAAGTCTGAAGCCTTCATAATCGCAGATATAATTGATGATTCCATGGTCATTACTTCCGGCGATCATGGCCTTCATAAAGTCTGAGACCGCATTGTCATCACTCTTTAAGAATCTTCTGCTGTTGTAGAGGAATGCATTGTTGTAATCGGCAAGAAGGCGCTGTGATGGTGTATTTCCTTCATATATCTCGCCGTAATTAAAGTACTCGTTCCATATCTTGATATCTGTAAAGAGAGGGTCATTTATAATGATCCTGAGCGGTATCCTGCTTCCTTTTAAGTGGAAACCGTCAACATGATATGTGCATCTCCAGAATCTGAGTGCGTCAATAATAAGAGTTCCGCTCTCATGCTCATCAAAATAGAACTGCATGATGACTTCAAGGCCGTTCTGGTGCATGGTTTTAACGAAATTCTTGAATTCGTTTTCTGCATCCTGAGGATTCTCACAATATGCTGTCCTTGGAGCAAAGTAATACCCTTTTTTATAACCCCAGAAATTCGGCTTAAGCTCCAGCATGTTCTTGCTGGAGATATTTCCGTTATTGGAATACAGGGTTGAACGCCTTTTGTCTGATCTCTTATTGGTATAATCTATCTCATTCATTTCATAAGCAGGCATCAGCTCTACAGCTGTCACGCCAAGTGATTTGAGATATGGGATTTTTTCTATGATTCCCGAGAATGTACCTCTTTTTGAAAGCTCGACATTACTGCTGGAGGATTTGGTAAATCCCCTCACATGAAGCAGATAGACAAAGCTGTCCTCGTATGGAATAAAGCTGTGATCATCACCCTTCCAGTCGAAGGTATCATGCGATGTGTTAAATCCTGCTTTATTGTCCAGTTTGGCTCTGATATCTGCATCAGGTACAAACTGTCCGAACTTCTCCAGCCCGTAAAACTGCTTGGCATAAGGATCGCAGAAAAACTCATCATCACAGAAGTAATTGTAGCTCTGATAGTCTTCTATATTATCTATTCCGGTTATTCTGGCCGAATAGATAGCTCCTCTTTTCAGAGTCTTGGGAAGTTCTATTTTTAGAGGCTTGCTGTTCTTGTTGTTTCCGGCCGGATAAAGAACTATTCCGCAGCTGACGTTATCTTCAAAAACGCTTCTGACAACTAGGCTTTTGTCATAGTCGATGTAGCATCCCAGCGGATACGGTTTTTCCCTTGAAATCCTTATCTTTGATGTCATTTTGCACCTGATTCCCCATTTTTTTAAATACGCCGTATTATTTTATCACATTTGCCCCTATTATGCACACAATCCGCCTAAGTTTATGCTATACTAAGGCTATAAACAGTAATTTTTATCAATAGCAAGGGAGGCTGATATGGAATTTTCAAAAAATGCCATCGAAATGAACACACGAATCGAAAATGGAGACCAGGGCACTGTTGATATAGAGATAAATGACGGCTCAGTAGTTACCTGTGCTCCTATGTTGGTTCTTACAGTTGAGTCCAAGGACTATATAGTACTTCTTCCACTGGATGAAAAGGGACAGAATACAGATGGTGTTGTATGGATTTATGAATTTATCTGGGAGAGCTTCGACAAGGACCCTGAACTTGGAAATATTGAAGACGATGAAGAATATGCAAAGGTAGAGGAAGCATTTGATCTCTATCTTGATGACGCAGAATTTGATGAACTAATAGATCTTCCCGAGGAAGGTTCAGAGGATGTCTGATTTTCTTTATAGGTCTTTTCCCACAGTTTTCTGATGGGACGTATAAAACGAGACGGAAGCATCTGATTCTCCTTGTTTCCGGTAATATATGACATTATGAGCGCCTTTTTTGCCCTGGTCATTGCGACATAGAGCATACGGCGCTCTTCTTCTATCTGTTCGCAGGTGACAGCGCTTCGTGTCGGTATAATTCCTTCATTCAGATCCGGCAGCCATACGGTGTCGAATTCAAGACCTTTAGAGCCGTGCATAGTCATAATATTCACGCGATTTCCTGTTACTGAACCGGATTGTTTTTTATTTCTGTTATCTGATTCAGCGGATTGCCTCATAAGAAGATATGAAAGGAACTTTCTGCTGTCAGTATATTCCGAGGATATTCTCTCAAGCTCATCGAGAACACTTTTGCTTCCCGGAAATAATTCATCGATCCCTATAGTTTTCCTGAGATACCTTATCATCAGGGACGGCCTGAGATGATTTATCATGGATATCTGTGAAAAGAATTCTCTGACACTCTTTAATCTGGTGCTGTTTCCTCTGTAGTATCTGCATACATCAATTTCTTTAACTGCTTCAGAAGGCGCACAGTCTCTGGATATATACCTCATAGGCTTATTTATGATCTTGTAGAAATCGCTTCTTTTCTGACCGTTATAGGCAAAAGATATATAGAAAATACAAAGTTCAACTGCCTTATCGGTGAACATGCTTTTACTTTGATTATCAAGACTTGTCGGAATGCCATATTCATGAAGCAGCATTGCAAGCTGCATGGCTTCTGAATTCGTTCTGTACAGGATTGCAATTTCGCTTAGATTTTCCATATGTTTTTTCAGGAAAAGAGCTATTGTTTCATTCTGAATCTTTTTGCTCACATATCTTCGGGTCACGACAGCGCCATTTCCGTTCCCATCAAATGCAGACAAACTTTTTACATATCTGACATTGTTTTCTTCGATTAATTTGAGTGCATTTTCAAGAATTTCTCTTCCGCATCTGTAGTTAATACTTAAGTTAATGAATTTAGGTGAAAACTCTTCAAAGCTTTTACGAAAATCAAGCATTATCTTAGGATCAGATCCCCTGAAGCCATATATAGACTGGTCATCATCTCCTACAGCAAAGATATTGTTTGAATCGCCTAAAAGAAGTCTTACAACGCTGTACTGAACCGGATTTATATCCTGATATTCATCAATGAGGATATATTTAAACCTTTCCTGCCATGTCTTTAGTATGCTTTTGTTCTCACTCAGCATCTTCATACATCTGACGATCATATCATCAAAATCTATCATGCCAAACTCAATAAGCCTGTTGTTATAATAATCAAAAATCTCTGTGAATACAGGACTTATTGATAATGTTTCGATTGCTTTATCCGGTGTTATTCCAAGGTTCTTTATCCTTGAAATTTCAGAGATAATATCAGGCAGTTCTATACCTGCGTCTTCATAAGTCTTGTCATCAATTTTACCCTTGCTCCTAAGCATAGACAGACTATCCCTTAGAATCTCATATTTAATTTTTTCATTTGCTATTTCTAATTTACTCTCGTTTTTGGATTTACTGTTTCGAATGATCTTGTAAAAGACAGAATGAAATGTTCCAAAGACAACTTCCGGATAAGAACTATCCGTGATTTTTAAGAATCTGTACTGCATCTCGATCGCTGCAGCCTTGGTAAATGTAATTACCAGAATGGCAGATGGCGGTATATGGTGCTCTTCTATCATATACCTCAGTCTTTCAACAATTACCTTGGTCTTGCCACTTCCAGGCCCCGCAAGTACGATTGCAGGGCCGTTTTTGTGGCGAACAGCTTGGAGCTGAGCATCATTTAATGTATTAAGCTTCAAGTAATTCTATTCCTTTTTTAATTCTCTTAATGGTCTCTTCCTTGCCGATTACTTCCATGAGTTCAGTTGCTCCGCATGGTGTCATCTCTTTGCCGGACACGGCAATTCTTACAGGCCAGAGTACATAACCGTTCTTGTACTCGTTCTTTTTGATATAGTCTGAAAGAAGTGCATAAAGAGCATCATTTGTGTAATCATCATGAGCTTCAAGAAGAGGAAGTACCTCTTTGAGAACCTTAAGTGAAGACTCCTTATCGGTTTTCATCTTCTTGTGAGCATAGATTGCTGTGTCATACTCAGGAAGCTCGTCAAAGAAGTCAACCATAGCCTCGATATCGGGCCAGATCTCAATTCTGGTCTTGACCATATTTGAAATCTTCTTAAGATCAAGCGGTTTTTTGATTGCTTTCTCAAGATATGGCTTGGCCTGAGCAAAGAACTCATCTTCATCCATTTTCTTGAGATACTCTCCGTTCATCCATTTGAGCTTAGTATAGTCAAATACTGCAGGTGACTTGTTGATTCTTCTGTAATCGAACTTCTCAACAAGCTCTTTAAGGCTCATGATTTCACTGTTATCATCAGGAGACCATCCGAGAAGAGCTACAAAATTAACTACAGCTTCAGGTACAAAGCCTTGTTCGATAAGATCTTCAAATGATGAATGTCCGGATCTCTTGGAGAGCTTGTGATGTTCTTCATCTGTTATAAGCGGACAATGAATATACTTGGGTACTTCCCATCCGAAAGCATCATAAAGTCTGTTGTATTTGGGGGAAGATGAAATGTATTCATTACCTCTTACAACGTGAGTGATTCCCATGAGATGGTCATCTACAACGTTAGCAAAATTATATGTAGGATAGCCGTCCGATTTGATAAGGATCATATCGTCAAGCTCTTTATTCTCAACACTTACATCTCCGTAGAGCTCGTCATGGAAGGTAGTTGTTCCTTCGGTAGGGTTGTTCTGTCTGATGACAAACTTTTTGCCCTCTGCGAGGTTTTTCTCAATCTCTTCCTTGGACAGATGCAGGCAGTGCTTGTCATAAACACTGATTTCTTTTACCTCTCCGTCTACTTCGATCTTCTGAACAAGAGTCTTAAGTCTCTCTTCATCGCAGAAGCAGTAATATGCCTCGCCTTTATCTATAAGCTCTTTTGCATACTGCATGTAAATACCGGCCTTCTGACGCTCGCTCTGAACGTATGGGCCTACGGGTCCGCCGATATCGGGACCTTCATCATGAATAAGACCTGTGTCCTTAAGAGTTTTGTAGATGATCTCGGTTGCCCCTTCTACAAACCTCTCCTGGTCTGTATCCTCGATACGAAGAATATAGTCTCCACCCTCATGCTTTGAAATAAGATAAGCATAAAGAGCTGTTCTCAAATTGCCCACATGCATACGTCCTGTTGGGCTCGGGGCGTACCTTGTACGAATCTTAGTCATTTTTACTCCTCTTTGTGATGATTATTTTGTTCCTGTAGAACCAAAACCGCCTCTGTCTGTGCCTTCTAAGTGATCACACTCCTCGAAGACGATTGTTGGCTGGTTCTCCATGATCCTGAACTGACAAATACGGTCATTAAAGCCAATGTGAGTATCTCGCATTGCTATAACGGGCATGAACCACTGATCATTATCTCCACAATATGAATGATCGACAATGCCCATGTGGTTGGCCTGGATTATACCGAAATTCTTGAAAGTAGAACTCCTTGGAACTATATGTGCTTCATATCCGGCAGGTATCTCCATGGCTACTCCCAGGGGAATAAGATGAAATTCTCCCTCTTTAAGATCAACATCTTCAGCGCTTCTAAGGTCTATCCAGTCGGACTTGCCGTCAATGTACTGAAGCTTTTCAATCTTGTCGTTGAAATACTTAATCTTAATCTTTTTTTCCATACTTCTCCCCTTCCCCATTATTTTAGGCCGTCTAAATATAATACCACAAAAATCAATTAATGGAAGTAACTTTATAGTCTTTGTCTTCTACAGCCTTCTTGAGTACATCATCAGCGACTTCTGCATCAAAAGAAACTACAGCAGTTCCTTTCTCATGGCTTACCTCTGCTCCTGTAACACCATCAAGGGCTTCAAGGGCCTTCTTTACAGACATCTCGCAGTGTCCGCACATCATTCCTTCAATGTTGATTGTCTTTGTCATAATTTCTTTATCCTTTCTTTTTACTGTAGTTTTATCTGTTTGTTTCTTGATATCATCAAGCACCTCTGTGGTGAGGATTTCAGATTTTATAGCATTTTTCATGACCTTATCCTTTGAAGGATCATGAATCTTAAGAAGATTAAGCCTTAAAGCATTGGTAACAACAAAGAAGCTTGAAAGACTCATGGCTGCTGCACCGAACATAGGGCTGAGCTCCCAGCCAAAGGCTTTAATATAGGCACCGGCTGCAAGCGGTATTCCGATGACATTGTAAAAGAATGCCCAGAAAAGATTCTGATATATATTCCTCAACGTTGCCCTGGAAAGTCTGATTGCTCCGGATACATCTGAAAGGCTGCTCTTCATTAGTACTACATCTGCAGCATCAATCGCAACATCTGTGCCTGCGCCGATAGCTATTCCTGTATCTGCTCTTGTAAGAGCCGGTGCATCATTTATTCCATCGCCAACCATAGCAACTTTTCCGTATTCAGAAAGCTTTCTCACTATAGCTTCCTTTCCTTCGGGAAGGATTTCTGCTGCTATTTCATCAACTCCAGCCTGATCTCCGATTGCCATTGCGGTTCGCTCATTGTCACCTGTTATCATTACAACGTGCACGCCCATATTCTTGAGCTCTTTTATTGCCTTGGCCGAATCCTCTTTTATCGTATCAGCAACGGCTATAATGCCAATGAGCTTACCATCCTTGGCAAAGCAAAGCGGAGTTTTGCCCTGAGAAGCAAGTCCTGTCGCCTTTTCTCTTACTTCCGGCAGAATCTTACATATACTGCTTATGTATTTAAAGGAAGCTCCTATTACTTCTGAGCCTCTGTAAATTCCCCTGAGGCCGTGTCCGGGAAGGACTTCAAAATCTGTTATATCATCAGATTCATCTTCTTCATCAAGATCTTCTATATAAGCGCTTGGATTTCCAACGTAAGAAACAACAGCTTTTGCAAGAGGATGTTCACTCTTTTTCTCCAAGAGACCTGCTATCTTAAGGAGCTCGTTTTCTGAGTTGTTAATAAGCGAATATCCACTTCTGGAAATGGAATCAACGGTAAATACATCTGTTACAATGGGTTCACCCTTTGTGATTGTACCTGTTTTATCAAGGGCAACAATCTGGGTTTTTCCGGCATTTTCCAAAGAAGTTGCTGTCTTAAACATGATACCGTTTTTGGCACCAATACCGTTGCCGACCATGATTGCTACAGGTGTGGCAAGTCCAAGAGCACATGGACAGCTGATCACAAGAACAGCTATTGCTCTGGATAATGAAAATCCAAATTCTGCGCCTACCAGTTTCCAGATAATGAATGTTATGGCTGCTATGCCAATCACGACAGGGACAAACACAGCTGAAACCCTGTCAGCAATTTTGGCAATCGGAGCCTTGGTGGCTGAAGCATCACTTACCATCTGTATTATCTGTGAAAGAGTTGTGTCACGTCCGACACGCGTCGCTCTGCATTTGATATACCCGGAAGTATTGATTGTAGCTGCACTTACTTCGCTGCCGATGTATTTATCAACCGGTATACTTTCACCGGTTAGGGCTGACTCATTAACTGAGCTGTTTCCCTCTACTACGATTCCATCTACAGGAATATTTTCACCGGGTTTAACAATAAAAATATCGCCAACATTTATTTCTTCAATCGGAATCTCTTTTTCCTTGCCGTCTTGGCCTACTATGACAGCAGTTTTCGGAGCGAGCTTCATAAGACTCTTTATGGCATCTGTAGTTCTTCCTTTGCTCTTTGCTTCAAGCATTTTGCCGACTGTAATAAGTGTTACTATCATGGCGGCGGATTCAAAATACAGATCGGTTCCCGGAATAATGGAAAAGACACTGTAGATGAAAGATGCTGAACTTCCCAGCGCAACAAGCGTATCCATATTGGGAGATCCGTGAATAAGGCTCTTAAATCCGCTTGTAAAGAACTTCTTGTTGATGATCATGACAATCAGAGCCAGGATCATCTGAACCAGGCCGAAAAGAATATGGTTTTCCATGAGCACATGCGGAAGTGGTAATCCAAACATATGGTGTCCCATCGAGATGTACATAAGCACAACAAGAAAAGCCAGAGAAGTGATCAGTCTCTTTTTAAGAACAGGTGTCTCTTTGTCTCTCAGAGCTTCTTCTTCCTCGGAAAAGTCATAAGCCGAGGTGTTTCCTGAATCAGAAACGTCTTTTTCACCCATGACCTTTGCGCCGTATCCGGCATCTTCTACGGCTTTTATGATGGCTTCTTTGGAAGCATTTCCCTCTACGCCCATTGAATTGGTGAGCAGATTGACATTACAGGAATCTACTCCCTCTACACTATTTACTGCTTTTTCAACTTTTGCCTGGCATGCAGCACAGCTCATGCCTGTAATCATATATTTATCCATGTGTTTATTGTAACACAAATTTTTTAAAAATAAATTGTAAACAACTTATATATTTAATTAGTTATTTGAGAGGAAAATAGCAAAAATTAACCACATGAAATGGATAAATTGTGTTAGTATGTTTTTTGGTAATATAAACTACAGCTTAAAAAGGAGTGAGAAAAATGAAGTTATTCTTAGACACTGCCAATATTGAGGAGATCAAGAAGGCAAATGATATGGGAGTTATCTGTGGCGTAACAACAAACCCTTCTCTTATCGCCAAGGAAGGTCGTGACGTTTACGAGGTTGTTCAGGAGATCGCTTCTATTGTTGATGGACCTATCAGTGGGGAAGTAAAGGCTACAACAACTGATGCAGAAGGCATGATCGCTGAGGGACGTGATATTGCCAAGCTTCACAAGAACATGGTTGTTAAGATTCCTATGACAATTGAAGGCCTTAAGGCTTGTAAGGTTCTTTCAAGCGAAGGAATCAAGGTTAACATGACTCTTATCTTCACAGCAAATCAGGCACTTCTCTGTGCAAGAGCAGGCGCTGCATTTGTAAGCCCATTCCTTGGAAGACTTGATGATATAAGTGTTCGTGGAACAGATCTTATCTCAGAGGTTGCTGAGATCTTCAACATCCACAACATCCAGACAGAGATCATCGCAGCAAGCGTTCGTCATCCTATCCACGTAACAGACTGTGCTCTTGCAGGCGCTGATATCGCAACAATTCCTTACAAGGTAATTGAGCAGATGACACATCACCCTCTCACAGACGCAGGTATCGAGAAGTTCCAGAAGGATTATCTTGCAGTTTTTGGTGAGTAATATAAGTTATTGTCTTGAACAAGAAAATGCAGGTGCTTATGCACCTGCATTTTTTGATGTGCGCCTGGTGGCTCACGTCTTTACATTATTTTTCTTTTACAAAATACTTTGTACCACATACAACTAAAGCTCCAAGTGAAGCAAAAAGAATGATCATCACTCTTATCGGTGAATTAGCTGTATCTTCTGTGCCTCCTCTTCTTGCGCCAAGAACTGCAGCCTCTACAGGAGCAGGTGCAGGCGCGGGTGCTGTAGCCCCTGCTACTAAAGGAACAAGTACAGGTTCCGGATTTGAAACCGGCGCAGGAGCAGGCTGTGACTCTTCGATAATTACTACTGTAGGTTCATTATTTGGCTCATCCTGAGGCTGATCTATAGGATCTTCAATAGGATCTTCAATAGGATCTTCTATAGGATCTTCTATAGGATCTTCTATAGGATCTTCTATAATGTCATCTTCAATAGCTTTTTTAAGTGCTTTAATATTGATTCCACCAAGTTCACTGTTTAATGTAATCTTGTAAACACCATCAGATATCTTTTCAACGGTTGCAATTGTCTTTAAATATTCCTCATTCTCAAGCTCATAGCCTTCCTGGAATTTAATACTAAGAACCTCTCCGATTCTCATAGTTTCAAGGCCTTCATATTTTCTTACTTCTTCACCATCATTTAAAGAATCCAGTGAAACTTCATCATCGTGTTTTATAATGTAATTGATCAATCCCTTAACAGTATCAATAACTTCTGCTTCAAGTTCCTCGATCTCTTCTGAATACTCGTCATCAATAGGAGTAACATCCGTCGTAATTTCTCCATCGGTTGCAGCAAGTGAACGTAGCGTCGGTCTTATTTCCGCTTCACTTGGTGTTTTATAATGTTCATAACCAACAAGTTCTCCAGAATTACCAAGGTCAAATTCATATACAACTATATCCGGAGTTGCTGCGATAATTTCCGCTGCTGTTTCATATCCTCTATTTCCCAGAAGTACACCATACGCTCCATTTTCGTAGTCTCCGACTTTTACTGTTCCCTCTACTATTACAATGCCCTTAACAGATTCTGATTTCGGGTTTTCTTCTTTGGGTTCTTCACCTGCATCCGGATCAGCATCATCATCAGGTATTGCAAATGCTAGACGTCTGGATTCAAACCGCTCACTGAAATCCTCATTTTCGACCTCTATCGTAATAGCAGCTATAGGGTATTTTTCCTCAATTTCACCTGGGAATTCTGTTTCGATTTCAATTGGTTCTCTATCTTCCTGCTCATCTTCTTTAATTTCTCCACTTGCTGTGACATCACCTTTTACATGAACAGTACTACTTTGATCTAATGTAACACCATTTAATCCAGCGGTTACATTGCCACCAACATAAACTTTTGAAGGAATCACTTCAGGCTTCAATATTTCACTAATTGGTCTGGCTGTTACAAAGTCAGAATTAGATGATATATGTGCCCATTCTTCAAATCCTTCTAAGAACTCAAAACTATAATCTTTTTTTGAAAATGCACCTATACCTAATTCATTTGCTTCTACATCTTTTCCTACTGTAATATTTGATCCGTTCGAATATATGCCATTTCCTATACTTGAGTTAACACTTTCTCCTACAGATATGGTTGATCTGTTTGCATCTATACCAATATATCCAGTTGACGTAACACTTTCACCTACAGATATGGTTGAATTGTATGAGTCTATACCATATTCTGTTGAGTTAACACTTCCTCCAACAGATATGGTTGAATTGGATGATTCTATACCATAGTTTTCACTTGTGACATCGCCTCCAACTTTTATATCACTTTTATTATCTGCTGAAATACCATGCCAATTACCTGTTACATCACCGGAAACATCGACTTTTCCACTATCGATAGTTAACCCATTTGAGCCTGTAACACTACCGCCAATAGTTACAGTCCCATGACAATCAACTTCATCATTCCAACTGCCAGTTATTTGTATTCCATCACCTTTTAGTCCGGTAACATCACCTTTGACCTCTACTTCACCGCCATTTGTTACATGTACACCATCAACATTT
>JAEEGH010020272.1_pt1 | contig 13849 bp, 11 predicted proteins | sample 9134181 | NCBI WGS metagenome assembly JAEEGH01 (sample SAMN16246544, study PRJNA631951) | gut metagenome | biome: gut microbiome; feature: rumen; material: DP-attached | host: Bos | place: Iran: Karaj | collected 2018-10
TAACAAAGTCTTCGCCGTCCTCGACCTGCCATTTGGGGTCGGGTAGCCCCCATTCGCGGCAGCGGGCAATGATGTCGCCCGTGCCCGTGCCCGTCTGCTCTACGTACTTGCGCAGGAACATCGCATACGCAAGGAGCGGATTCGCCGGATAGGACTTGTGACGCTTGTACATCTTCGCAAGCGTCATGCCTTTCGGAAGCGGCCCCGGACTCCATATTTCCAGCCGATCCTTGAACAGCATCACCTGAACACTTGCCGCGCTTGCGTAGTCGCGATGGCATACCGCATTGACTATCGCCTCCCGCACAGCCGGCTCGGGAAGTTCAAACCGCGACGTCGCCGCCGCACTGTCTGCCGCATCGTGCGGGCCGATTTGATTGCTGATGTGCGACATGACAAAGAATGTCGCGTCATCGACCATCTTGAAGACATCGCCCGTGTATATCTGATGATCGGCCATCGGTTTTTCAACACGGTCAGTCAAAAACCATGCGCACTTGACACAGGACGCTGGGAAATAGCGTTGTGGATCTTTTCCAAACAGCAACGCCGCCGGATTGAGAATATGGCCATTGTCATCAATCAGCCGCAATGCTTCCAGAATCTTAACTGGCGTTGCGTTAACGGGGACATTCCATTTGCGCTCAATACATGCATCCCTGACAAATTGGCGCATCTTGGATGTGGATAGATCCTTCAGTTGGATATTGGCGGAATTAGAACAATCGAACGGAAGGACATTTATGAGTCCCTTGTCCTCAAGGTGCTTGGCGAGCGCTGCGTAGACCGCAGTGCGCAAATCGTCATAGCCGACGAAACCCTTTCGGACGACATCGTCATTGACGCGTCCGATGAAAGCCGCCTCGCGTTGATCCGTCTCCCCGGCAGACTTGTCGACAAAGCAGATGCGATACTTGTGTCTTGCCGCCGCGCGCCGATATTCCCGCTCGGTCGCCGAGACGCCTCTGGAATCGGCATTGCCGTATGTGTGGCCGAAGATGCCAAGATAGATGTCGCAGTCGTCGACTTCGGCAAGATACACGCCATCGGCCTTCCGTTCCTGCGCGGGGACCTCCTCGAAAAGGAACACCTCGAAGAACTTGCCGAGGATTGCATCCTTTCGAATGTAGGACGCGAGAGCCTTGCGCTCCTTGGCAAATTCGCGCTGGACGCTTGATATGAAGATTCCGTATTTCATCTATGCTAATTGTACCAAAGTTCGTGTGTTATGCACAACCGGCTTCTTCTGATGCGCGAGCGCCCATACGGTGTTCGTCAGCACTCCGGGAGAAGTGCCGATGCTCGCGAGAAGAACGGATCAACTTTGCAGTGTGGAATTCATTTGCCGTCCCCTTTAACGCCTATATTATACCAAAAGCACGGTCTGGTCTACGCGGGAGGGCGATTTGTTGATGCTTGGGGAAACTGGCTTGTGTCTAGTGACGTGAGACATGAGACAAAAGACGCGTCTAACGTCTCTCGTCTCGCGCCCATCATCCACCATCATAGCCTCGCTTGGGTGTTGACAATGCCGTTTCCAGTTCTCCATCGCAGCGGCGTTGTTGGTGTCGGCGTAGCAGTAGCAAACCGGCATCTGAGCCAGCGCCCTCGATGTCAATCTCCTCTTTCACCCACGTTGCCATGCTACTGCCTTCCTTATGATGCGGCGCGCTCGGTGATCGCGCCCTACCGATTTCTGGCGGCGCGACTGGAATCCGCGCCCTACCAGTTTCCGCTTTCCTCGCCTCTCTCAACCAATACTCGCTCGTAACTGCAAAATCTGAAAGTCGTTCCAATCGCCTTGCCCTTCGTACCGAGCGAACTTAGCGGCCTGACGGCGATAGTGAGCATCTTCCCGCCGGGAAGCTTGGAGAACGGTATCTCCACCGTCGTCACCCCCTTGTCCGGCTCGTGGCCGATGCCGCAGTTCACCCCCGAAAAGAATACGTTCTTGAAAAGCCGCGCCTTCGCGTCATCGCCCATGACAACCACGTTGTATGCGTAGACGCGCGAATCGGGATTGCCGTCCGCCTTCGGGATTTTGATTTTGATCGTCGCTTGTGTCCCTTTTTCAACGACCAGCTTGGCCTTCTTGCCGAACTCCGGCGCCCCAATCGCCTTCTTCAGCTCTTCGCGCGAAAACGGATGCTTCGCCGTTCCCCGTTCCCTGTTCCCTGTTTCCCAATTCAGCGGCAACACCCAGTCAGGGCCGAGCTTGCCGAAGACTTCGTCCAGCAGCTCCTTGTGGAACTCCCATTCGCGCACGCATCCGCGATGCGCCGCACCGCCGCAATGCACGAAAGCGTCGATGTTCCGCTTCTTGAAGAGCTTGAACGCATTGTGGACGTACTTGAGCGGGAACGCCCTGCCGGGCGTCACGGCGTCATACCCGACGCGGAGATGCGAATCGCTCATTACGCCAAGAACGAGGTTAGGTTCCTTCTTCGCCTTCCATCCGGCAGGTGCCGCGAAAAGCCCGCCCGGGAGCGCCAGGAACCCGAGCGACGACAGCGAATCTTTCACAAACTCTCGCCTCGTCAGACTCATGCCGCCCTCCGACTCGTCAGAATAAATGCAGTCATATACTTGAAACTCGTCCGAATAAATGCTACACTACGCGCCAAACTCGTCAAGGAAAGTGCAGCATGGAGCGAATCGCATACAATAGACTCATCGAATGGAAGACCTCGCCGCAACGCAAGCCGTTGATTGTACACGGTGCACGGCAGGTCGGCAAAACGTGGCTTCTCAAGGAGTTCGGGCAGCGCGAATACGCCTCGCTCGTCTATGTGAACTGCGACAAGGAACCGTTCGCCGCCGACCTTTTCCGCGACTACGACATCAGGCGCATTCTCCTCGCTCTCGAAGCGAACACGGGCGTGCAGATCCGCGAAGGGGAAACGCTTGTCGTGTTCGATGAAATCCAGGAGGCGCCGCGCGGAATCGCCGCGCTCAAGTATTTTTGCGAGGATGCGCCACGCATCCATGTCGCGGCGGCGGGTTCGCTCCTCGGCATAACCCTTCACGAGGGGACGTCCTTTCCCGTCGGCAAGGTGGACGAACTGACGTTGAGACCTCTTTGCTTCTCCGAGTTCCTTTCGGGGACGGGTGACGCCCCGCTGGCGCGGCTTCTCGAATCCGGCGACAAGGCAGCCGTAGACACCATGCGAGAGACGTTCATCGAACGGCTCCGGCGCTACTTCTTCACCGGCGGAATGCCAGAGGCCGTCGCCGCATTCGCCCAGGGGCGCGCTCTCGCCGATGTGCGCCGCATACAGGACAACATAATCCTCGCCTACCAGAACGACATCTCCAAGCACGCCCCGGTGCGCGAGGTTCCGCGCATCAATCTCGTCTGGCGCTCGCTCGTCGCCCAGCTCGCGAAGGAGAACAAGAAATTCATCTACGGCGCGATAAAGCGCGGCGGACGCGCCAAGGAGTTCGAGACGGCCATCCAGTGGCTTGTGGACGCCGGGACGGTCAACCGCGTGAACCGCGCCAACAAGCCGGCGTTGCCGCTCAGGTTCTACGAGGACTTCAATGCATTCAAGCTTTTCCCTCTTGACTGCGGGCTTATGGGGGCGATGGCGCAGGCCCCGGCTGCGGAGATTCTCACGGGGAGCGCACATTTCGAGGAATACAAGGGGGCGTTCACCGAGGCGTACGTCCTCGAAGAGATGCTTGCCGCGAATCCCTCGCAGGTGTTCTACTTCAGCGCCGCCGATTCGACAGTTGAAATCGACTTCCTTGTGCAGCTGGGAACGGAAATCGTCCCCGTGGAGGTCAAGGCCGCCGAAAACCTCAACTCCAAATCGCTCAGTACATTCGTCTCCGCGCACGACACGCTCAAAGGCATGCGATTCTCCCTCGCTCCGCACCGTGACCAGGGATGGATGCGGAATGTGCCGCTCTACGCCGTGGGCGCATTCTTCCGCACCTGACGCTGTCCTGCCCATATTCCGCATTTTCGCGATTCGGTTGTTTAACCTAAGCGTCGCAGTTGAAAGGCCGCAATCACGATCGCGGCCTTTCAACTGCGACGCTTAGGTTAAAGAAGGTTTTGCAACTGCCTCACTTTTCTACCACGGAATACAGAGAAACGCCTTTGGTGGCACGGGAAACGCATGGACGAATTGTAAGCGCAAAACGGACGGTCCACACGCTGCGTATTAGCGCGTTTACTCTCTTTCCAGTTGTGTTTTGCGCGTTTTCAGCCTGTGCACGTAGTGTTTACTAATGGTGTACGCGGCGTTTGCTAGGCGTATACGGGGGAGTTTTGACGTCATTACACCATAGAAGTGACGTCACTTCAATGGTATATTGACGTCACTTCACCACTGAAGTGACGTCAAAACTCCTCCGAACACAGGCAGGGGATGCCGCGTACACCGTTAGGAAACGCCTCGTACACAGGCAGAGCAAGGTCCGTTCACTCACCCCGAAACCGCCGCGGACACAGCGGACGAAGGTAACGCTACCGACCAGTGAACGCTCCGCCGCGCCAACTTCATCGTCATAACTGCCTAAATCTTGCGAAATGGCAGTCATAACGCGTCAAAAGGCAATGACGGGTACAGACCCCATCAGTTTGCCGCGGAGGCGGCGGCGAAAACATACGTTGGAAATTTCCGTTTCCAACGTATGAAATTCAAAGGCTCTTGGAGCTGGCGACATTTTGTCGCACAAAGAGGCTTGCGCTTACGCGCGGCCACGAAAGTCCTTCGCATCTGCGACACGGCTCCGCCGCGTAAACCGCCGCGTCGACCCACGGCTTGAAGGTCAAAGGAGCACACAATCACCTGCAAAATACCAGAATTGTCGAACGACCTTCGCCGTGCCTCGCCGCGTCGTTTCGGCCTTCGGCTTGCCGCAGACGCGAAGGGATACGAAAGCGGGGCTTCCCCCGACACGAAAAGACACGAAAGCGGCTTGTTGCGGGTTCCCACTGAGAGCCGGATGGAACGGCTCATGGTCGCGCGTGCCAGTACAAGGGGACATTTGGGACATATGGGACGTTTGGGACGGAATGGCGACAGGGACGGTCTCAAAGGCGCAGAAGCTTGCGCGTGCCAATCGATGATATGGCAACGTGGCCTTTCAGCCGATTGTTAGCGCGCTTTCAAGGGATGGCGGTATCCCCCGAGGGCGAAGCCCGAGCCGCGAAGCGGTCGCTAGAGGGGTGCGGAAGGGGCGACAGTCGGACGAGAGCACCTTCGCGGGACCGACGTGTTTTTGCCGATTGACGGTAACAGGCGCGTGCGGCGGCACGCGCGGCAAAAACATGTCGGGGGTGCCCGCGAAGTGCGGGTCGGCCGAGCCGTCGCACCCGTAGCGAGCCCTGTACGGGCAAGCGCCCTTCCCTGTACGAGCGGCCATTTCCCCTTCAAAGGATTGTCAAGTTGATGTCGCATTTCTCCGTATCCGCATCAATGGTGGCGGCTATTGAATACGACACCGCTCTGCCGTCGACTCTCACCTTCAACTCGCGGTGACACAACCACAGATACTGCGTCTGCTGAAGCTTCTTGTCTCTCCTCTTGGCCTTCTTCACCCGTTCGCGCACCAGGTAGTCCGCAGCGTCTGATCTCGACATGTCTTCAAGCGACGCTCCAAAACGCGAACACATGTCAGCCGTGATCTCGTCCACTTTCGTCCGACACTCCTGCAATGACATTGCGGGCGAATTGGACGAACGGCTACCGCCTGACACGGAAAGCAGACGTTCATCCTGTTTCTTGAAGTTCAGGGACAGCGCATCGAAACCAAAGTAAGGCTTGGACAGCGAAATGAAAGCGCCGTCCCTCGCCCTTTCGCCAAGCTGGTGCACGTAATTGGTGGAGCCGAGGCGAAGGTCGAACGGAGAATCGACGAAAAACTGTCCGTTCTCTTCGCGAAGGGATTCCGCAAAGCGGAAGCCGACCGGCAGATCGACGACCTTGTCGCTTTTGAGAATGCGCTCGTCCGCGGCGCGCAGCGAGCGCTGCACGAGAAACGAATAGATTCCCGTGGAAACGCTCGTGCCAAGGCCAAGTATGATCAGTCCGACAATAGCCAGGCGCGAGCCAACGGAGACGCGCGGTCCGTCCGACTCGACATGGCCATCCGCGCGAAAGAGGTAGACGATGCATGCGATCGGATAGACCAGCATGACGAACTGCTGGATAATGCCAAGCGCGAATAGTACGGCTTCGCGCTGAGGCGCAGAATCTATGACTGGCGGGAGTCCGGGCATCACGCCTCTTGCCAGGACGAAGCCGGCGACCCACTCCCCTAAGCGCATAACGCAAGAGGGTCACGAGCACCTGGCACGGAACGAACACAGCCAGAAGCGAAAGCCAGCGCGACCGTACGACGCGGCAGAAGCAGGACAGCGATTCGGTAAGAACGGGGACAATCCCAGGTGAATTCTTCATTCCGGCATTATACCATAAACTGCGGCGTTTCGGTCAAAACATCCGCGCTCGTCTTCGGCGTGCGTATACTGGCGGGGAACGCCGCACACACGCAATTTCGGAGCCTAAGCCTATGAGATGCAGGATGCAATAGCTTCGGCTGCGGCGCGCAGCTGGCTCTCGGAATGAGCGCTCATGACCGCCACCCTGAGCCGAGCCGAGCCGCGCGCAACGGTCGGATAGCGGATCGCAGGGATCAGGAACCCTCGCGCCTCAAGCGCCGCGGACGCCGCAAGCGCCCGCTTCTCGTCCCCAACGACGACAGGGACTATCGCTGAATCGCTCTTTGCCTCCACTCCATGCCTGCGAAGCTCGGACACCAGGAACGCCACGTTCTCCCTTAGCCGCGCGACGCGCCAGGGCTCCGCCTCAAGCGCCTTCAGAGCCGCGAGGGCCGCAGCTGCGGACGGTGCGCCAGGCGCAGTCGAGAAGATGAACGACCTGGACATGTTGCGCAAGTAGTCCACCAGAAGACGCGAGCCGCACACAAAGCCGCCCTCGGAGCCAAGCGCCTTCGAGAGCGTCCCGACAGTGACATCGGGGCTGCCACATCCGAAAAGCTCGGAAAGTCCGCGTCCAGTCTCGCCTATGACGCCGATTGCATGCGCCTCGTCGACCATGGAGAACGCGTCGTGGCGTTCGCAGACCTCCAGAAAGCGCGGCAGGTCCAAAAGGTCGCCGTCCATCGAGAAGACGCCGTCGGAAACGGCGAGCCGCCTGCGGCGTGAGCGGCAGAGGGCGAGCTTGCGGGCGAGGTCGTCAAGGTCGCCGTGGCGATAGACCAGCACGTCCGCGCCAGAGAGCCGGCATCCGTCGATGATCGAGGCGTGGTTGAGCTCGTCGGACACGACCGCGTCGCCCCTGCCGACGAGCGCCGAGATGGCCCCGACGTTCGCCATGTAGCCGGTCGCGTAGGCCAGGGCGGACTCTGCGCGCTTGAATTCGGCGATGGCGCGCTCAAGGGCGACATGCGGAGGCTGCGTGCCCGTCGTGAGCCTTGCGCCTCCCGAGCCTGCGCCCCATTCGCGCGCGGCGGACGCGGCGGCCTCCACCACGCGTTCGTCGCGCGCGAGATCCAGGTAGTCGTTAGACGCCATTACGACAAGTTCGCGGCCGCCTACAAGAGCGGCAGGGCCGGTCTTCGACTCGAGCGTGCGACACTGGCGGAAGAGCCCTTCTTCGCGCCTGGCGTCGAGGTCGCGTTCGAGGCCTTCGAACCTGCGCGTCGGACCGGACGGGGCAGCGAGCGACGGCACGTCAGTGACGAGCAGAGGCGTCCTCTCCAGAAAGCGCAGCGTCTCGGCCACGCCTTCGCGAGGCCCGCGGTAAAGGAAGATGCGTCCGCCGTTCGGGTCGCCGCGGTCCTTCACGACGGTTATGCGGCGGTAGCCGAGCTCGCGCGTAGCGACGTAGCCTGTGACGTAGTCGGGATCGTCGGAGACGCACACCTCGCCGACGATGCCGGGGGCGTTCTGCACCTTCGTCGCAAGCACGATGGCCTCTGCGTAGTGGTTCTTGCCGCAGACAGGACTCTTGCCGAGCGACTCGACGTCGTCCATGTACGTCGCCCTGACGCCGCGCTCTCGGTCCGGCTCAAGGCGCTCAAGGGTGTCCGCGTCCAGCAGCATGGCGCCTCTCATGCCGTGGCTCTCGGGGAAAAGCGCCAGAATCTCGTCCGCACGGCCTATGCCCACGGACGCGAGGAGCTTCGCGGCGAGCGCACGGCCTTCGGCAGCCGAATGCGTCACATGGGTCTCGACCGGGAGCGCCTTGACGCGACGGACCGGGCCCTGGAGCGCCTCGACCTTGACATTGACGAAGTCCGGAACGCCCTTCGAATGCGAGAGGGCGCGTTCTGCGAGCAGCGCCGCGACCTTCGGAACGGACGACGCCGTCACGATCCTCTCCGCGCCCGAAACATGGGCGCCAGCGCGAGAGGCGCGCATCTTGACGGAATATGCCGCCGCGTCACTCATGGAAGCCGTCCTCCTCCGGCGGCGGACCGGGCGGACACGACGCGAGGTCGGCAATCGCCGCGACGATGCGGTCGACCGTCGCGTCGTCGGAGACGAGCGGCGGCATCGAGTATATGAAGTTGCAGAAGGGTCTGAGCCAGACGCCGTGCTCCCTGATGACGCGGGAGACGTCCGACTGCGCGGGGAGCCTGCCAACCTCGACGACACCAGCCGCGCCGAGCACGCGCACGTCGCGGACGTTGGGGAGCCCGCGAAGCGCTGCGAGCCCGTCGCGGAAGCGCCGCTCTATAGAGAGCGCCTTCGCCTCGTAGTCGCCCTTCGCGAAGAGGTCGAGAGACGCGCAGGCCGCCGCGCAGGCGAGAGGATTGGCCATGTAGGTCGGCCCGTGCATGAACGCAGAGGGCTTTCCGCCGGAAATGGTGTCGGCGACCTTTGCGCTCGCAAGCGCCGCGGCCAGCGTGAGATGCCCGCCGGTCAGCGCCTTGCCGACGGTCATCACGTCCGGAGAGATTCCGGAGCGAAGATGCGCCCAGAGCGGGCCAGTGCGATGGAACCCCGCGGCAATCTCGTCGAATATCAGCAGGATGTCGTTCTCGTCGCAGAGGCGGCGCATCTCGCGCAGGTACTCGGGATGGTAGAAGTTCATGGCGTTGGCGGCCTGGAAGACCGGCTCGCACACCATCGCCGCTATCTCGTCGCGGTGCTCGGCCACGATGCGCCGAAGAGACTCCGCGTCCGCAGGATCCCACGCCGCGCCTGTCGGGACGGTGGGCTTCTCCGCGAAGAAGTGCTTAGTCATGATTCCGCTGAAAAGCGTGTGCATGCCGTCCGGATCGGACAGCGCCATGCAGAGCGACGTGTCGCCGTGGTAGCCGCCCTTGAGCGCGATGAGGCGGTTTCTGCCGGGGCGCCCGAGCGCATTCTGGTACTGCACGGCCATCTTCGCCGCGACTTCGACGGATATGGAGCCGGAGTCCGCGAAGAACACGCGGTCAAGGCCGGAGGGCGCAATCGCCGCGAGCCTTTCGGCTAGCTCGACCGCGGGATCGTGGGTGAAACCGCCGAACATCACGTGGCAAAGACGTTCGGACTGTCTGCGAATCGCCTCGACGATCGCCGGATGGTTGTGCCCGTGCGCCACGCACCACCAGCTCGACACAGCGTCGACGAGACGCGAGCCGTCCGCAAGCTCTATCTCGACGCCGGACGCGCGCTTTGCGTGGAGGACCGGAGGCGGATTCGAGAGCGAGGCGTACGGATGCCAGATGCGGGTTCTGTCGTACTCCAGGGGCGTCATGCGAAAACCTCCGAGAAGTCGACTTCGGGATAGGGGCCTTCGGGACTGAAGCGAGGCACCCTGACCACGACATCTGGGAAGCCCCAGCGCGCAAGATAGCGGCGAGTCGTCTCCACCGCGTCGGCGTCGATCACAGGGTCCGCGCCTTCGCACCAGTTCCAGACAACGCCGGCGACCTTCATTCCGCGCGACCTGGCCGCCTCAAGCGAGAGAAGAGTGTGGTTGATCGAGCCGAGGCGTCCGCAGGCGACGAGAACGAGGGGCCATCCGCGCGACGCCGCGAAGTCGACGGAAAGGACGCCTTCGGCGAGCGGAACGTCCAGTCCGCCGGCGCCTTCGACGAGGACGGTCTCATGGCCTTCCGCGCAGCGCCCGACTGCGCGCGCGATCGCGTCGAGGTCCACGGACGAGCCCTCCAGCGACGCCGCGAGCATCGGAGAGGAGGGAAAGCGGAATATCTGCGGAGCGGTGAGACCGGAGGAGTCTTCGGGGAACGCGACGCCGCCGCAGATCGCCCGGTGCGCCGCGAGGTCCTCGGAGAACCCTTCGTTGCCGGTCTGCACCATCTTCACGGTAATGACGTCCCTTCCGGACGCCGCGAGATTCCTGGCCATAAGGCCCGTAGCCATCGTCTTGCCGACACCTGTGTCGATGCCGGAGACGAAATAAACCCTGTCCATTGCGCTTCCTTCCGTTCTCACTTCGCAGTCGGCGAGAGGACTTCGCAGCCCGTTTCCGTTATGAGAACGAGGTCTTCGATTCTCACGCCGAGGTTGCCCTCAAGATACACTCCAGGCTCTATCGTGACGACCATGCCGGGCCTAAGCGCGGTGTCGCACTTCTTCGAGGCGTACGGGGCCTCGTGGATCTCGAAGCCGACGCCGTGCCCGAGCGAATGGCCGAAGCACCGCCCGAAGCCGCCCTTCATGATCACGTCGCGGGCGACTTTGTCGAGCTGGCGGCCGGTAATGCCGGGCCTGGCCGCGGCAATCGCGGCGAGGTTCGCCTGAAGGACGAGATCGTAGACCTTCGAGTAGAGTCCGCCGCGCCGTCTGGGCGGGATGTTGCGCGTGAGGTCGGAGCATACGCCCCCAAGCTTCACGCCCATGTCAACAAGCACGGGCTCGCGTCCGTTCCAGACCGTGTCGTCGGGCTCGTGGTGGCATTCCGCCGCGTTCGCGCCGACGCAGACGATCGTCGGGAAGGCCTCCCCTTCGCCGCGGTCGATCATGGCCTTCTTGATGACGGCGGCCATCTGGCGCTCGGTCATGCCGGGTTCGAAGCGGGCGCGCGAATTCTCCCATATCTCGCAGGCGAGCTTTTCGGCCGCGCGGATGCGCTCTATCTCGTCCGGCGTCTTCACGGCCCTCAGAGCCGAGAGGTCTTTGGAGATGTCGACGAAACGCACGCCGCGAGGCGCCTTCTCGCCGAGGGCGAGGAACATGGAATGCGGCATGGCGAAGCTGCAGCCTATGCGCCTGCCGCCGGGTCTGAAGCGCTTTATGTCCAGGACTTTCAGGCCTGGCGCAACGCGGCGCGCGGCGGCGACGTAGCGGAAGTCGGTGTACAGCGCGTCCGCAGTGAGGATTCCGTTGTCAGTGTTCACTCCAGTCAGCGCGAGTATGTCTGCCTGTCCGGTCACGACCAGCTGGTCCAGCCTGCGCCTTTTTGCAATCGTCTTGAGTTCTTCGAGTCTCATCACAAGTCCAGGTTTGTCTTCAGCTCCAAATCGTCAAGCCTCGGAATCTCGGTGTTGGGCATCACGACCTTCTCCTTTACGACCAGGACGGACGTGCCGAACACGTTTTCGGCGGCGAACTGGGAAAGCTCCACTTTGTCCTGTTGGGAGGCCGAACCGGTCCTAAGCGAGTTCTGCATCTTGAGGGACTTGGCGATGTACACCGCAAACGCCGTGAGCGCACTCACCACAAGCGCGATGGTGAACATGCCCATCGCGAGCTCGACAAGGGCCTGTCCGCTTCTGTGGCTAGTGGCCATGCGCCGAACCTCCCCTTCAGCCCATGCCGCCTGAAGGGCGAAGGCACTGCTGCGCATTGAGCCTCAGCCAGCGATCGCCGTCCTCTCTCAGGGACTGGTTCTCCCATTCCGCAAGCCGCGCGCAATACCAGCAAGGCGAAAACGGATCCGGCCCGGACCTGAGATAGACCGGCAGATGGTGCTTGACGTGCTCCATCCAGTCGGGATCGGCGGTGGCGAGGTCGTTCCCTCCGACCGTGTCGAGCGGCACGAGACGCACATCAGTGAACGCAGCGGTCACAAAGCCGTTGATCGCCGTTACGACGTCAAGGGCTTCGTGCTCGTTCCTCACCGTGCCGAACGGCTTCGCGGCGGCAGACCAGACGGCCTCGCGCTGCGGGGAATCGTCCACGACCGTCGCGAATTTCAGCGAAGTGCGGCAGACCGCCGCGCATCCGCGCACGTCGTACTCGGGCTTTACGCGGCCCATAGCGGGGAACGATGTCTCGCCGGACGGGTCGATCTCACGCCATTTGCGCCAGTAGCCCGACGTGTCGTAGAAGAACCAGCGCTGAGTCGTGTTTGTCATGAGCGGCGCGGACATTATCTCGGCCGTTGTCTTGCCGGTGATGCGGCGGATCGCGTCTAGGCCGATCAGGTGAACCGCGCTTCCCGTCCTCAAGTCGAGGCTGAGGGAGTATATCTCGCTGTTGACGCAACGGCGACGGCGCGTCTCCTCATCGGCGCTCGGCAGCGGCGCCCAGTCGCCGAAGGACGAATAGGAGCCGAGCACTCCCGGCGCGTTGAAGCGGAACCAGCACCAGTTGCGTCCGGCTATCGCCTGGTAGAAGCCTCGGTTGAGGAGGAGGTGGCCCGTCGCAGCGTCAAGGAACTCTATATTGTCGGGGCCGGCCCACATACCGTCGCTGATGGCGACTTCTATCCGCCTTGCGTACTCCTCCCATGCGCCAGGCCAGGGCTCGGGGAAGGCGTCGGGGTTGCCGACATAATGCATCCGCACATCCCTCGCATGATCCGAAAGAATCTTCTTCATGCGGTCGCTGCGGTCGCAGCCGTTCTTCTTCGCCGCCTCGTTGCCAATGCCAATGCAGTCAACAGGTTCGAGAAAGCTCAGCCGAAGCTGAAGGCTGACGATCTTCTCGCAGCGATTCGAATCGCCCTCCAGCGCCGCATGGAGATGATCTTCGTTCAGCTGCCCGATGCGATTGATCAGCTGTCCCTGCCGTCGAGCGACGGCGAGCGCGGCGGCATCGCCGGAGTTCATGGTGTGGTTGCGGGCCCTGACGCCGAGAAAAGTGCCGACGTTCATCAGCATTAGCACAGCGATGGCCACGAGGACCAGCGCAAGGTAGACGGCGACCTGACCGCGATTCGCCTTCACATTCCACCGTCCGTCATGTACAGGGCCGCGTTCGGCTCGACGCCGGCGCGTCCCTCAAGTTTGAAGCCGTCATCGCCGCCGAAAAGCGAGAAGCCAAGAGACACCTTCGACTCGCGGCCGTCGCCCGGAGTGACGTGCAGCCGTCCCCAGCCTTCGTACTCGAGGATTCCGCGGGCCCGGGCCTCGTCCTCGCTGAACATGTAGTCCGAGACGCGCGCAAGCTCCATCGACCAGTCGATCGCGTCGTCTCCCGTCGGCCAAAGCCGCTCGCCGGAGACCGGGATCACGGCGACCCGAGCCGCCTTGCGGCACATGAACTCGTTCAGCCCGACGGAACGCGCGCGCGCGACGCGCATGGCCGCGTGCTCGAGGAGGATCTTCCCCGTCAGCATGTGGGAAAGCCTGAAGAGAGTGACGAAGACGAAAGACACCACCAGGACCGCGAGGACGGTCTCCAGCATCGCCTGCGCCGGACGCATGCCGGCCCGCCCGCCGTTACAGGAGCGAGGGGGCCGCACGGCTCACTCCCCGATGTCCTTTATCTTGCCCTCGTTGATCGACTCGGCGGCCTCCTTGGCCTTCGAGCCCTCCTCGCTCGACAACGCCTCCGTAGCGCCCGCGGTCTTCTTGCCCACCGCGCGCGAAAGGTACGTGAACACGGCGATCAGGGAGATCGCAATCAGGCAGACGATGATGATGTACTCGACCATCGTCTGGCCTCTTCTCAACGCTTTCAGCATACTCA
>JAEEGH010020277.1_pt1 | contig 13848 bp, 8 predicted proteins | sample 9134181 | NCBI WGS metagenome assembly JAEEGH01 (sample SAMN16246544, study PRJNA631951) | gut metagenome | biome: gut microbiome; feature: rumen; material: DP-attached | host: Bos | place: Iran: Karaj | collected 2018-10
ATTCGTCAGATAGGAGTATTAAGACTTTTGTTTTCTCAGATGGTTCTGAAAATCGTTTTATATATGATTCTAAGGGAAATGTCCTGGAAGCAAGAAATGAAAATGAAAAAATTATCTATTCTTATGATCAGGGTGGAAAACTTATATATCAGAAAGATTTAGAAACTGGAGAAGAAATCTGTTATGAATACGATGCGGCTGGTAACAGAACAAGTCTCAGAAGTTCAAATTGTAATACAAAATATTTATATGGTAAGAATAATGAGATTAAAGAAATTTTTGACAATAAACAAAAACTAAGTGTAAAATTACAATATGATAAAAACGGTAGGGAAATATTGAGAAAGTATGGAAATGGAACAAAAGAAGAAACTCTTTATGATAGGGCTGGACGTGTAATTGTAAAAATGCTTAAGTCCGAGAGAAATGAATTACTCTGGGGCGAGGGGTATGTTTATAATGAAGATGGAAAACGTATTGCTTCTGTTGATAATAATGCTCGAATTACTTTATACGAATATAATTCTAAAGGTCAACTTTCTACAGTTTATTATCCCTATTCAGAAGAAATTATAAACATTCAGAAAAATGAAGCACAGATAAATGGACTTCAGAAAATTACTTCTGCTGGTGAAAATAAATTCCTGACTTCATCAGAGAAAAATGCAATTATTCCACTTCTTAATTCCATGCAATATGGATTAGCATATAAATTAACTGATCTACAGATTCTGGTAAAAGAAAGTTATAGTTACGATTTAAATGGAAATCGTATTTCAAAAGTTACTTCGTATGGAACAATTGAATATAAATACGATAAAGAAAACTGTCTTATATCCAGCGGTTCAAGAGGTCAGCCTTTTGTAAATTATACAAATGATAGAATTGGTAATCTTTTGTCCGAAGAAAGTTCTGAGAAAAAAGTACGATATACCTATAATGCTCAAAATCGTCTGGTAGCCTGTGAATCAAGATCATTTTCTGAAAAGGAATATGCACAGACAACCTATGCATACGATGCCTTTGGTCGCAGAGTTCTGACCCAAGATAAGGGGCAAACGACACTTCGTTCCATCTATGATGGTTTGACATTTGATGTTATAAAACAGGAACCTGCTTATGCTAAAACTGTAACTTCTGGCCAACCAACAGGAGACCGATATCGCTATCTTGATGAAAATGAAACATACAAAAATAATAACAGCCGCTATTATGGAGAACGGACTCATTTTTATGTGAACGGTTCATTGGCTGCACAGTCTTGTTCTGATTACGGTATGGAATACTTTACAACAGATCAGCAGGGTAGTATTCGTGTTTCAACTGATAGTTACGGTATGGAAAAATCAGCTTTTTCATACGATGCCTTTGGTTCTCCGATTACCGGAAATCTTTCTGGAACAAATGACAATGGTTATCTTGCTAAATCACTCGAGCCAACTTCAAAGTTTTACAACTATGGTTACCGGGACTATAACCCTAAAACCTCACGATTTACAACTTCAGATCCTATCCGCGACGGCTCAAACTGGTTTGCATATTGCAATGGCGACCCTGTGAACTTTGTGGATTTGTATGGGTTGTTTTTCTATACTGCAGATGGACAACATCCTATTACAGAAATCAAACAGACTACAGTGGTTATAATCCGTAACAATGATGGATTAGGAAACGATTTCGATTCTACCAGATATATTTATAAAAATGATGGCATAAACACAAATCTTGTTTATGCAGATACAGTTGGGGCGAATTGTAAGGAACAATATTATAATGATGGTACAGGTTTTACGACACCAGATGGGGATTATTATTTATCCTCAGAAACAGTTACTAAACAAGAGGATGGTACATATAATTCGGCATCTTATAAAAATGTACTTGCACTTAAGACAAATGATCAGACTATATCTGAAGAAAAAAGAGATGATATTAATACAGGGGATAGACTTATGCATACAGATGAAAAATATGATGCAAATACAGGTTCTACAACTCCTTATAATACAACTAATACTCCTGGTGGGGCAGGTTGTATTATTGATCATACACAAGAAGCTCATGAATTAATGATGGATATTCTAATGGATGGAGTTACAAATCCAGAATCTATTGAAGTTTATATAAGATCTTTTGATCATATTCAAGGATGTGGAAAATGAAAAAAAATTATTATGTTATCTTTCTATTTGTTTTTTTTAAATTTTTTTGTAGTTGTGAAAATTTTTCACTTGATGGAAACTATTCTTTTCAGGAAGAATCGTTATTAAGTATGATGACAATAACTAGAAAAAATATAAATTTTAAATATGAAAATCCACCTATTGATAAGCCTGATTTAATTGTCCAATATAATATTATTCATATTAATGGAATGCCTTTTATTGAGTTATCTGGAAAAATGCCTATGGAAGTTGCGTATTGGAAAGATTTTGAAGAATCCAAATATATAAAAACTAACAATTTAATATTGTTTCTTTCTTTTTTGGGGAAAAATAAAAGGATGTTCGCCTTTACAGAAGGTTATTCATTTAAGTATACGCCTTTAACTCGTACTCGTTACGACGAATGGGGAAGTCAATACAAAGATTGTTCGTCCTTTTTGATTGAAAAGACAAAATCATATCCTGTTGAAAATTTACGGAAATTAGTTGTTGATACTCCATGGGTGGAAGGTGTACCAGGAGATGGAATTGGTGAAGGATTTACTATCGAATGTACAGGTAAGAAGAAACCTTTGGGACCTTATTTATTCATTATAAATGGATACATCTCATACGATAAACCTTATTTATACAAACAAAATAATAGAATTAAAAAAATTAAAGTAATAGGTCTCAAATCGGGTAGAGAAAAAATACTTGATGTTCTGGATACTCCCCATCCTCAGACTGTGGATATTTCATTTATTACAGAACCTGAGGATATTCGTGTGGAAATTGCTGAAGTATATAAAGGTTCAAAGTATGATGATACCTGTCTTCATTATTGTATAAACTTTAATGAGGAAGTCATCCCCTACGAAAACTCCATCGGAGACTAAAAAAAAGGCCGTCTCACAAAATATGAGCCGGCCATTTTCACAAAACTCTGCTAAGCGCTTAGTCCAAACAAGCATCGAGATTCTTAGAAATCTCTTCCTTGTCCAGGTGGCGTCCGATGATTACCATCTTGATCATGCGGTCGCCGACTTTTTCGTCCCAGTCTTTTTTCATTTCTGGTTCTTCGGCGAGAACTTTCTGCTGTTCTGCAGGAGGGCATGAAGCAAGCCAGTTTCCTGAGTAGCCAGCCTGAATCTGGCGGCCTGAAGTTTCAAGAACGTATGCCATGTCATCTTCATCGCTGAACCAGATAACACCCTTTGAACGGATAATGTTGCGTGGCCACTTAGAAGCAAACTCATCAAGCTTTACGCGGTTGAACGGACGGCGGCGGTAGTAAACAAATGAGCCGATTCCGTACTCGTCTTCGCTTTCACCTTCGTGCTTGTGTTCGTGGTGATGATGGTGTCCATGGTGGTCATGTCCTTCGTGGTCGTGATCATCGTCGTCATCGTCATGGTGATGATGCTCGCCCTCTTCGTGATGCTCATGGTGTTCATGTTCGTGCTCGTCATGATCATCATCGTCATCATCTTCTTCGTGTGCATCGTGCTCTTCAAGAGCCTTAACCCATCCGGCACTTGCATAAACTGTTTCAAAATCAAAGCGGTCTGTTCCAATAATTTCTTCTACAGGAACATCACAGCGTGTAGTTTCAATAACCTTTACAGTTGGCTGAATCTTGTTGATTACAGCACGAACCATCTTCATCTGCTCGTCTGTAACAAGGTCACGTTTGTTTACGATGAGAGTAGAGCAGAATTCAATCTGCTGTATCAAAAGTGATTCGATATCTTCTTCATCAATACCTTCTTTCAGAAGAGCCTTTCCTTCATCAAACTCTTCAACAAGACGGCTTGCATCAACAACGCCAACAACGTTATCAAGTTTACCGATTTCAATAGTTTCGATAGCCTGTGCAATTGGCATTGGTTCACAAACACCACTTGCTTCAATCATAATGTAGTCGAATTTTCCGGTTTTCATCAGGTTTTCAATCTGATTTACCATGTCACTCTTGAGAGTACAGCAGATACAACCGTTAGTAAGTGGAACAAGGCTGCTTGAATCTTCGATTTTTGCTTCTTTTGAAATAAGGCGTTCATCAACATTTACTTCGCCAATATCATTTACAATTACTGCTACTTTGTAACCCTTCTGATTAGTAAGAACACGGTTAAGCAGGGTAGTTTTTCCCGCTCCAAGATAACCGCACAAAAGTGTAATAGGAATCTTTTTATTAGACATAGTGGTTTTATACTCCTTAATAAAACCGATAAACGGACAGGTCAAGGCTTTAAGCGAAGAGTGCCTTGTCGTGGACGTATTATACGGCTTTATATATAAAATATAATAAAAAAAAGACAGAAAGTACATAAAATTTCCTATATTCCAAAAAAGAATCTGTGTTATAATTTATGTAATGAAGAGAAAGCGAATAGGTCTTATTACAATCTCGCCGGAAACTGAATATCCGAGCCGTGTTATGAGCGGTGTTTTTTCTCAATGTAAAAAATATGGTTACGATGTTGTTGTTATTTCTTCGCTCGTTTCTGTCTGCAATTATTACAAAGACTACCTTCATGGTGAATTGAATATATACAATCTTATAAATTTTGATTTATTTGACGGATTTATCATTACACCTGTTCCAATGACAGAAGATCATAATATCTTTCTATATAATACACTTCTTGAACAGTTTAAAAATTGCCCTAAACCTGTAGTTTCTCTTGATAAGGAATTTGGTGATTTTCCTGTTATTTATACAGATGATAAAACTCCTTTCAAGCGGATAACTGAGCATCTTATCAAAAAGCATAACTGCCGTCGGTTTGATATTCTGAGTGGTCCAGATGATTCTCAGCTTACAACTATGCGTCTGGACGGAATTTTAGAAGTACTTTCTGAAAATAATATTACTGTAGACAGGAATCGGATTTTCCGTGGTGATTACTGGTACCTTGGTGGTGAGCGACTTGCTAACCGTTATATTTCCGGAGAACTTGATCTTCCAGATGCAGTAATTTGTCTTTCTGATCATATGGCACTGGGACTTATAAATCGTCTTCAAAAGAATAATATAAGAGTTCCAGAGGATGTTATTATTACCGGTTTTGGCGCTGTACGTGAAGCTGCTGTTAATACGCCGCCGCTTACTTCCTTTGTCCCAAGTCATGCAAAGGCCGGTGCAGAAGCAGTTGATTATCTGCGTTCAAAAATAGATCCTGCTGCTTCCATTGACGAAAGAATTGATACTTCTGATATAGAACTTAAGCTCGGTGCTTCCTGTGGTTGTGAAGAAGATTTTTCTTATACACGGGCTTATTTCAAAAATGAATACTCTGGCACCAAATATAATTACGATGATAATTCCATTTGGGATAACATCAATATGACCATGCTTCAGGAAAGCTACATGGCAGAAAATCTTACAGGTGCAGAAACTCCGCAAATCTGTCTTGGAAAAATATATGAAACAAAATATCTGCTTAAGCCGTATAAGCGTTTTTATCTTTGTCTGAATGAAAACTGGCTTAATACAGATGCTGATATTTTTGATGGCTATAGTGACAGAATGCTTCTTGCAATTTCAGCACATAATAATTCAAAGCATCATGGCTGGGAACATCATGTATTTTTTGGAGATGGCAGGGAACGTTATTTTTCAAAGAAAGAAATGCTTCCGGCACTTATAGAAAATCGAAATGATATTTTTAAGGAACCGCAGGTTTATTATTTTGCACCGATTCATTTTGGAAAGGTGTGTCTTGGTTATGCAGTACTTCAAAATGATTTAGGTAATCCTGGTCAAATTGGCGAAGTATTCAGAAATTATCTTCGTAACATAAATAATGCACTGGAAATGAGCCGCACAAAATACCGTTCAACCTATCTTGCAGAACATGATGCAATGACAGGTCTTAAAAATCGCCGCGGTATGGAATTTGCGCTTTTAACAAAAATCAAAAATGCAGATGAAAATGCAAGTATTTTTGCAATTATGATTGATATGGATGGCCTGAAAAAACGTAATGATAAATACGGACATTCAGAAGGCGATAACGGAATTATGACTGTTGCTAAAGCTGTTCGCAGTATAACAGATGAAAATGAAATCTGTGTGCGTGGCGGTGGTGACGAGTTTATGATTCTTGGAGTAGGTGATTATACAGACCATCAGTTGAGGGAAAAACTTTCTCGTTTCAGAGGTTATCTTGAATCAGCAAATGAAACAATGTCTATTCCTGTTGAAGCAAGTATAGGCTACAGTCTTCAAAAGCTTGATAAAAATGAAGGTTATCAGGTGGTACTTGATAAAGCTGACGAAAAGATGTATGAAGACAAGCGGATAAAAAAATCTGATTCAAGAAAGGCAAAACAATGAAACGTATAATCACCGTTCAGGATATTTCCTGCGTAGGAAAGTGTTCGCTTACAGTTGCACTTCCAGTAATTTCTGCTATGGGCGTAGAAGCGTGCGTGCTTCCTACGGCTGTTCTTTCAACACATACTGCCTTTAAAGGCTTTACCTTCCGTGACCTTACCAGTGATATCAGTGCAATTACTTCTCACTGGAAGCAGGAAAAAATCAGTTTCGATGCAATTTACACCGGTTATCTGGGCTCCTTTGAACAGATTGATCTGATGTATGATCTCATAAAAGATTTCGGTGGCGGCAGCACTCACGTAATTGTAGATCCATGTATGGGAGATAACGGTTCTCTTTATTCTGGTTTTACTCAGGATTTCGCTGCGGCTATGGCAAAACTTTGTTCTAAAGCAGAAGTAATAGTTCCGAATTTAACAGAAGCAAGTTATATGCTTGGTATTCCGTATGTTGAAAACGGATATACTAAAGAATATATAGAAGATTTAGTAAAAAAACTGGCAGAACTTGGAACCCGCAAAGTGGTTTTAAAAGGTGTTTCTTTTGATGATAAGAAACTCGGTATTGTAAGCTATGATTCCGAGACTGAAAAAATAAACTGGTATTTCCACGAAAAAATGCCGCAGAGCTTTCATGGAACAGGAGATATTTTTGCAAGTGTTCTGACAGGAGCAATTGTCCGCGGATTGTCTTTGGACAAAGCCTGCCGCCTTGCAGCAGACTTCGTCGTTGAAGCAATCAAAGCCACCCTCAGCCATAAAGATTATAACTGGTATGGAGTGGATTTCGAGACTGCTATTCCAAAACTCTTAGTTCGATTAGGCGTTCTCGAGTAACGTTCTATATGCGCCTTTATATCGATGATGCTAAAATGGCCCGCTGTCGCAGCCCATTTTTTAACGCATCTTCGATTTTAGGCGGGTATATGGAGTGGATTTTGAATCTGCTATTCCGTACCTTATTTCGCAGCTTTCTGATAGCTTGCTCTGATTCCGTCGGCAAACAGTTTGTTCTGATCTTTGCGTTCTGGAACTGAGAACTGTGGTTTTCCATCTGCATCTGAGACTCGCCAGATGTGCATAGGCTCTGTTGCATAAGCAGGGCTTCCAGGATTATTGATCCACCAGTCAAGAACAGCAACAAAACACAGAGTATACTTCAAAAGGTTTGCATTGTTTGCTGTAGTATTTGCAGTTTTATTCTGTGCACCAAGCAGAACATCAAGACGTTTAGAAACTTCATTTGGAATATCAAATTTGTAGTGTTCCCAAGGATTTTCAATGAGGGAGCAGGTTGCCTTAGTCGCAGCTTTCTGATCACATTCATTGATTACAAGAGTAAGGAACTTACGCGCATAATCTGTTCTGTGGAAAAGCGGACGATATTTGCTTTCATCAGTTGGATGCTCAAGCAGAAGCTGTTCAAACTTAAAGTTCGGCATATAGTGATAAGTAGTCTGCCAGAGAAGAGAAGTAATCATCTTCTTACCGATATGAGATTTATCAAAATCCGGCTGAGAGTAAACTGAATTTACAAGGTCGCAGAGTGGTTCACAGTAAAGCTGTTCAAATGTGTCTTCACGGTAAGCAGACCAGTCATCCATAATTGCCGTAATAGTGTCGGCGCCTTTTTTCTGTTCGCCAGGTTCTGTAAAAGTAATGTTACGGCAGCCCTGGAAACAGTCTTCAATAATATGCTGAAGTACACAGATTACCTGAATAGGGTTTTCCGGTGACAGAATATTAAAGCCATCCTTAAAATGGAAGAGAGGCTGGAAGTATGGATACATATCAGGATGTTCATCAAGTCTGTCAAAACCTGCATCCGGGAACATCTGATTCAAAAGCTTAAGACCTGTGATTACGGTTGAATCTTTAATTCCTTTTTCCGGAGGTGCAACCTTAGGTTTCTTTTCTTCTGGTGCAGGCTCTTTTGGTTTTTCCGGGAGCAGAAGATCAAACTTATGAAGTCCTACAAATTTTAGAATTTCTCCAACCTTTGCATTAAAGAAGGTCGGGTATGATTCATAAGTATCTGAACACATGCGCATCAAAAGAGGGTAGAGCTTTTTGATTACTTCAGTTTCGATATAAAGCCATTCTGTAATAGCCTGCTTTGCATATTGAGAAAGCTTGTCCTTTGGAGAATCCGGATAAGCTGCTTCATCAGAATAAATCTCTTTAATCAGTTTTGGAATTTTTGTATTTCCATAATAGTAAACTGTGATGAGAGGTTTATAAATTGCACGGATAAGAGGAATTAAATCTGCAACAAGAAGTGGCTCATTTATTCCCTGAAGATTTATGTATTCAACCTTGATTGGCTGCATAGCCCAGCCGGCAACATTTCTCAGAAACTTAAATTTAGATTCTGTTCCGCTGGCAATTTTTCCTTTATAAGTAGAAGGTGCAATCTGAATCAGAGTTTTGATTACAGTGATAAAGCCTTCCATATGTTCTGTTGCCTGTTTTATGGTGTAGGTATAAAAATCAGGAACAATTTTTTCCATTCCGTTTTTCTGGAATGAACGGATGAAATTAAACATTCCATAGTTAGGCTTGATTTTATATTCAGCAGACATCATCAGTTTGTCCATGATGGTTGCTGCTTTTTTAGAAATTACAGGAAGATCTTCTTTTCTTCGTCTGCCTGTAGGCATTCCTGACATTCCGCCAGATCCACCGCCTGCAGAAGATCCTGAACTTCCGGAACCGCCTCCAGTAGTCTGACGCATAATTCTTCCGGCTTTATTTCCTGAGCTGCTGCTGCCTGAACTTGATGAGCGTTCATAAAGTACCTGACCGCCAAGTTTCTTTGCCATAGCAGCTGCATCTTTATCGCTGATTTCGCCAATGTTCTTTCTAGTTTTGTCCAGAGTACCCGGAGCCCAGTCCGCAGTTCCGTTGATTTTCTCAGCCATATATATCCTCCAGAAGAATCCGTCTAAAGCCTGAGCATTCCTTTATGAAGCAGGCCTGGAAAGTTTTTAAGAGTTATTTTTTCGCCATCAGAAGTTAATAATACACCTTCAAAGGTTCCGTACATGGTGTAATAATTTGTTCTTAAAGCAATAAGATTCAAAGTTCTTGAATTCACAGAAAGTGGAGTAAAGGTTAAATCTACCATGCTTTCTGTATCCTGAATAATCCAGTTTTTATCAATCCCAAAAGGATGAGTCATATAAACTGGTGGCAGTGCAGTCTGCTTTCCATCAACAACAAGAACATTACTGTTATAAGAATCTGAAGCAGCTGCATCCATATTTGAAGTATTTAGATAAAAAACAATGTTTTTACCCTTTAAATCACCAATTCCATACGCTGTGGAATTTTTTGAATGAAATTTGAAATAGGTACGATTCAGAATCATCATACCAAGTCCCTGTGAATCCTGTGAAGCTTCTCCGTTGATTGCAATATGTCCCATAGTTTTCATGGAAGAGAACCAGGTTGCACTGCAGCGTGATGAAGCCGGAGAAGGGCAGACAAAAAGTGCATCTGTATGCATATCATCCTGAATAGGAGAATAAACATAGCCTTCTGCATCTGGGCGTGCATTGTCTCCTTTTACCTTAAAGGTGAGTGCATGATGTTTGTGCTGGCGTCCCCAGGAAATCTTAATAAATCTTGCCTTTCTGTAGCAGGCGCAGATTCCTCTGGTGGTAAGCACCGGTACAAAACGACGGCGCGGAGACATGATTGTATGATATACATATTTTTTGCCGGTTTCTTTATTCCAGAAGATTATTTCGCCAAGGCCGAGCATTTTAAAATCATAAAACTGACAAAGCCCTATAAAATCCTTAAGCGAAAAAATATATTCCAGCCGGCTTTTTATTCTGAGGTTAGATATTATAGAAGGAACTGGAACTCCAGCATACGGTGCCCGCATCCCCCGTATATCAATTGCAGGAGAGACTCCATCAAAAGAGCCAAAATGCGCTTTTCCGTTCTGCACCAGTTGTTCTGGAGGTTCACAAAATTGCCGCGAATACATTCTTCTATTATAAACTAACTTCATGGAAAATACAAATTCTGTATCTTTTCCAAGGAGACATTTATGTGGGTGCCTGGATTGAAGAAACAATCAGCGGAACGGTTTCTCCAAATAAACGAAATCTCGGTAAACTTATTCAAAAAACAAAACTGGGCGACATTATTATCTGCTCTGAACTTTCAAGACTGGGCCGCAATATGTTTATGATAATGTCAATTCTGAATATTCTGATGGAAAGGGGAGTAATTATTTATACCGTAAAGGAACGCTATAAGCTTGGTGAAGATTTAACCAGTAAGGTTCTGGCCTTTGCATTCAGTATTTCTGCAGAAATTGAAAGGTCGCTTATTTCTCAGCGTACAAAAGAAGCCTTACAACGCAAAAAAGCAGAGGGTGTAAAACTTGGCCGTCCAAAAGGTAAGCTGAATTCCAGATATAAACTGACCGGCTGTGAAGAAAAGATTCAGAGAATGCTCAGCGAAGGCTTCCCGAAAAATCTAATAAGCAAACAACTGAATGTATCTCCATCAACTTTGTATTTATATATGAAGAAAAATAATATTCATTTTTAATAAATTAGTAGTAGAGAGAAAAAAGCAAATAAGCTAAAAATAAGAGCACCCTAAGAACTTTCCCTTATAAGTGGAGAATAACGCAAATAAAAAAAATAATTTTTCTTGACTTCACATATAGAGCGTGTTAGAATTATAAAAAAAAAGAGGATTTCACGTAAAAAACCGTTGGTTTGTGAAATCCACAAATAAAAAGGAGGATTTTTTCAAATGAAAAAAATCGTTGGAATTTTGGCAGCAGCAGCTGTTGCTACTTCTGTATTTGCAGCAGATGTTTCTGCATCTACAAAGATTAATGGAAAGTTGTTCTCTTATGACAATGCTAAAACATTTACATTGTTCACAGAAAACAATGATAGCCATGACTATGCAAACCCTAATATCACATTCAGTGTTTCTGATGACAAAGCTGGTGCTACTGTAAAGCTTTCTACAGATGGTAAAGACAAGGCTGTAAAGATGACAACACAGACTATCTGGTTCAAGCCAGTAGATGCATTTAAGGTTACTGTAGGTAATTTTGATGTTGCTTTGAACAAAGAACAGATTAAATGGACAGAGTCTGTAACAGGACTTGGTGGAAACGGATTCTTGTTCTCTGTAAATGTTGAAGGATTCGGCCTTGATCTCGGTTTGTCTAAGGCAAATGGAGTTGATTGGCTTACAAAGAAAGATGGTGAAGATGATCCTGCTATCTTCGCTTTCTTCCTCAAAGCTGGATATTCTGCTGATTTCGGAAACATCGGTGCTTTCGTAGAATTCAACAGATGTACAAGAGATAAGAGTTGGGCTGGACATGATTATCTCTTCACAGGCTATTACAGGGATGGTGTGTTTACACCAGAAGCTGGATTTGCTCCTAAAGACGGTGCAATCGCTGACATCTTGTTCGGTGCTGGATACAACAACAACTTCGATGGTGTAAACTTGGCTGTAAACGTAAACGGTTACATGGCTGACAAATTTGAATGGGTACGCCCAGAAATCTACGTATCTGGTTCTGCAGATGCATTTGGATATGCTGCATTCGTAGCACCAACAATCTTCATGGATTCTGACTACAAAGATGCTATCGATCAGGCTGCTGCTTGTCAGGTACTTGCAAAAGTATCTTACAAATTGGATGCTGCTACTGTATATGCTCGTTTCGACGATGTTGATGTTTTGGCAAAGAAATTCACTTCTGAAATCAGAATTGGTGCTGAAGGATCAGTTGGAGCAATGGGATACAACGTATGGTTCCAGATCAACACAGGAAAGGGTGCTGCTCAGGACAAGGTTGATCTCTCAATTCCATTCGAGTTGACAATGAACTTCTAATTCTAACTTAAACAGCTAGAATTATTACAGGCGTTCCTTTAGAGGAACGCCTGTTTTTTTTTATGAATTACGGCCCTGCATTTGTTTTTGAGAATCAACTGGAGGTTCATTAGTTGTAAGACTGATATTCTTTATTTTACTTCCAGATACACTGGACAGAAATGATTGTTGGTCAATATATGAGCCTTCTTTTTCCTGTGTAAAGATTGCCTTGAAATTTGGATCAAGTCGTGGATTCAAAATTACAGTTGGTGAGTGATGAAGTTCTGTAATGATTATTGAATATAATAAACAAAAAAAGACGTTCTCTTTCGAGAACGTCTTTTTTGTTATCTAACTAATTAGGTTAGAATTAGAAATTCATTGTCAACTCGAATGGAACTGAGAATCCAACTTTGTCTGCTGCATCGATCTGAGCCCAGATGTTCCATCCCATTGCTCCTACATTACCCTGAGCACCAAGTTTGATTGTTGCTGCAAAGTCTTTAGCGAGGAGGTTCGCATCTTTGAAGTATGCATATACTGTAACATCATCAATCTTGTAAGTAACCTTAGCAAGTACTTCGCAGAAGATAGGAGAGATGTCGAAGAATTCCAAAGCATCTTTTACATCGCTGTCAACTACGATAGCTGGAGCAGCAAATACCTGGAAACCAAATGCATCAATGTTTCCTGAAGCATATACTTCTGGACGAATCCATTCGAAGCTGTCATCCATGAATCCTACAACGTTTACGAACATTGTGATTGGGTCGAATGTGTTCTTGTAACCAGCACCAAATTCAACACAAGAAATTGCACCATCTTTTGGCTTACAAATTGCTTTGTATGGAGCTGCAAGAAGTTTTGCTAATGCTTTTGCGGCTGTTGCTGTATCTGTAGAGTCGAGATCTTTATCATATGATGATCCATTGAACTTTACGTAAGCACCAATGTTACCAAAGTCAGCAGCGTAACCAGCCTTGATGAAGAACTTTTCGATAGTAGGATCAGCACCATCAGCCTTGCCCAACCAGAATTTTTCATTTGCTTCGAAACCAACGTCCAATGTGAATCCGTTAACATCTACTGTAGCCAAGAATCCATTTCCACCAAGACCTGTAACAGATTCTGTCCAGTCAATCTGTTCCTTGTTCAATGCAATATCAAAAGTACCAGCAGTGATCTTCAAAGCATCAACTGGCTTGAACCAGATAGTCTGTGTAGTCATTTTTACTTCAGATTTTCCTTTACCGTCTGTAGTAAGCCTAACTTTAGCACCTGCTTTGTCATCAGATACACTGAATTCAATATTTGGGTTTGCATAGTCATGGCTGTCGTTGTTTTCTGTTAACAAGCTAAGTGTTTTCTCAGCGCTATAGTCAAACAACTTTCCACCAATTTTTGTTGAAGCAGAAACATCTGCTGCAAATACAGAAGTAGCAACAGCTGCTGCTGCCAAAATTCCAACGATTTTTTTCATTTGAAA
>JAEEGH010020278.1_pt1 | contig 13848 bp, 6 predicted proteins | sample 9134181 | NCBI WGS metagenome assembly JAEEGH01 (sample SAMN16246544, study PRJNA631951) | gut metagenome | biome: gut microbiome; feature: rumen; material: DP-attached | host: Bos | place: Iran: Karaj | collected 2018-10
TGATTGGTGGAACGAATCCAACTTCTTCGCCCGGTTTTGGAGCAGTCAAATCACGCCACTGGTCGTAAGCAATAAGGGCGGCACCGTAAGCGCCCATGAGACCCGCAACATCCGGGCGGTAAACCTGAACGCCTGCAATCTTCTCAAAGGCTCGGAGAACGGCATTGTTGTTGAAAGTTCCGCCCTGAACGACGATTTTTGTACCGATTTCCTGGGCATTTCGCAGTTTGATTACCTTGAACAAGGCATTTTTGATTACTGAATAAGAAAGACCTGCTGAAATGTCGGCGATTGTAGCTCCTTCTTTTTGAGCCTGCTTAACACGACTGTTCATAAAGACCGTACATCGGCTACCAAGATCAACAGGTTTTGGAGCCAGCAGGGCTTTCTGGCTGAATTCCTGCACGGAAAGGCCCATTGAGCGGGCAAAGTTGTCGAGGAATGAACCACAACCAGAAGAGCAGGCTTCGTTAAGCTGGATTGAAACGATTGCGCCGTCTTTCATGCGGAGACACTTCATGTCCTGACCGCCGATATCGAGAAGGAATTCTACACCTGGAACAAAGAAATCTGCCGCGCGGTAGTGAGTGATTGTCTCAACTTCACCTGCGTCAACACCGAGAGCTGCCTGGAAAAGAGCCTCGCCATAACCTGTTGAAACTGAGCGGGCGATATAAGCGTGTTTCGGAAGAATCTTGTAAAGGTCTTTTAAAACTCGTACAGCCAAATCGACTGGGTTTCCGGCATTTACATCGTAGAATCGCCACAAAATACGGCCTTTTTGGTCGATTAAGACAGCTTTTGTCGTTGTTGAACCAGCATCCAAACCGAGGAAGACCGGGCCGCTTGCTTCTGCGAGTGGTGCTGTTTCTGTTTTGTCTTTTGCGTGTCGCTCTGTGAATTCGTCGAGTTCTTCCTGATTTTTGAAGAGAGGATCGAGGCGCTGGACTTCGTTAAGCTCGGCACCTACAAGATTCTTGAGGCTTTCACGGAATGTCGCGATTGTCGGATAAACCTTTGTTTCGCGGGAAAGACCGTGTGATTTTTCTGCACTGAGGGCGCTACCTGCTGCAACGAAAAGCTGGCTGTTTTCTGGAACGATGATTGCATCACCTTCAAGATGAAGGGTTTCGATGAATCGCTGTCGGAGCTGGTCAAGGAAGTGGAGCGGACCGCCCAGGAAAGCTACATTTCCACGGATTGGCTTACCGCAGGCAAGGCCACCTATGGTCTGAGAAACAACAGCCTGGAAAATTGAAGCCGCAATATCTTCACGGCGTGCACCTTCGTTAATAAGTGGCTGAACATCAGTTTTTGCAAAAACACCGCAGCGGGCTGCAATCGGGTAAATTGTTGTTGCTCCACGGGCAAGCTCATTGAGGCCGGAAGCGTCAGTTTCGAGGAGGGCAGCCATCTGATCGATGAAGGCTCCCGTTCCACCTGCACAAGTTCCGTTCATTCGCTGTTCGACACCGCCGGTGAAATATGTAATCTTGGCATCTTCACCACCAAGCTCAATTACAACATCTGTCTGGGGAATTATTTTTTTTACCGCTGTAGTTGCAGCAATAACTTCCTGAATAAAAGGAATGTTCAGCCACTGAGAAACAGAAAGTCCACCGGAACCGGTAACTTTAACTGACATTGTACGTTCAGAACCATTTTCTACATTCTGAACAATATAATCCAAAGCTTTATTTACAACTGTAATGATTGTACTGCGGATATCAGCACGATGACGCTGATAATCACCATATATAAGTTTATCTGAATCGTCTAAAATTGCGACTTTAACTGTAGTAGAACCTACATCAATACCCATTCGGATAGGGAGATTTTCATTTGCCATTGTTATAATTTAATCATAAAATGTTTTTTTTTCAACGTTTTCTTGACAATTATTTCTTTATTGTCAGTTTAACAATTAAACCTGGATTTACAGTTGAAAAATCAAAATCTATGGTCTGACCATTTTTGTCGCTTGCAGGAACAAATCTGAAGTAATTCTCTGAATCCTTTACTATAGAACCTTTTATGGATTTTGCAGCTTTAATCTCTGCCGGTACACCTGCGCCAGAAATCAAAGGAGCGATTGAAGGCAAAACATAAACACGGATATTATTTTTATTTTCCGCAGAAATAACGGCAGCCTGAGCTTTTGCAGAAGTGATAATTCCGGCAATGCATCTTTCAAACTCTGTTTTTTGTGCCTCTTGAGATTTTTCAAACTCATTCTGCATATCTTCTTTTTCCTGCTCAAACTTTACCTGTCTTTGCTGCAATTCATCGGCATACTCTTCCTGAATACGCGTAATTTCATCTGAAAGACTATTATACTCATCTGTAAGGTTATTGTATTCATCCGTCAGACTGTTATACTCGTCAGTAAGATTACTATAATTATCATTCAATTTATTAACTTTACCTTCAAGACTGTTAACCTTTCCAGAAAGCATTACCTTATCATCTTCAAGAGAAAGAGTGGTTTTGCTGAAAGTTTCACCCATTTTATTAACAAGATTCTTGGAAGCAGCTACATATAATGGAATGGTATTCTTTTGTGGAAGAGAAGAAATTATCGAATACAGATAATTGAAATCATCATATGAAGACTGATATTCGTCAAAACTGGAAGAAATTGTTTCATCATTGGTAGAAGGTCCTCTGACCGCTGAAGAAAAATCAATACTTTTCGAGTTTCGGAACTGTGTGATAATTTCTTCTGCTTCTGCATCTTCAATAATAGGATCCAGTCCGTTGATTTCAGCCTGATATTTTGAAGAAACAGACGAAACAGATTTATAAACACTCTCGTTATTTTCATTGCGAAGTGCCTCAATTGTGCGTTCAAGTTCTGCAATCTGAGCTTCGTACTGCTGGGATAATTTTCTGCGTTCCAATTCCTGAACACGGCGTTCACTGTTTAACAGTCTTTCCTGCTCCTGTGCGGCCTGAACTTTAGAAGAATCGTATTTCGCAAGCTGGGCTGCATATTCTTCAATTTTTACTTCGATTTCTGTCATTTTTGTTTCATAATTACTTTGAATATTCTGCATAGACAGATTGTATTCGCTTTCTACCTGACTAATTCTTGCTTTTTCGTCTTTGGCAGACAGCTTCATTGATTTAATGACAAAAATATCCTGTTCACGCTTCGATTCTGCATTTCTTAATTCGGCTTCACGATTACTGATTAAAGCTGACCTCTGATTCTGAGCATTATCATAATTTGCCTGAATCTTTGAAACTGAATCCAGCAAATCTTTAAGATTCAAATCATCAAAAACATTCATCTCAACGGTAATGTTTTTATCTTTTGTATTGATTACGGTAGTCATTACAACTACAGTTGCAAGAACAACGGCAAAACAAAGGCCAAGAATAACCCAAGGTAAAGGAGATTTATGTTTTCTGGTTTCTGAATATTCTTTTTCGAGATTGTAAGACTGTAATTTTGTCTGCTGATAAATTGATGCCAGTTCGGAATCAAGGAACATCCTTACATCTTTATGAACTTCGGTCTGAGGAATAAAATCCTTTGCCTTCAATTGAGTAGATGGAGATGAAATTTCTTTTGACTCTTTTTTTACTTTGTCGTCATTGTCCATATTCCACTCCAATTGTCAGGGGCATTGTTGAGTCCTATTCTATCCAAGAATACTTGAGCAACCTCAAGTCCACTTTCATCAAAATATTTTCTTGCCTTATCCCAATCTCCTTTATAATAATATTGTAATCCCTGTTCAAAACTATCATATTTAACAATAAGCATTGAATCAGAATCGGTTGTATCCAGAGGAAAGTATATTTTTTTGCTTTCTAATTTACCTTTTACCTGAACTGTATCAATTTCAAAGAATTTATATTTGACGCTTTCGCTTTCAACTTCATTTTTAATATATTCGGAAACAACAATAGGTACATGATAAATACGGGTAAGTCCTTCTAGTCTGGAAGCTGAATTAACAGTATCACCGATTACTGTATTTGTCATATGTGCATCTTTTGGATTCATTGAATTGTCACGTCCAATTGTTCCATAGAAAACATTTCCACCGTCAACCCCAACGCCTACATCAAGTAATACGGCTTCAAAAACCTGTAATTCAGAAGGAGATAATGCCCGTTCTTTTTCAATTTCATTCTTACGTTCTATCATAAGACGTCGTAATTCTGCGGTAGAACGAGTTATTGCCCAGGCGGCCTGAATTGATTTATAGGATTTTGACTCTTTTGTTTCTGTTGTACCAAAAATTGCAAGAATAGCATCACCAATAATGGAACCAACTACACCAGAGTTTTGATGAACATCCTGAATTACTTTATTGTAGTGAACGTTAAGAACATCCATTATATCGTTGCCTAAGGTTTCCGTTCTAAAAGTAAAACTCTTAATATCGGAAAAAAGCATTGTAAGTTCCTGCTGGCTTCCTTCAAGGCCTACATTTTGTCCGGCATAGGCTTTTGCAACTATATCCTTTGAAACGAACTTCTGGAAAGTTGTAAGAAGACTGTTTACAGAAGAAGACAAAGAGTTGAAGGAGGCAGCAAAATATGTAATATCATCATTAGGAGATGAAGAAAGATCGATTATGCCTAATTCTTTATTACGCTGCATTTCGAGAACAGACTCTGTAAAATTGTGCAGAGGCCGGAACTGATTATCAAGAATAATAAAGCCCATAATAATAAAGAAAATTGTCAAAAATATGATAATTATTGAAGTAATTATAAAAACGCGGTTAGCATTCTGATTTAAGTCTTTTCGTAATTCTGCGCGGACAATAAAAAAGTCCCAGTCTTCGTTGTATTTGTAGACACCAAAATATTCGCCTTTTTCCGACTTGAAATCTATTGAACCTTCACTGATGTTTTCGGTTAATTTATCAAGTAAAACATCAAGTGCAGCTGTATCAGGAAAGTCTGACCATTCAACATTTTCGTTTTTACAGGCAAATAACTCTATGCTTCCGTTTCTGTTTAATCCAAAGGCAATACTGTTAGGATGCTTAAAACCATTGCCGGCTATTTTTTTTAAGGCTGAAAAGGAATCCTCTTTGTTCTGTGAATAACCATAGATTTCGTACTGATTTACAGAATTATTATAAAGTTCCTTAAGCTGTTCAATCATAATCGTATTATTAAGATTAATGATTTCCCGCTGTGATAAACGAAGTGAGATAAAATTTGTTGCAAAATTAGAAAATAGAATCAGACAGATAAAAATCATCAGGATTTTTAATCCCAATGGAAAAATGACTGTATTTCCTATTTTTGAAAAATAATGTTTCTTCAAATTAAAAGCTCCGATACTTTTTTAATAAATTAATAAAATCATTGAAAAAATAAATCTTTAACATCTTATATTGTAAATCAATTGATAATTTTCCGCAACTTAGATATTCTTCTATAACATGAAAAAAAATAAATCATTAGTTCGCTCAGGATTGATTCTTTCTCTTATGACTTTTGCTTCCCGAATTATGGGTTTAGTAAGAGAAATGACAAAAGCAGCATTTTTAGGGACTGGTCTTTATGCAGACTGTTTTGCAGTAGCTTTTCAAATTCCCAATCTTTTGAGAAGACTTTTTGCCGAAAATGCAATATCTGTAGCCTTTATCCCGACTTTTAAAGGTTATCTTGAAAAAGGTGACTCTCAAGAAAATAAAAAAGAAACTCAGGATTTTATAACTTCAACATTAACGCTTGTTACTTTTTTGACGTCTTGTATCGTAGTGATTGGAATTATAATCACTCCCCTTTTAATGCCAATTTTCTGTAAAAAACCGGTGGATACAAGTGCGGCAAATTATGCAGAACAGGTACAATACTGGCTCTTGCAAAAAGGAGAAATCACTTATCTTACAAGGCTGATGTTTCCTTATCTGCTCTTGATTTCTCTTGCAGCTTTTTTTCAGGGAGTATTGAACGGCTGCAATATTTTTGCTCCATCTGGTTTTACCCCGGTTTTATTCAATGGAATTGTTATTCTTGCGACATACATTCTTTCTCCCTTTACCCAAAATCCTGCACGGGCAATGTCGATTGGCGTTGTATGCGGCGGTTCAATTCAGGCTCTTTTTCAGTGGCCCTTTATAAAGCAAACCGGCTGGAAAATCCGTTTTACAAGCTTAAAAAAGACCTTTACCAACCCGGGAACAAAAAAAGTAGTTGCACTTATTGTACCAACAATTGTGGGAATTGCTGCCTACCAGCTGAACGATTTAGTTTCTACTTCAATGGCAACCAGAGCGGGAGAAGGAATTGCCTCAAGCCTACAGTACAGCCTCAGATTACAGGAACTGATTCTTGGCATTTTTGCAGTTTCAATCGGCACAGTAATTCTTCCTGACCTTTCGGGGCTGGCAAATACAAAAAAATGGGAAGAGTTCAATCAAATGCTGATACAGGCAATCAAGATAATGATTTTAATCTCCCTGCCTGTCACTGCATATTCCCTTGTTACAGGTAAAGAACTGATTTCCCTTCTTTATAAAAACAAACTTTTTGATGATAATTCCGTTGCCCTCACTTTAGGTGAGTTCAGATTTCATATCTGCGGCCTGCTTTTTATAGCCCTCAACCGCATTTTAAGTCCAGCCTTTTATGCTCAGGGAAACACAAAGCTTCCTACACTAGCCGGAATTATAAGCTTTGCAACAAATATTATTCTGGTGCTTATTCTTATAAAACCAATGAGTGGAAACGGTATTGCTCTTGCCCTTAGTCTCGCAAGCTTTATCAACACAATCTTCCTTTTTATTTTTATGAAAAAGATGGAAGCAATAGAAGTAAAAAAAGTAATTATAAACACAATTATTTACATTCTGAAAATACTGATTTTATCTGTAATTGCGGCAATCCCTTGTTATTTTTTAAGACCTGTTTTATTATCTCTCTTTGAAAATCACGGAAGATTGATTGCTTACGGAGCGCCCGTTATTATTCTTGCAATAATTTATTTTACAATAGGCGTGCTTGAATTAATCATTACAAAGGATGAAATCACAAAAACAATTCTGAATAAATTAAGGAAATCAAAATGAAAGAATACACAAAAGAAGAATTGAACGATATTTATATCCATCGCCGAAAGGTACTGGCAGATTACCTGACCGAAAACAATATTTGTGCCTGTGTCTTTATAGACAACGAAGAACACAGGGATCCGGCAGTAGCTTATTTTACAGGCCATGCAAATGATGCTGTTCTTCTTATTTTTTCGGATGCCTACACAGTTCTTGTTCCCTGGGATGAAAACCTTGCAAAAAATAACGGTTTTTATGACAAAATGATTCCTTATACCCGCTATAAAAATGATGAAATCAATGCAGTAAAATCTGTTATGAATGTTTATTACACTCACGGAATCAATTCCAAAATTGAGCTGCCACCCTATCTTTCTTATCCAAAATATCTTCACTTTATTGATGAACTGAACAATTACAATTGCAGCTGTAAAGAAGAAGGTGCACACAGTTTTGTAGTCCGCTGCAGAATGTGCAAGGATGAATACGAAATTGAATGTACAAAAGAAGCCGCCAGAATTGGTGACATCATAATTGATAAGATTGAAGAGCAGATTAAATCGGGTCAGATTCAGACAGAAATGGATGTTGCCCTCTTTATAGAAAAAGAATGCAGAATCATGGGCTGTCAGAGAACCGGTTTTGACACACTTGCTGCCGGTCCTAAGAGAAGCTTTGCAATTCATGCCTTCCCTGGTTATACAAATGCAAAATGGCCTGATGATGGACTTTCTATTCTTGATTTTGGCGTAGTTTATAAAGGATACACCAGCGACACCACCATCACCATTGCAAAAGGAAAATTGACCGAAGAACAGGAAAAGTATGTAAATCTTGTTCAGAAGGCTTATGATGAATGTGTAAAATTATATAAAAAAGAAAATCCTGTTCAGCTTGCAGCAAAAAAAGCAGATTCAATTTTTGCAGCCGCCAAGCTTAAAATGCCTCACACTTTGGGACATGCAATCGGGCTTGAAATCCATGAAAAGCCAAGAGTAAGCGTAAAAACTGAATCTGATTTGTACTTTCAGCCGGGAATGATTCTTACCTGTGAGCCGGGACTCTATAATCCTGAAGTTGGGGGCTGCCGTCTTGAAAATGATGTTCTCATTACAGAAGACGGCAACGAGGTTTTAACCCACTCCAGAATCATAAGAATTGACTAAAAAATCCTGACTTTAGATTCCTGAATTTCTATCTGTTCAAGGACATTGTCTGCAAAAACACACAAGGCTCTGGAAAGATATTTGTCATCAAGATTTATAGAAAGTCTTTCCATTGTTTTTATTACAGAACGGATTAAATTATTGGAAATGCCATTATCATAAACATGGTTTTCTGACAGGGATATTTCTTCTGGAAGGCTGTATTCTTCTCCCAAAACTCCGCTTTTGATTAGGGATTTTGCAGTCTTCAATAATCCAGGTCTACCAGAAAGCTTTGCTACAAGATATTCCATCTGCATTCGAGGTTTACCTGACAGAAAGTCTTCTTTTTCATCTGCAGGAAGATATTCGCTCATTGAAAGCAGTTTTTTGAACAAATCTACTTTTTCTGCATTTTCGGACGCAAGGTCATCATCGGCAATAATTTTTTCAATTGCAGGAAGCAGGTTAGAAACACTTGGTTCAGAAATTGGCGACGGTTCAACTGCTGGTGTTGATTCAGCTGCTGGTATCGGTTCAAGTTCAGATGAAGTTTCCGGCTCTTCCAGAAACTCATCGCTTGTGGCAAAAGTCTCCGCAGATTCAGAAGGAATTATTTCAGCCTCAGAAGGAATTACCTTTTCAATCTGAAGTTTTTTCTTATTCTGTTGTTCGATTACTTCCAGCTTGTTCTTTATAGTTTCCTGTTCTGCGGCAATTTCGGCAGCCATTTTCTGAGCAGTCATGGCAGCTTCCATTGCGTAATTAGATGATTTCATCACGGCATCCTGAATATTGCGCTGCATCTGTGCCTCGGCTTCGGAATAAGAAGGATACTGCGACATTCCGTTTTGAGCCGCACCGTTACCAGACATGTCATTCTGTGCATACCCCTCGCCTGCAGCAGAAGAATAAAAATCATCAGCAGAAGGCCCAGAAGAATTATCTACAATTTCTTCATTCTGAGCTTCGATTTCTTTATCCAGATTCTCCATGTCTTCAAAGAAAGGGTTTTCCTCTTCGACAAGAGCTTCTTCCATAGGAATATTTCCACCCATCTGCTCAAAATCAAACTCTTCTTCTTCGACTGCTTCTTCTGCAACTTCTTCTGGAATCTCTGACTCTGCCACTTCCTGAGTTTCTTCTGCTTCTGTAACCGCTTCCATTTCTTCTGGAAGGACATTTTCTATAACTGGAGGAACTTCGATTGTAGCATTCAATTTGGCAAGCTGCCGTGAAGCATGAACATTAGGTATCTTTATTGAAATGCTCTTGTTATAAGTATCAATTGCACTTTGAAGATCACCTGCATCTTCATATATTTTTCCCAGCAGATTATAACCTTCTGGATTTCGGATTTCTCTGGCAATAAACTCCTTCGCCTTTGTTTCTGCTTTTTGCTGATTTCCGATTTGCGAATAGCGTTTTGCAGCAGTAAGAATATGATTTTTATAATGCTTGTTGATTTTTACAATCTTGTCCGAATATTCCTGAGCTTTCTGCTCATCTCCAATACAGGTATAATACTGTTCGTATAAATCAAGCACTTGTAAATCATTTTCGCCGGCTTCTTCTTTAAGTTCATTGATATTATAAAGAGCTGCATCATATTCCTTAGCAGAAAGAAGAATATAGGCATATTGTTTTTTTAAGTTCAAATCATCAGGAGAAACTTCTATTGCCTTAGAAATAGGTTCAAGTGCATCCAAGGCTTTTTCATCCTTTTCAAGAGATTCTGCAAGTCCAGAAAGAACTTTTATATCATTTGCATCAATGCTTTTTGCACGTTTGAAAGTTTTTGTCGCTGAATCATAATCATAATCAGCAAGATAGATTTCTCCAAGCAGACACAATAATTTTACGTCATTTGGGTGAAGTTCAATTGAATGACGGACAATATCGGCTGCTTCTTTTGTCTGCTGACATCTTATCAAGAGAGAACTAAAATCCTTTATAGCATCCAGCCAACCTGGTTTTGATTTTAATGCAGTTTCAAAACAACGGATTGCTTCAGGATACATTTTGGCTTCATCATAACAAAGTGCAAGATTGTAATTCAAAATCGGATGATTTTTATCTACGCCTAAACCTCTTTTATAAGAATTGATTGATTTCTGATATTCCTTGCGTTCAAAGTAGATTTTTCCAAGATGATTGTAGGCCAAAACATCAGAAGGATTTTCGGCAATTACAATTTCAAAGGCTTCAATTGCATCATCATAATTTCCCATTTCCTTGTAGGTAAAACCAAGATTATAATTTACACTTCCTGTTTGACGGTCTTCCTCCAGGGCCCTCTGCAATATTTCAATAGAATCCTCATATCTTTTTAAGCGGCGGTAAATTGCACCAAGACTATTCATTGCATCCACGTAATGAGGATAAAAAGTTATAATCTGTTCATAATATGGAATTGCCTTGGAATCCTCGCCGTTTTTTACATAAATTGAACCCAGTTCCCTTAAATAATCTACATTCGAGGGGTCAGTTTTTAGAAGCTGTTTATACAGTCGGGCAGCCGTAACAAAATCCCGTGAAAGGACTGCGGATTGTGCTCTTGTAAGTACTAAGTTTTTCTCATTTACTTCCATATCAAAACTTTCCTTGTATTATTTAAGTCTATTTTTACTCTTTTTTTAGTCTAATTTTTAAGTCTGTCTAAGGGTCTGGCAAAAACTTCTCTTGATAAAGGACCGATTATTCTGTCATCAATTGAAGACCATGCGGCAACAGCGAAATAATAAATTGTACCATTTTCTAAACCTGTAAGTGTGTAGGTAGTTGTGTTTTCTACTTTAACAGGTGATTCGCCTTCAATTGCTACTCTTCCTAAATACTCGCCGGGGCGGTTTCCGTAATAGATATAATATCCGCCGGCAGTATCGTCTACAGAATAAGTCCAGTTCAATGTTACACTTCCGTTTTTAGCAACAGCCTTAACAGCAAAAGGAGGAAGTGGCAGCGGGATTTCGGAAAAATCAAGTTGAATTGACGTTACGGATGGTGTTTTTTCGCCGTTGCCATCCGGATACAAATCACAGGCAACCTGAAAATATAAACCTGTTATTCCAGAAAGATTTTCTCCGCTTTCTACTGGAATCCATTCAGGAAAAGAATCTGTCCAGCCGTAACAGTTTTCGCCGGAACGTACAAAAAAGCAGATGCCGGTCTGAGAAGGAATGGACATTTCTGCATTCAAAGAGTTTAAAGTTGAGCCAGTGGAAACTCTTATTGGTTGAGTTTCAAATCGTCCGCCAGCAGGTGCATAAAGCATGCGTTCAGATTTACCTGCCCTTTCTGCTGACTGATAATCAGGGGGTGAATAAGGTCTTCTTAAGATTCTTATATCATCAATTTTACCGGTGTAGTCTGGGCAGAACTGTAATTCAGAAGCAGGTCCCAAAATTATTAGGGAAACTTCACCTTCTTCTGTGCCGGTTGAGGTGATATAGATTAAATCTTCTGTAATTCCATTAACAATATATTCAAGAATACCTGTCTGAGCATCATAGGAAAGAACGTGATAGCTCCATTTATCAGGGATTACATTTGAACTTCCTTTTAAGTGGATTTCGCCGTTATTATCTGCGCCATTATAGGAATCAAAAAAATTAGAAAGGTTCCAGTCAAGATGTCCTGTATCAAAAACACAGTTCAAAAGCTGATAAACAAGCTTGCCACGAACATTTTTTGATGATTCCCAGTTCAAAATAGTTTCGCCGTTTTCAGAAATAGAAGGACAAAGCCAGAACTCTATAGAAAAGGAGCCTAATAATCCTTCCGAACCAAAAAAAGTGCCTTTTTTACCGATTATGTTTAACCCGCCAAGATTGCGGCTGAGACCGGCGTTTTTTTCCATGATGGCTTGCGTGGAGGTTTTCAGATGGTTTGATACAATTTCATAATTTCCAGCAGAAATTGGATTCTGCGGGTCTTCAAAGTCGATGAGTAAATCTGTAGTTTCGTCAAATACAAAGGAATTGCTTGCTAATTCTATACAATCATAGCCATAACGACCTTTTCCGATTGTTACTGAGTCCTGATATTTTAAGTCGGCCCAGCCTTTTCTTCCGCCCAAAAGGATTTCGCGTTTTTCTGCTGATAAAAGAATTGTAGAAAATATAAAAATTATTGCCGCAGCGCTGAATCGTTTTATATTGCTTTTTAAAAATACAACCATACAGTTCACCCTTTTAGTCTATCGGCAGATTAAAGAAAAAGTTTAGTATAATGCACAGGGCTTCCACATTATAAATAACTCAATTTACAAAAAGGCTTCCGGTCGTGATGGCAAACGCATAATTCATAATTCGCAATAGATAATGTATAATTGGTGATTTTTTTAATCGAATCGGGTAAAATATAGATGGATTATGGCAGAGAAAAAAAGGACTGGGACATCAAACAGCTCACATTCAGGTTCGCATTATGACGTACTGCACGAAACAGCACTAAAAGCACCTCTTTCAAGCGGCGTTTATTTATGGCGCAACGAAGAAAATACGGTAATCTATGTTGGCAAGGCAAAAAGCCTGAAAAACAGGCTTTCCTCGTATTTTTCGGGGCAAAAATCCATAAAAACCCGAATGCTGGTAGCTCATGCCGCTTCCATAGAATACATAACAACTGCCAATGAATACGAAGCCCTTCTGCTGGAAAACAATCTTATAAAAAAATATAATCCGCGCTACAACATAAACTTAAAGGATGGCAAATCTTATCCGGTAGTAAGAGTCACTAAAGAAGATTTTCCGCGTATTTTCAGAACCCGTCGGATTCTACAGGACGGCTCTCAATATTTTGGCCCCTTTCCTGATGTCGGCGCTCTTGAAATCTTTCTTGAAAATATTTACAAGCTCTACCCTATCCGTCATTGCCGTACCCTTCGTAAAAGAGAATCCCCTTGCCTTTATTATCACATGAAGCAATGCAAGGCTCCCTGCTGCCAGAAAATCACAAAAGAAGATTACAACGAATATATTGATGAAATTACGGGGCTTCTATCCGGCAAAGGAGATGAGGCACTTCAAAATATGACAGTCCAGATGAAAAAAGCCGCAGCAGATTTGAACTTTGAAAAAGCAGCAAGACTCCGGGATGGAATTAAAGCTCTTATGATTTTGAACAATCAAAATATTGTTGAAAGCTTTGATTCAGAAGACAGGGATTACATTGCAAATGCCAGCGAAGGTGAACTTGTCAGTTTTACTGTTTTGAAAATCCGCAGCGGCAAGCTTTTAGGAAGGGAAAATTACCGGGTTGAAAGTTTAAACGACGATGATGAACTGATTGGCGAGTTTATGAATGCCTATTATGAAGACGAAAATCAGTTGCCACCGAAAATCTATGTTCCGACTACAGCCCAATATGATTTTATCTGCAAATGGTTGTCGGATACTTACAAAAATGCAAATTGTCAGCTGATTCTGGTAGACGAAAACGCTTCTGATTGTACTGCTAAAGACAAGGCTGCCATGAATATGGCCTTTGAGAATGCGCGTGAAGATATTGTGCGGCGTTTGAGGGAGCGCGGAGACACCCCTGCAATGGAAGAGCTTAAAAAGGTTCTTGGACTTGATACTCTGCCTGTCCGCATTGAAGGTTTTGATATTGCTCATATCGACGGAAAGTTTCCGGTTGCTTCATTAATCAGTTTTTATAATGGTCATCCTGAT
>JAEEGH010020279.1_pt1 | contig 13846 bp, 9 predicted proteins | sample 9134181 | NCBI WGS metagenome assembly JAEEGH01 (sample SAMN16246544, study PRJNA631951) | gut metagenome | biome: gut microbiome; feature: rumen; material: DP-attached | host: Bos | place: Iran: Karaj | collected 2018-10
AGGATGCACCCACAAATGCAAGAGCTGTATTGTTTTTGCCAAGCCGCTTTATGATTCCCGATGTGATGTTTGATGTCTTGTAGGAAGCCACTCCCGCTGATGCACTCTGTGTTGCAAGTCGCATTACGGTGTAATTCGGGATCATACCTGTGGTGGTTGGATCTACAATGTCAGACTTGTCAATCTGCTGATAGCTATAGCTTCCGCCATCAGCTGTGCCTGAGTTCTGGTTGGACTCAACCCACTCAACCGTATCTTCGTTCTTGGACTCAACCTGCTCTTTGCTGGCTGTATCTTCAGCTGCAACGTTGACCTGTGACTCTTTCTTGATCTCGTTGCTGACGTCGACAACTTTGGTCTCGACCTGATCCTTAATGGTCATGCCCTGAGCTGTAAGATCAAGAGCGTAATTCTCGTAGCCGGCAGGTAATGAGTTTGGTGTAACAGTATACTTACCTGCTGTAAGGTTGTTTTTATAAATGATACCATCCTGATCGTGATCATCGTAGGTAACAGTTGATCCGTCAGGATTCTGAACTGTTACTGTAAAAGGAACGCTTGCCACAAGCTTTTTTGACTCTGAGTTGATGAACTTGATCTTCATATCGCTCTTGATGGTGGTGAGGGTCATCTTGATGGTAACACCCTGTGCATCATCAGCGATTTCAGGCTCCTGTTCCTCCATATCTTCTTCAGAAAGAATCCCCGATGTCAGCGCTCTTGCACGCTCTGCATCTGCAACAGCAAGAAGTCCTGTGGAGCCAACCACATCGTTGAGCTGGAGGTTTGCTCCAACCTCAACAAAGGAATTGATCTCAGCAGTCTTGCTAAGGGCCTTCGAGTAGAATGACATGGTCGCAATTCCACCCACCAGGAGAAGCACTGCGATTACTGCAGCAGCTCTTTCTGCAAAAGAGGTATTCTTAATGTATTCAATAATCTTGGCGCCTACACCAGCAGACTGGGCATTATGACGGTGCCTCTCACGAGGAGCTTCTTCATCAAAGTCTTCCACCCTGTACTTGCTTTTACCATACTTAGGGGATGAAGCTCTTTTAAAATCCCTGTAATCATCGTCGGCGTCGCGATAATCGTCGTATTCCTCTTCATATTCAGGTTCTTCGTCATACTCGCGACCTTTATTTGCGTAGTCACGATCATCATATTTGTAGCCACGATCATCGGCTACTTCATCGCCATAGTCTTCCTCAAACTCGTCGTCATAGTCCTCGTAGTCTTCATCAGACTCAGTATCTTCATAGTCGTCGTATGCTTCAGCAGAGGCAGTTTTCTCGTAGTCATCGTAAGTTTCATCCGAGGCAGCTACTTCCTGTTCGTCGTCCCTGATTTCTTCGTTGCGAATATCCTCGTCATGGTTCCCAACAGAGCGAGCTATATCTATGCCGTGTTTTGCCGCTGCAAAACTGATGACCTTTAGGCCATCCTCTGCCACATAATTCTCATCATCGCGGTAGTCGTCGTAGTACTCGTCGCTGGCAGGTTCAGAAGCACCTGAAGAACTATCTTCCATATACTCTTCTACATCATCTAATGCAGGAAGTTCTTCGACAGCCTCTATTTCTGGATACTCTTCTGCATCCTCATAGAGGGCTTCTGCAGATTCTTCAGGATAATCCTCTGCAACATCTTCCTCGGGATACTCTTCTACATCCTCTTCTGCATCTTCCTCTGGATACTCGTCTTCGTCAGCGTAGGCCTCTTCTACTACAGCCTCATCATCAGGATAATCTTCTTCCTCTTCAGCGTAGGTTTCGTCTACTTCATCCTCAGGATACTCTTCCTCGTCCTCAGACTCTTCATCCTCGAACCATTCGTCTTCATCCTCGTACCCATCCTCGACATAGAAGTCCTCGTCCTCGACGTATTCTTCTTCGTACTCGTCTTCCAATTCCTCGTCGAAGTCCCTGGTTCCCCCGCGGCGCTGAGGCTTCTTCCCCTTATTGTTGAACAGCTTTAAACTTTTCTTCATACGTTCTCCTCAATATGATTAAGTGAGCTGAAAAATGTCTTTTATCACAACATCTTGTGCATGCAAAAAAAATGGCACAATACTTACGAAGATTGTACCATTTATACGCATAATCATCAAATGCAGATTCGCTAATAGCGCGCATATAATGTATAATAGTTCCGGACTAAGACAGAACGTCGGCGTTTTGGGAGGATAGATGAAACAAAGAAGTATTAATCTTGATTTAGTAAGGATTATTGCAGCCTTTATGGTACTGACACTGCATATTGGCCAGCACGTCGGGGTGACTTTTGAAGCAGGCCCAAAAGGGGTGCAATTATTCTTTTTGCTAAGTGGATATCTTACCTTTGTATCCCTGGAGAAAACCGATTCCACGGTTTCATATTATAAGAGCAGACTTATCCGTATTTTACCCACATATTATTTTTGTTTGATACTGGTGTACCTTGAAGATATTGCAATTGCGATCCACGACGGAACCCTTCATGAAGTTTTCGCAGGACAATGCGGTATAAAGTTCCTCAGATATGTCTTTTTCCTGCAATGCTTTCTTCCCTCAGACAACTGGAACCTTTGGAATAACCACAACGCTTTGTGGACAATGAGCTCCTTTGTGGGATTTTATATAATTGCACCTTTTCTTTTTAAATGGATAAAAAAGACATATGCAGGAATAGTTGTAGTCCTCACGCTAATGCTAAGCAGGCCCTGGCTGATCAGCGTCATTCAAAATGTCTTTTCAAACTATCCGGAAGAATCCCACATTGAGTGGTTTGCAGCATCGAACCCTTTAACAGAGCTCTATTGTTTTATGCTGGGCGCGGTGTTATATGTTGCCATAAAAGAACGCAGGCAATACTTATATCTTGCCATAATGGCGGTCGCTTTATTAGCGTCCTCGCTTACATGGTATACCTATGAAATAATATTCTTGCTGTTTGTTGCGCTTTCAGTTCTGACAGAAAACATCACCAGCAACGAAAAAATAAAATCAGCTATTTCATGGGTAAGCAGAGGCAGTTTTACGCTTTATCTTGTTCACCCTCTGATACTAGCAGTAGAAGCACAGCTGTGGAGCAAATTTGGAATATGGAGAGAATCACTGCATGCACTGTTTTTGTACGCATGCTGCATTCTCGTGTCATATGCTCTTTATTATGGCGTTATCAACAAAATAGAAAAGAGAATTAAGTAAATCACTCAACTCTTACACTATCCTTGCCATAATACGTAGCAACGATTTCATTCTCCCAAAGCGTAGGATCTGTATAAATGTCACTCTGGAACAGCAGCTCAGGGCGCACGCTGTGCGGGGAAAAGACAACTTCCCGAACGGAATCATCCTGCAAAACCTCAAGGCGCTCCATCTTTTCATCAAGGTACTTTCTGGCATCGCCGGAAACCATATCGATAATAGCTGATGTTCCCGAGTAATAATGCTTGTTGGCTACCACAGACAACAGAGATCCGAAGCACAGGAAAAGAGCTAACACAACTATTAAAACTGATGAAACCATTGAAAAGTGTGGCTCACTCTCTTCATTATTCACCGCAGCTTCTGCACTCACAACCTGCCATATCCATCTTGCAAAGTACACAATAGTCAGAACAAGCATAACAACAAACTGCATCCACATGGTCGATCTGATCCTCGGAGCTGAAATATCTCCAACAGCATACAACGGCGGAGCCACGCAGCATGCCATCATGCTAAGGGAAAAGACAGAGAAGACAATCGGATGCTCTACATCAAAAGTCATCTTAGGAACTATCTTCCACGCTATCACCGCTGCCAAAACAAGAAGAAGCACTACTTCCCAGCGGAGCATGTCATTTACGCAAACATCAAGTACGCTGTAATAAGCCCTGAGCACAACTTTAACAGGACTCATATCTCCCATCTTGGTACCCCTTATACGATTGCCCGGCGCAATGGCTGAAACCACAAGGCCAACCAGATTCAAAACAAATGCGATCCATAAGAGTCTTACATCACCCTCACCCTTAAGCTCGAATTTTCTAAGCTTAATCATCAACAGAATAAACAGTCCAAGAACTGACACAATTGCCATCACAAGCGCTGTCATATAGTTAGATCCGCCAAGCAGAAATCCAAGCAGGCACAAACGTACGAGGCGCCGGATTCTCTTTTGCCCAGGCTCCTCATACACATACCTGAACAGCATTCCAATCCAGAAGAGCGACAGGCCAAACATAAATGTGTAATTCACAGCTCCGCTCCACCAGTAGAATGCCTCGGCCCTCGTTGTACCATTCTCCATGCACTGCACAATGATAATAAGTGTCAGCATAGACAGAGCGTACGCGAGCGTCCCATCCATCTTCCAAACCCTGTGAAGCAGTGCATTAAAGAAATACATAACTCCGCCGGTAAGCACGGCGATTACGATCACGGCATTTAGACCGCTGAGCCTCTCCGCGAATATACTGGGGCTAAGGCATGTCATAAAACTGGAAAAGAAATATCCAACCCAGTTGTTGTAAATGAAAATTGTCTTGGTAAATGCGCTTCCTAGTGTTACAAAGAAATCCCCCGTAGTCACAAAAGTCTGATGGGGCTGAAGCGCCATTGAAAAATCATCCACAGACGGCCAGTTAAAAATCCCGATCCAGAGCATGGGAATCACGCTAAGGATATAGATTGCCGTCAGCACAACACTCATATTTCTGGTATTTATTTTCTTGGTGAAACTCGGTAACTTGTAATCAAACATGATAATATTCCTTATACCACTTGGCAAAAGACTTAAGGCCCTCTCGTAACGGCGTATCCGGCTTAAAGCCAAAGTCTTCCTGAAGGGCTGTAACATCAGCGTAGGTTACTTCCACATCTCCCGGCTGCATTGGGACAAGCTCTTTGTGAGACTCGAAATCGTAATCCGAAGGAAGAACCTCAGCTGCAACAAGCTCCTGCTGCAATATATCTACGAAATCAAGAAGATTTACAGGATCGTTATTTCCAATGTTGTAGACCATATACTTAGCGCCATTATCATTCTCTGCAGGGGCTACCTGCATCACATTAACTACGCCCTCTACGATATCATCGACGTAGGTGAAATCTCTTTTGCAATTGCCAAAATTAAAAATCTTGATAGTGTCACCCTTTAAAAGCTTGTTGGTAAAGCCAAAGTAAGCCATGTCTGGGCGCCCTGCCGGGCCGTAAACAGTGAAGAAACGAAGGCCCGTTGAAGGAATACCATAGAGCTTGCTGTAGGCGTGGGCCATGAGCTCGTTGGATTTCTTGGTGGCAGCGTAAAGGGATACCGGATTGTCCACCTTGTCTTCAACGCTGTAAGGAATCTTCTTGTTGGAGCCATAAACGCTGGAGCTTGAAGCATAGACCAGGTGCTGAACTCCATTGTATGCTGGGTCCGAACCGGCTTCATCATATGAATGTCTGCAAGCCTCCAGAATGTTGTAAAAACCGATCATATTGCTCTCGATATACGCATCGGGATTCTCGATAGAGTATCGAACTCCCGCCTGGGCTGCAAGATTCACAACAACCTCAGGTTTGAACTCAGCAAATGCCCGGTCCAAAAGCTCTTTATCCGCAATGCTGCCACGGATTAGTTCGAACTGTTCATCACTCTGAACAGCATCTGCGATGCGGTCGAGCCTGTACTCTTTGATCCATGGGTCGTAGTAATTGTTCATGTTGTCGATTCCAAGGACTTTGCAATCAGGGAAGCGCTTTACCAGTTCGCAGACCAGATTGGCGCCGATAAAGCCTGCCGCACCTGTTACCAATATTCGTTTGTTAGTTAAATCTATGTTTTTGTTCAGCATAAAATTACCTCTCTAACAACTATAATGTCATCTCCACTCACAGCCATTCTCTTCTATATAGGCTTTGATTTCCTCAACATGTCTGTCCCAGGAGGAGTATGCCGGATCACCACGATGGTCAGGAATTAAGTCACTTCCATACTTATGCAGCAGATAAGCGCTCAAATACGTTGTGAATTTGCAACCACCATAGTAGTTAAGGTGAGAGGGATCATGTATGTCCTCTCCGCCCTCAAAATCTATACCGAAATCATCAATATAGGTAAATGTGTAGTCAAAGAAAACGTGGTCATTTCCCGCTTCATTCTGCTCCGCAACATACTGAGCAATCCAGTTGTAACGCTTATCTTCTTCCTGTACCACTCCCGTAACCACCTCATTATTGAGCGTATAAGGGACAATTGTGATAAAAAGCTGTATATCGTTTTCTCTGGTATAGTCAATTATTTTCTGCAAATATGCAATCGATTTATCGGAAGGCTTCAAAGTTTCGTCAGAACCAATTCTTGGGTATTGCGTTTCATACGCTCCAAATCTGGGAGTATAGCCCTTGAAATTAGTATAGTCGTAACTCATCTCATCAAAATCTTCATCTGTTAACTGATCATATCTGTCGTGATATCCAAAGAATCCGGGAAAATATTTGTCCCACACCGACTTCTTAAAATCGAAGCTCACCGTCATCATGGCCAGTTTGTTCCAGTTAAGTTTGAAACCGTTAACAGAATCTGACATAAAGCGGTACTTGTTCTTGTAATCCCACGGATAAGCCGCCGGGCTAAAGGCGTCCAGGACCACAACCTTGGGATGCTGAGTTTTGCATGCCTCCTTAAGATAATAGTATGAAATCCAAAGAGCCTGCTCAGCTGTGGACATGTCAAAGGCAGCAATGCCATAGTCAGCCCACATCTTGGCTGTGTTGACTCCGCAGTGAACGTGGCTTGAGCCAAGCACCAGAACGTCAATGGAATCCTCTGGCTGTTCGTAGAGGGCTATAGCCTGTTTTACACCATGAACTGTGCGATCTTTGAGAACAAAGTCTGCGCCTGCAAGCGCTACGCCAAGTATTATAAAACTAAGAATTATTGCTATGATTCGTTTCATTATTTTTATTTATCTCCTAGATTCTGACCTGGCAGGTCGTTAGAATTTTCTTGCTGTCCGTCAGAACGCCATGTACATGAAGGCTCTGATATCCTCTCCTGAGCCATATTTGCCAAAAACAAGTACAATAAACGCAATCAGCACAAGAAATGCTGCCCGGGGGAAGGTATGCCACTTGTTGTATATGATTTCAGGGACGATTGCCTTTGCCCTGTATGCAACGATATCGAGAACTGTCAGCACAACCAGTGCAATAACTGCGATCCACCACTCCATCACTGAAATTCCAAGAACTATGCGCCCATCAATCCAGGGCCTTGCAATATCTGCAGCCCTCGCTTCAAGTTCAAATCCTGCAAGCGCCGGTACGTGGTTGACACCGGGAACCATTCCCGCGATGAATCTGAGCGCCTCTCCAAGGTCTGCTGCCCTGAAAAATATCCATGCAAAAGACACAAGGCAGAATGTAATGATCCTTCCTGAAACACCTGAAATCAGCGCGGAAGCCTTTGCCTTCTTGGCTGTATCAGTAAGAATATTGAAAAGTCCGTGGAGCAGGCCCCATACGATGAAGCTAAGCCCTGCGCCGTGCCACATTCCGCAAACAAAGAATACAGCCAGAGTGTTTAGGCGCTTTCTTCCGGCACCTTTCCTGTTTCCGCCAAGGGGAATATAGATGTAGTCACGAAGGAAATTACTAAGGGAAATGTGCCATCTTCTCCAGAACTCCACTGTGTTTTCAGCAAGGTAAGGAGTTACGAAGTTCTGAGTCAGCTCGATTCCAAACAAGCTGGAAATTCCGATCATGCTGTTGGTGTATCCCGCGAAATCGCAATAGATCTGCAGTGTGTACAACACGGAAGCAAGCATTACAACGAGGAACCCATGAGCAGGAATATCTGCATAAACAGTATCCACCACAGCTCCGATTCTATCCGCGATGACCAGCTTCATGAATAGTCCCCAGATAAGATATGTCATGCACCTGACAAACCTGTCTACATTATCCATGGAAAAAAACTTCATGCGAGCGGAAGCCTCTATCTGTTCTATGAATGCTCCGCACCTCTCAATAGGTCCACTCATCCATTTCGGGAACCACATCATGTAAAGAGCAAAGTCAAAAGGATTCTTTTCCGGCTCTGTTAATTTCCCCGTATATACATCTGCGATGTAGCTGATTGCCTGGAAAGTGTAGAAAGACAAGCCCACAGGCATTGTCAAAAGCCATGATATAGATGAGGCTGAAGCAGATGCGTCGGAAGCCGCCTCCTGTGCTGCATCTGAAGCAAGACCAATGCCGAGTAGATTGATCAGGTATGGGATGTACTTCCATAAGAAAAGAACTGCAACAAGGATGGCGATTCCTATGATGCTAAATGTTTTGCGTGCGCTCTCATAACTGCCACAAGAATTGTTTCCGTGTTCGTCTAAAGGCTTAGCTCCCATAAGCAATCCACATATGTATGTGAACGCCGTAATAATCGCAAGCACAACAAGAGCCTGCAATCCGCCTTCGAAGAACACGAAGACAACACTTCCAAGTAACAGAACATATCGCCGAATCTTCCCCGGCGTGATATAGAATAGTGCCAGCAGTGCCAGCAAAAAAACAATTGTAGTAATCTTAAGTAACAAACGTCAACTCTCCTAATCTGAATCAATTCTCTGCCGCAATTCAAACATTCTTTTATTACGGCAGTAATATTTTTCATTATTTCACTGCTGCAATTCAACAATCCATTAAATGCAGCAGTAATATTTTCACTATCACACTGCCGCAATTTAACCATTCACTAAATGCGGCAGTAGAATTCTTTTAAAAATAACTACCGCAAATTCAATATCTATAATATGCGGCAGTTAACGCATCACCCCAGCAGATTAAACACTAAAATCCCACCGATAATAAGGCACATGCCAGCAACTTTAAAGGCAGTGATCTTCTCTTTGAAGATTACCCGGGAGAAGAACATTACCATGATGTAGGCGATGGGCTCCATTACTACGACGCGCATGTAGCCAAGGCCGCGGTAGCATACAATTCCAAGTACCATGGACACCACAAGCAGTCCATAGCCGCCAATTACAAGGAAGTTCAGGTACTCTCTGATAAAGCTTGGATACTCTTTCTGAGCGCTCTTCTTTAACAGCACCTGGGAAACCGAAGCGCAGAGCTCACAGAGGATAATGAGGAAAATGTAGACATTAAACATGTTCTTTTTCCTCCCCGCCTATATTCATGAGCACAACGCCTGCCATAACAAGAAGTACGCCGCACACTTTTCCGGGGGTAATACCCTGGGAAAAGATCAGGAAGTTCCATAGCATGGACCATAATAGCGTCACTGACTTGTTGGCATAAGCAACAGATAGCTGAAACCTCTTTATAATCTGCTGCCACAAAATGGCATAAATACCAAGTATCACAAAATCCAGCCCAAAGAAAAGAATATACTGAAGGCTCAGGAACTCGTACTTGGATGCCATATTTGCAGCTACTGTTGAAAGGGAGTACACAAGCACAGATATTTGCAAAAGAAGTATATCCACTCCCCGTATCTTTTTTCTATCCAAATCACAAACCTTTCTGAAATCGTAATATTAGTACTCTCGTGTCCATCAAGCTTTCTTTCTGAGTGCCCTGTAGTCAAGTACTCCAAACACCACAAGCCCAATAAACACAAGTATAGAAACAATCTCATAGAACCTCCAGTAACCAGGCTCCTGATAATATACCTTAATTGTTCCTTTAAAGCCGGATGGCAAAGTAACCCTTGTAATAGCAACGTCGTTGGAATCTGCCAAAAGAACCGTCCCCGTGGCAGATTTTGCGCGGTAGCCTTTGTAGTAGAGGTAGGGGACATCTACGTAGGAGACTGCTGTGGAGGAGTTGGTGACGGTTACGTTGATGGCTCCGGTTTCACGGCTCCAGTCGGAAACAGTAACTCCCTCACCGGGTACAGGCTCTGTATAATCGTAGCTCTCGTCGGAAATGCCCCTGGGGAGGTACTCGCCGCCCATGACACTTGCTCCGCGGAAGTCCTCGCTGTCGTAGTGGAATGTCCAGTTACCATTATCTCCTCTTGTTGTCATGAAGTAGCCTGCGGAAATTCCGCCCAAAGCTATCATTACTGCCGCAAATAAGCCGGCAAATCTTGCAAGCCTCTCCTTATCCTGAAGCATGAATTCATATAAAAGTCCGCAAAGTATGCTTGCCAATGTCACTGATACAGTCAGGAATCTCCATGGGCACTGGATAGCCTGAGTAATCTGCTCAAAAACAGGTGACAGCTGCTCAATGAAATCCCAAGGGAAGTAGATAGTTGTCATATACATTCCCACAAGGGAACCAACCATGATCTTGTCTGCAAGACGAACAGCCCGCTCCGATTCGCCTTCCCTTTTAATAATCTTTGAAATCCTAAGGGCCAGGTAAATAAACACGCCGATTGCAGCAGGTGCTGCAGTATATGGCATCTCTGTTCTAAAATTGTTTCCCAGCGACTCAAAGGCAGGGTAAGAATCACCTGTGCCATAAGGGAACATGTCAAAAAGCTGCCACAGATATGTTCCACTAGCGCGGAATCTACCCAGTCTCATGGACTCGTTTGTAAGTCTCAGGTGGCCAAAAAGCTCCATGAACGGGAAAATAAACCAGCTATTCATAGCCAGAACCACCACAAGGGAACACAAGAGCCTGACAATTGTATTCTTCTTAAAGGTCTTTTTAAAGTTGACGATTACAAATACTGCCACAAACATTGCCACTATCAAAGTGGACATAACATGTGAAAGGACAAGTCCCGAAACGCCAATAATAAAAGGAAGAGCCTTTTTAAAACTCTCTATGAGTGTTTCAGAACCCTCGCAGTCATTATAAATCCTTATGAGCCCATAAAGAACAAGCGGCAGGAATATCTGGGCAGTGTAGTCACCGGCTGCAAATCTGATATACATGCAGCTGAGCCTGTACACAGACAACATGTAAAGTGTAAGCGCAGTGAGTACTCCCACTCTTGACTTGATAATCTTCTTAAAACAATACAATCCGACAAACGCTGTGGCCAGGTTAATGCAAACATGATAGACCTTCCAAGCTCCCTGGAGTGACGCTCCGGCGCATCTTAAAAGGGCGGCCGGCGTAAGGAAGAAATCGCAGTAAAACACCGAGCTTGCATATCCAAGTCCATCCAGCCAGTAATCGGAAACCCTTAAGGGGAGATTCCCCTGCATGATCGCATGCGCCAGCGCCTCCATTCTTCCCAGATGATAAGCCGAATCATGTCCTGGAAGTAAATATGGCGACAAAGACAGCATGGACGTTATTATCGCAAGCATGAATGCATAAAAGTAGGTGAATAGCTCTTTTTCATCCTTCGTATCACGAAGATACAATACGATGTCCACAAGAAGGGACAACAACACAACTATAAGAAGCACTTCAAGCTTCCACCAGTTTGTCTCCACAATATCAAGGCCATAAGCGTACAGATATCCATTTCCCGTATATTTGAAGCTGATCCTATAGCCTTCTACTTTCTGCCAGGTGTTAAGGAAAAGCTCTTTTGCATAAGAAGGATTCTCGTTGAGGCCAAGAGATACGTCGATCCTGCGGTCACGAACTGAATTGGTGTTGTAATCAGAAAGGGCCGAGAATGTGTTATTATTGTCACTGTTAAGGTAACGCAGATAGACCATGTAGCTTCCGGGATGAAGGTCGGCAACAGGTGTCAGGATCTCGCACTCCCCCTCCGTCATGCTATTGTCCACGTAGATTCCGGGCTGAGCCACATCAAACAGGCTCTCCAGATACACGCCGTTCTCATATTCAAATGCATCTGCATTAAATGTATAGTGTGCCTTTGGCACCAGGAAAAGAGCTAATGACGCTATGATCATCACTAGTTCAATAATAAGTAAAACTCGATATTTCTTCAACATGAAAGATCCCTCTTCTTGAACAAATACATACCGACAATTGTGGGCAAGATGTAGATAACCGCCCAGGAATATCGGGGCTGTCTGACGATAAGCGGTGCCATAAGCACAAAGCACAGGGATAACCAGAGCGGAATCATAGCTATTCTGCCGCCTTTAAACCCTATATTCTTCATCAGACGCACAAGAATGAACATAATATAAACGTACATTGCCAGATTATTCATCAGCGCAACGATCGGTATCTGATTAAGCATGCGGTACATACTGCATATCATGATTGGGAAGCCCTGCATGGCATCGGGGACATAAATGTTAATCCAGTCAATGAATTCCTGTGTTGCCACGCCTTTTCCCGCATCACAATCCTGATTGTACACAACAATATCCGCATCCGGCATCATAATGAAATAATTCTGATTCCAGGTTGCCTGAACATAACACAGCGGATGCTTAAAGAAATCTGTAAACCAAACCTGTAAGTAATTTATGATATGCTGCGTATCCCCCTCAGTATACAGGCTCTTTATATCATCTGCGCACAGAGGGTCATAAGAAGTTCTGAAGTAACGCCAGTCAAAAGTCTCCTTCAATACTTCCAGCTCATGGGGTGTAAGCTCATCATAATAGTCCCGCACATATCTGGCTGTCTGTTGGAATGGCAGACAGAACGCTTCACGGATGGAGCCATCTTCGACATTATATTTCACGGTGATTGCATGGTTAATTACGGTTACCAGTATTATTGGCAAAAGAGCCATAACGAGCGGGTACGCATTAAGCTTCGCGTTCTTTTTCGCAAGTTTTACGATCCAGATGATGGCAAGGATTGCTGTCATTATCACATAGATGTGGAAACCATTCTTTCTGCAAAGCGCCATGAAGCAGGCTCCGTAGGTCCAGGACACAAGCAGCTTCCAGTCATTTTTGAAGCTAAAGTCCTGATTGTCCCGAAGCACAAGCCTTATGATACATAAAGTCCAGATAATATAGCCTATCATGTGTGGGTAATCTTTGATGACCCAGGCAGCATTTCCTGCAAAGTACGGGGTAAAGCAGTACAGCACCATAGAAAAGAGGCGCAGCCAGAACGGAGTCCTCCACTCAAACATCATATAAACTGTGTATCCCAAAACAGCAGCCATGATTGTCGACTCGACAAAGACATAAATAAACAGGCCCACATTGGCACTTCCAAAAATCTTCATTCCGGCATCAACAAAGCTTCCATAAATCCAGGTGTGGAAGATCGGCTGCCAGCTTGAATATGGAAGCTGACCAAAATAGAAGTTGAGCTGGTTCCAATCGTCGGATCCAAGGGCTGCCGGGTATCTCATTACAAGATGGGGAAACCATGAAATCACTATGCATAAGAATGGCACCAGATATGGATGCTTTCTGTAAAGCGCACGGAACCTTGGAAATTTGTCTGTGTTGATTTTCAGAATTGTATCGCTGTTTTCAAATAGATGATTAACAAGCCTTACAAAAAGTATGAACAGATTGTAGAATCCAACAAAAATTATCAGCGCCTTGCACAGGTTAAACGCAGGGCTAATCAGGACTCTTAAGTCATTATCGTAACGATAAGCACGCCCTCCAACGTACATGAAGGCAAAGAAGGCTGAAATAAGTCTTTCACTCTTCAGGGGCTTAAGGCTCTTTTCCCCGGGCCCGAGTGTTATGTAATAGATAAAGAAAAAGGCGAAGCCAACAAGTGTTATGACGAAAGCATTTCCCGCGAAGGTATCAGTGACGTACTCGAACAATTCGAACAGCATACGTCTTATGGGATCTCCGATATGTGATTCATAGGGTTCAGCTGTGTCAAAGCTCACAAACAGTGCGGCAGCCGAAAGCAGCCCTGCCAAAAAGCATATGAGTTTGGTGTAAGCCCCATTCTTTTTTAGAAACATGATTTATCTTCCTTTACTCTTTGTCAGGGTAAATTGCAGTCTTAAAATGCTCTGCAATATGCTCGTTGCACGCCGCATT
>JAEEGH010020280.1_pt1 | contig 13845 bp, 10 predicted proteins | sample 9134181 | NCBI WGS metagenome assembly JAEEGH01 (sample SAMN16246544, study PRJNA631951) | gut metagenome | biome: gut microbiome; feature: rumen; material: DP-attached | host: Bos | place: Iran: Karaj | collected 2018-10
CTTTATCAAGGCGCTGCCCCAGGGCTATGATACGGTGCTCAGCGACAACACCGCCATCTCCGCCGGGCAGAAGCAGCTGATGACCATTGCCCGGGCCATGATTCAGAACAGCCCCATGCTGATCCTCGACGAGGCGACGTCTTCGGTTGACACCCGCACCGAGCTTCTGACGCAGCAGGCGATGGACCGGCTGACCGAAAGCCGCACAAGCTTCGTGATCGCGCACCGTCTTTCCACAATCCGCAACGCGGACATCATCCTTGTTCTCAAAGACGGCGATATCGTTGAGCAGGGCAGCCACGAAGAATTGATGAAACAGGGCGGTTTCTACGCGGAACTGTACAACAGCCAGTTTGAAAGCGCGGCATAAAACGGGGGGACGAACGGATATGCAGTACAGAAAAGATAAAAAAGGGAATCTGCTGTCGGTGCTGGGCTTCGGCTGCATGCGGTTCCCGCAAAAGGGCAGAAGCATTGACCTTGAAGAAACCGAGCGGGAGATCATGGAGGCGTTTCACGCGGGCGTGAACTATTTCGACACCGCGTATATCTACGGAGGAAGCGAAGCGGCGCTCGGCGAGATTGTCGAACGCAACGGCATCCGTGAAAAGATCAGCATCGCGACGAAACTGCCGCAGTACCTTGTCGGCAGCAGAGCGGCGCTGGACCGGTATTTTAACGAGCAGCTTGCACGGCTTCGCACCGATCGCGTCGACTATTATCTCATGCACCATCTGACGGACGTCGCCATGTGGGAAAAGCTCAAATCGGTCGGCGTGATCGAGTGGATCGAAGAAAAAAAGAGGAACGGCGCGATCCGGCAGATCGGCTTTTCGTATCACGGCAATACCGATGGGTTTTTGCGTATTCTGAACGATTATGACTGGGATATGTGCCAGATCCAGTATAACTATTTCGACGAGTATGCGCAGGCCGGCGTCGACGGGCTGAAGACGGCGGCGCAAAAAGGGATCCCCGTCGTCATCATGGAACCGCTGCGCGGCGGAAAGCTCGTCAATATGCTGCCCGCGCGGGCAAAGGAGATCATGCAGGACAGCAGGCGCGACTGGTCGCCGGCCGAATGGAGCTTCCGCTGGCTGTATAACCAGCCGGAGGTGACGGTCGTGCTTTCCGGCATGAATTCGCTCGATATGGTGCGCGAGAACTGCCGCACCGCGGACAGCGCGGGCGCCGGTACGTTCACGCAGGCGGATTTCGACGTGCTGAAGCGCGTGACCGGGGCGATCCGCGCATCGGACAAGGTCGGCTGCACCGGCTGCCGTTACTGCATGCCGTGCCCGAAAGGCGTGGATATTCCCGGAACATTCCGCTGCTATAACGCGATGTTTATCGAATCTCCGTCCGAGGGACGGATGCAGTTTGCACAGACCGTGGGGCTGACCCGGGAACCGGCGTTCGCGTCGCAATGCGTCCAATGCGGCAAATGCGAAAAGCACTGTCCGCAGGGCATCCCGATCCGCGAAAAACTGAAGGAGGCGGACAAAGCGCTGCGCCCCCTGCCGTATAAGATCGGCATCAGCGTCGTGCGAAAATTTATGTTCCGTAAAACCAAAAAGAAAGAACAAACCTGAAAGGAGAACAATATGACCGCATCGGAATGCATCAAAAAGCGCCGCAGCGTCCGCACCTTTGACGGAACCGCGCTGCGGGAGGAAGACGCGAAAAGGATCATCGCGTTTGCCGAAAAACTGGAAAACCCGTACGATATTTCGATCCGATGGAAACTGCTCGACGCGAAAAAACACGGGCTGAAAAGTCCGGTCATCGTCGGCACGGACGCCTTTATCGCCGGAAAGATGCCGCGTGTGCCGCACGCGGAGGAAGCGTTCGGATACGCGTTCGAAAAAGTCGTGCTGTTTGCCGGATCTCTCGGCGTCGGCACGACGTGGATCGCAGGAACGATGGACCGCCCCGCGTTTGAAAAAGCGATGGCGCTCAACGACGACGAGGTCATGCCCTGCGTGAGCCCGCTCGGATACCCGGCAAAGAAGATGTCCGTGCGCGAGGCCATGATGCGAAAAGGCGTAAAGGCGGATATCCGTTTCCCGTTTGAAACGCTTTTCTTTGAAAACGGCTTCGACACGCCGCTGACGCCAAAAACGGCAGATCCGCTGTTTTCGGCGCTCGAAGCGGTACGCCTTGCGCCGAGCGCGGTGAACAAGCAGCCGTGGCGCGTCGTCGTCTGCGGCGGCAAAGCGCATTTTTACGAAAAACGCAGCAAAGGTTACGTCGCGGAAAACGGCTGGGACATTCAGAAGATCGACCTCGGCATTGCGCTCGCGCACTTTGAACTGGCGGCAGCCGAAAGCGGACTGTCTCCCGCGCTGATCCTGGACGATCCGGGTCTGCGTACGCCCGACGATACCTTTTATATCGCGACGTTTCTTTGTTGACGGACGATGGAAATGCTGACAGTCTATCATACCGGCTTCGAAGAAATCCCAAAGCCCGATCTGTGCGCCGGCAGGAAAAACGCTGACTTCGGACAGGGCTTTTATCTTTCGGACGACGCATCTTTCGCTCTCCGCTGGGCAAAGGAACGTAAAGATACGCCCTGCGTACTGAATGTGTACCGATTCGACCCAAACGGTCTTCGCATCCGGCGCCTGTACCGCTGCGGCATTTGGTATGATTACATCTGTACAAACCGAGCAGGACGATCTGATCCATACGCGGGATATGACGCAGTGATCGGACCGATCGCCTGTGATACACTCTACGACACGTGGGGCATTCTGACAAGCGGCATGGTCGGGAAAAAACTCGCCGTGGAAGCGTACCGGCTCGGTCCGTGTTACCGACAGATCGTGCTGAAATCGGAGAGAGCGCTTTCCGCACTTCACTTTGTTGCGGCACAAACGGTTGCGAAAGAACAGATTGCACAAAACAGAGCGACCGTAAAACGGGAGGAACAGGCGTATCAGGAAAAACTGCTGTGTCTGCTCAGCTCCGGAGAATAAAGAGTAAAAAAGGAATTTATTAACCTAAAATTACAAAGGAGGTCATACAATGAAAATCGCAGTCAGATACTACACAAAAACAGGCAATACCAAGCGTCTTGCGGAAGCGGTCGCAAAAGCGGTCGGCGTTGAAGCGCTGCCAATCAGCGAGCCCGTCACGGATCCCGTGGACATTCTGTTTCTCGGGAATTCCTATTACGCCTTTACCATCGATCCGGAGGTGCGCAGATTCGTCGCGCAGCTGAATAAGGAAAAGGTCGGGAAAATTGTCAACTTCGGGTCGGCGGCGATGCTGAATTCGACCTATAAAAAGGTCAAGGCGGAGGCCGCCAAAGCCGGCATTCCGATGGACGAACGTGAATTTCACTGCAAGGGCGAGTTTAAGGGGATCCATAAGGGAAAGCCGGATGCGGCAGACCTTGCCGCCGTTGCCGCATTCGCTGCGGAAATCGTCAAATAATCGAAGCTGTTTTGTTTTCAGTGGATCCGATGGACCGGACGCGGAATCTGCTTCCGGGAAACGGTAACCTGTGTTCCCAGCAGGATCGGGAGATGCGTTTTTGCGTATTCAATCAGATCCGTCTCACTTGTGGGCGGACGTTAAGTACCTATCTGACTGAGTTTTTGGACAAAATACTGTCCGTTGTCAGCCGTTAGATATATTACAAAAAAACCGATTATATCTGTGAGCCCTGAGATTAAACGGAAACTGATTTGGCAATATATGCCGTCTGAAACGATTTTTCAATAGAAATCACATTACAATCTGCCTTTTTGCAATGTGCAAGGAAAAGAAACTCTGCTGCATTACATGGCGATGTTTCCTGTCATGATTCCGCGGAAAACTGTCCGTTATTCAGCAAGAACGAAAAATACAAAACAGAACTGCAGAAATAATTAAAACAAAAGTGCAGAAATAGCTAAAATAAAAGTTGCTCTGGTTGTGCTCATTTCCTTCTGTTTTATTCGTGTATTTGCTTGACGGGTATCGGCCTTGACAGTATAATATATATAATCCAAAAGGAGGAGGAGTATATGGAAAAGGCAAAGAAGAAACCGAGTTTTACTTCGCCGTATGATCTCAACGGACGAATCCCGCTCCGTCAGGCCGTGCCGCTGGGGTTGCAGCATGTTCTGGCGATGTTCGTCGGAAATCTGTCTCCGCTGCTGATCATTATGGCAACGTGCGGACTCACCGTGGATAATGGGTTTGCGGATCTGCGTGTTACACTGCTGCAGAATGCAATGGTCATCGCGGGTCTCATAACCTTCATCCAGCTGTATCCGATCGGGCCGATCGGCGGGAAGCTGCCCATCGTCATGGGTACGTCTTCCGGTTTTATCGGCATCAACAACTCGATTTGCATCAGTACAATGGGCGGTATCGCCGCCGGCACAATCACGACCGATGTGAACGCGGGCATCTTTGCGTACGGCGTACTGATGGGTGCATGCATCGTCGGCGGCGTGTTTGAAATGGGTCTGGGATTCCTGATCAAACCGCTCCGCAAGTTCTTCCCGCCGGTCGTCACAGGTACGGTCGTTATCGCAATCGGTCTTTCGCTGATTTCAGTGGGCATCAACTTCTTCGCGGGCGGTTCCGGCGTGAAAGACTTCGGCAGCTTGTGGAACCTGCTGCTCGGTCTTATCACTCTGATCGCGATACTCGTATTCAAACATGCGTTCAAGGGATTCCCCTCTATCGCATCGGTGCTGATCGGTATCGTCATCGGTTACATTGCCTCTCTGATCATGGGCTTTATTCTTCCGAGAACACTCGAGATTGACGGCGCAACGATCATTCCCGCCTACATCACAAAGTGGGATCAGGTCGCATCCGCCAAGTGGTTCGCGATCCCGCTGCCGCCGAAGGAGATATTTACAAACATCCGGTTCCGTCTTGACGCAATTATTCCGATGTGCATCATGTTCATCGTCACCGCGGTCGAGACCATCGGCGATGCCTCCGGCGTAGTAGAGGGCGGTCTCAACCGTGACGCAACCAACAAAGAGCTTTCCGGCGCAGTCATTTGCGACGGCTTCGGCTCCTCGGTCGCAGCGCTGTTCGGCGTTCTTCCCAACACCTCGTTCAGCCAGAACGTTGGTCTTGTCGGCATGACGAAAGTTGTCAACCGCTTCGCAATCGCGATGGGCGCGGGTATCCTCGTTCTTGCGGGTCTGTTCCCGAAGATCGGCGCGATCATTAACATCATGCCGCAGCCGGTCCTGGGCGGCGCGGCGGTCTTCATGTTCGCGAGCATCGTCATCTCCGGTATCAACCTGATCACGAAGGAGCCGCTCACCGGCAGAAACGCGACGATCGTTGCGATCGCGCTCGGTTTGGGTTTCGGCATCGGCTCCTCATCGGCGGCACAGGCGTTTATGCCGCAGTGGCTGAAGTACATCTTCGGCGGTTCCGGCATCGTTCCCGCGGCGTTGATCGCGATCATTCTCAACATTGTGATCCCGAAGAATAAGACCAAAGCTGTTTCAGAAGAAGTTCCTGCTGAAGAAACAAAAGAATAATCTGATATTTTCTCGGGAATCAAAATGACCCGCCGAATAAACCCGGCGGGTTTTTGTTGTAAAACGCATTTCCGTACCGTTACCCTGTCGGAAGCGTTTTGCTGTTCAATGGATCCGATACATGGGCCGCGGAATCTGCTTCCGGGAAACGGTGACCTGCGTCCCCAGCAGGATCGGAAGATGGGTTTTTGCGAATTCAGGAAGATCCGCCGCCGCCGTAGCGGCTGCTGTATCAATCCGCGAAATTTCTGTTTCTGCTTGACAATCGTTCCGCGTTGTGGTATATAATATATGATTGTTTCGAAAGGAGTACGGCAATGACGGATCGTATCATGCGTAATGCATGCGTTGCGTTCGACTGGCGGTGGCTCAGCCGTTATTTGCCGTGCCCGAACCGGAACTGAGCCGCCGAGTAAAGATGATTGAGGCCTCGTCCGTTTGGGCGAGGCCTTTTCATATCTTCGGCGCAGGCAGAACATCATACCATTGAAAGGAGCAGACCATGGAACAGAAAACGATCCCCTACAAAATCTATCTGAACGAATCGGAGATGCCGGAATACTGGTACAATCTCCGCGCGGATATGCCGAAAAAGCCCGCGCCGCTTCTCGATCCCGCAACGCATGAACCCATGACGGCGGAGGCGCTCAGAGCCGTGTTCTGCGAAGAGCTCGTCGCGCAGGAGCTGGACAGCGATACGCGCCTGTATCCGATCCCGCAGGAGATTCGGGATTTCTACCGCATGTACCGCCCGTCCCCGCTTGTGCGGGCGTACTGTCTTGAGAAAAAGCTCAAAACCCCTGCGAAGATCTTCTATAAATTCGAGGGCAACAATACTTCCGGCAGCCACAAGCTGAACTCCGCCGTGGCGCAGGCGTACTATGCAAAGAAGCAGGGACTTAAGGGCGTGACCACGGAGACCGGCGCCGGGCAGTGGGGCACGGCGCTTTCTATGGCGTGTTCGTATTTCGGACTCGACCTAAAGGTCTATATGGTCAAGGTCAGCTATGAACAAAAACCGTTCCGGCGCGAGGTCATGCGCGTGTACGGCGCGTCCGTTACGCCCTCTCCTTCCGACACCACGGAGGTCGGACGAAAGATCCTGACAGAACACCCCGGCACCGGCGGCAGCCTCGGCTGCGCGATCAGCGAAGCGGTGGAAACGGCGGTCAAGAATCCCGGTTACCGCTATGTGCTCGGCAGCGTGCTCAATCAGGTCCTGCTCCATCAGAGCGTGATCGGGCTCGAGACCAAATCTGCGCTCGACAAGTACGGTATAAAGCCCGACATCATCATCGGCTGCGCAGGCGGCGGCTCGAACCTCGGCGGTCTGATCGCGCCGTTCATGGGAGAAAAGCTGCGCGGCGAGAACGATTACCGCATCATCGCCGTGGAACCGGCATCCTGCCCGAGTCTGACGCGCGGCGTGTACGCCTACGATTTCTGCGACACCGGCATGGTCTGTCCGCTGGCTAAGATGTACACGCTCGGCAGCGACTTCATTCCTGCGCCGAATCACGCGGGCGGGCTTCGCTACCACGGCATGAGCCCGATCCTGTCCGAATTGTACGATGAAGGGCTTCTGGAAGCCGTGAGCGTGCCGCAAACGAAGGTCTTTGAAGCCGCCGAACAGTTTGCACGGGTCGAGGGCATTCTTCCGGCACCGGAAAGCAGCCATGCCATCCGCGTCGCGATCGACGAGGCGATCCGCTGCCGCGAAACGGGCGAAGCGAAGACGATCGTATTCGGACTCACCGGTACGGGGTACTTTGATCTCGTTGCCTACGAGAAGTTCCACAACGGACAGATGGACGACTATATCCCGACCGACGCGGAGCTGAACGCTTATGCCGCACGGCTTCCGAAATATAAGAAAAGGTCTCGACGGCGGCGTTTCCTACGAGGTGCGCGTCCGCGCGTACGTGACGACGCTCTTGCTGATGCAAGTCGAAACAAACATCTACGGCGAATACAGCGATCCGCTGACGGTCGCCGTACCGTAAGCGGCAGGCACGAAAAACCGACAGGAACACTGAAAAACGCTCCCGATTTGGGAGCGTTTTTGCTGTAATCCGACACACCAATCAAAAGTAACTGATTTTAACGCGCTTGCCCATTGTGCGAAGCGCCTCGGACAACTCGTCGACAAGACGCATTTTGATGTGGAAATTGATCGGCAGGTTCGGGTCCTGATGTGCAGGATTGACCGCCCGTCCGACGTAGAAATTGATGTCTGTCGCTTCCTCGAACAGCAGGCGGCAGATCATCGAAGCGCCGTCACGCCCATAACTCCACGTCTCGTACTGCGCGTTTTCGCCGATAAAGTCGTGCGCGTACTCAACCACCCGGCTCATCGTGATTACACCCTCGGTAACGAGATCGACGCCTTCGAGCTCGGACGTCGGCGGGATACCCCCGACCATCTCCCCGGAGCCTGTGCGCAGCGGTACCCGGAGGTGTTTTGCAGCAATCGATGCCGTCGTGCCGCCGCAGATGATGTGTTTGCCTTCCTTTGAGAAGAACAGGTTCATCATGCGTTCGGCGTCGTCCGGATCGCTCGGCGGTCCGAACAGGATGTTCATCGGCTCCCGCTTACGGATCGCAATCACGCAGGCGGTCGCATCGTCGCGCGGTTCGCCGGCGTAGAGACTCCAGCATTCATCGATGAGCATCGTCGACAGCGTCTTTGCATTGTATCCCGCAAGCGAGATTGTCTCCATAAACCGGATAATATCGTCGCGCGTCCAGTCCATGTTGTACGCTTCCTCGGCGCTTGCGTGCGGGCAGCCGTCGGACATGGCAATGAACAGATCTCCTTCCTCGAGACGGATGCGCGAGCGCAGGATCTTTTTATCCCCGACGATCATTTCCTGCGTCGGGTAGTCGTAGTTCTGCCCGTTGCGCAAAAGGATCAGCTGCGGGTTGTCGTACTGGATCACGTCGGCGTAGGTGTTGTTCATCAGATGTACGATCGTGAATGTCGAATATGCGACGCCGTGCTTTGAATCGACCGGAAGGGTCGCCGCGATCGTACGGACACAGTCCTCGACCGAGAGTCCTTCCGCCATCATCGTGGAAATGATTTTCGAAGTCAGGGTCGAGAGAATGCTTGCCTTGACGCCGCTGCCGAGCCCGTCGGCCAGCACGATGACTGTGGAATTGTCGTCCGATGCGATGTCCACATGGTCGCCGCAGAGCTGTTCGCCCGCGTGCAGGATGCTTTTATAGCCGATATCGGCGCAAAGATCATTCATCGGCGATCGACTCCTTCAGCTTTGCAAGCGCGATCTTTGTTTCCGCGGCGGTCTCGCCGAGCAGCGATGCGATCTCCTGCACGATGCGCATCTGCTTTTCAACGACCTTGTCTGCGACCTCTACCGTTTGCTGCGTAATCTTCTCTTTCTTTTCACGCTCGGTTTCCTCGTTCGTGATGTCGCGCATCGAACAGACCATCATACGGCTTTCGCGATCCTGCACAATGATCTGCTCCACATAACGCCTGTATTCGGCAAGGTATACGTGCTGATTGACCACGCTGCGCCCCGTGCTCTGCACGGTCATGAACGGAAGCGGATCGAGGATGCGCACGACCTGATCGCCGAGCACGTCATCCGCCGAGCGCAGATTCATCAGTTTCAGCGCGGCATTGTTGATCTGCTGCACCTCAAACTGATCATTGACGACGACAAGCGCGATCGGCGAGTTCTTGACGATCGTATCGGAGAAGCTTTCCGCCTTGTCCTTCAAAAACGGCAGGCACATCGAAATCTCCGCCTTGCCCTGACAGACGGCAATCGCTTTTTCACGGCAGGAATTGTATCCGCACGAACCGCAGTTCAGTTCCTGCGCCGGACTGTACTTGCCCATTTCCCGCAGCACGGCGCGGATCTCGGACTCGGACGGCTTTGTCTCGTGCCGGTCGATCGGCGAAAAGCTCTTGCGGATCGAAATCGAATCGGGCTGTTCCACGTTGAAGTCTTTGCTGCCCGCGTAGTCGCTGACAGCGACGTAATCGCTGATCGGGCTGCGGCTGTGGTATTTTTCCATGACAGGTCCGCCGATGCAGCTGCCTGCGCACGCCGACATTTCGATAAAGCAGCGGTGAATCTTGCCGTTTTCAATGTCCTTCAGCGCCGCGATGCAGTTCTCGACGCCGTCAAGGGCAAGATAGCTGTAATCCCTGCGCGCGCGCACCATTGTCTTCAGAATACCGCCGGTGGTCGGGAAGAAGCGCGCGCGGCTTTCGTCGTTCGAATCTTCTTCGTGTTCGATGGAGATGCCTTCCGCGTCCAGCCATTCGGTCAGTTCCTCAAAGGTCATCACCGCATCGACGATACCCGCATAAAGCTCCGCCTCGTCTTTCTTGGCGACACACGGTCCGATGAAGACGGTCTTGGCATTCGGAATCCTCCGCTTTATGTCCCGGCAGTGCGCCTGCATCGGTGAGAGCACGTCGGCAAGATAAGGCAGCAGCGACGGGAAGTATTTCTGAATCAGCAGGTTGATCGAATGACAACACGAAGAAATGACCACATCGCGTCCCTCTTCGCTCAAAAGACGGTCATACTCGCGCTTGACGATCGTTGCGCCGATCGCGGTTTCCTCCGCATCGTAAAAGCCGAGTTTTTTCAGTGCGCAGCGTACGGATTCGATGCCTGCGCCTTCATAGTTTGCGATAAACGACGGAGCCAGACTCACCACAACCGGGTCGCCGCTCTGAATCAGTACGCGCACCTTTTCGACGCTGCTTGCAATCTGCTTGGCGTTCTGCGGACAGACAACAAAACAGTGTCCGCACAGGATACATTCATCCCCGATGATGTGCGCCTGATTGCCCGAAAAGCGGATGGATTTGACCGGACAGTGACGAATGCACTTGTAACAATTCTTACAGTTGGATTTTTTCAGCATCAGACAGCTTGACATTTGCTTCCCCCCTCGCAAAAAAGACTCGCTTATAATTTATTTTATCACATCCGGCATGCAGTCTGCAATCATTCTTTGCCTTTTTATCCGGTTAACTGATACGATCCTGCAGCATGCCAGTTTGATTTCTCATCCGGACAAACCGGCTTGCGGGGTGATCCGGTGCGACCCGTTTCACACTTTCCGGTGCGGTTTCCGTTTAAAAACAGCGTTTGAATCCGTCTTTGTGAATTGACAAGATCGACCGTGACTAGTAAGATAAGATCAGAAAAACATTTCTGCTGCACCCATCAGCAAATAACCGAAAGACGAGAAAGCAAATGATTACAAACGACAAAGGAATCGTAGAATTAAAACATTTCATTCTGCGCGAAGTATGCCGTCTGGCATGGGAAGGCCGGTTAAATCCGGAAGAGACCGAAAAGATTGTCTATGAGGTCAGTCCCGGACCAAAGCCTCAGTATCGCTGCTGCATCTATAAGGAGCGGGAGATCGTTCGCGGGCGTATCCGTCTGGCAGAGGGACTGAGTCCGGAAGCGGGTTCGCCCACCAGGAACGTGGTAGCCGTCATCCCGTCCGCCTGCGACGACTGCCCCATTCAGGATTATTTCGTCACGGATATCTGCCGCTTTTGCCTGGGCAAGGCGTGTCTCAACTCCTGCCGATTCGGTGCAATTTCCGCCGGCGATACCAAGATGCGCATCGATCCGAACAAGTGCAAGTCCTGCGGTCTGTGCGCCAAAGCCTGCCCGTACGGCGCTATCATCCATCAGGAGCGTCCCTGCAAGAAGGCGTGCCCCGTGGGGGCCATATCTTACGATGAAGCGGGTATCTGCCGGATCGACGAAAGCAAGTGCATCCACTGCGGGCACTGCATCCACAACTGCCCTTTCGGCGCGATCGGTTCCAAAATCTTTGCCGCGGACATCATTCGCGCCATCCGTGAAGGCAAGCGCGTCATCGCGATGTGCGCCCCGGCTTCGGAAGGTCAGTTCGGCAAGGACATCGGTATGGCCGCGATCCGCAGCGCTTTGAAAAAAGCCGGGTTTGCGGATATGGTGGAAGTCGGTCTGGGCGGGGATATGACTGCCGCTTATGAGGCGCTGGAATGGATCGAAGCGCGGAAGGAAGGACGAATCATGACCACTTCGTGCTGTCCGGCGTTCATTTCGATGCTGCGGCATCATTACCCGGCTCTGTATGAGAAAAACAAGTCCTCCACGGTTTCTCCGATGGTGGCGGTGTCCCGGTATCTCAAACACCTTGATCCGGACTGCATTACCGTATTCATCGGTCCGTGCATTGCAAAAAAGGGAGAAACCGTGAACGAGCTGATCAAAGACACGCCCGATTACGCAATGACCTACGGAGAGATTGTGGCCATGCTGGACGCAAAAGGCGTTGCGATAGAACCGGTTGAAGAAAGCTATCAGGAATCGTCCGTGTTCGGCAAACGGTTCGCAAGCAGCGGCGGCGTAGCCGGCGCCGTCATGGAAGTCATGAAAGAACTGGGCGAGGACACTTCCGACATCCGTCTCATGACCTGCGCCGGCGGCGAGGAGTGTAAAAAAGCCATGACGCTGCTGAAAGTGGGAAAACTGAACGTCGATTTCGTGGAAGGAATGATTTGCAACGGCGGATGCGTTGGCGGACCGTCCAAGCATCAGGCCGAAAACGTCGTGCTGCGGGACAGAGAGGATCTGCTGGGCAAGGCGGATGACAGGAGGATTCTGGAAAACCTGAAAAACTATCCGATGGGTGAATTCTCAATGCTTCGCGACGGCAGCATACCGGAGGAGATTCCGCCGTTTATATCTCGCTGAACAGAAACATAAAGGCGGGGTAAATGCGGAGAGCGATATTCTCCGCCGCGATCTTTTCCGGATCGGATCCTGAACAGCATATAAAAAAGTCCGCCGTACGGCGGACTTTTTGTGTATCAGAACGATATTACATCAGCTTGCGGAACATCGCTTCGAACTCGGCAAGCGTTGCGGGACGCGGATTTCCCGGTGCGCAGGCGTCCGCCGCCGCGGATTTGCACAGGAAGGGGAGATCCTCTTCCCTGAGCTTTTCAAGCTTCGTCGGGATGCCGACGTCAACGGAAAGCTGACGGACCGCGTCGATCGCCGCTTTACGATAGGTCGGCTGATCCATCCCCTCGGTGTTCACGCCGAACGCTTCCGCGATCGCCTTGAACTTTTCTCCGGTTGCTTCCTGATTGAACTCCATAACGATCGGCAGCATCATTGCGCAGGCGACGCCGTGCGGCGTGTCATAGACCGCGCCGAGCGTATGCGCCATCGAGTGGGCGATGCCGAGTCCGACGTTCGAATACGCCATTGCCGTAACGTACTGCGCAAGCGCCATGCCCTCGCGTCCGTCCGGATCGTTCTGAACCGCCTTGCGGAGGTTCTTCGCGATCAGCTGGATCGCTTCGAGGTTCAGACAGTCGGAAAGCTCCCACGCGGCAGCGGTGGTGTAGCCCTCGATCGCATGGGTCAGCGCGTCCATACCGGTGGATGCAGTCAGTCCCTTAGGCATCGATGCCATCATATCCGGATCGACGACCGCGACGTCGGGAATGTCGTTCGGGTCGACGCAGACGAACTTGCGCTTTTTTTCGACGTCGGTAATGACGTAGTTGATCGTGGATTCCGCGCCCGTACCGCCGGTAGTCGGAACCGCGATCGTGAAGACCGTGCGGTGTCTGGTCGGCGCAACGCCTTCGAGCGAGCGGACGTCATAGAATTCGGGATTGTTGACGATGATGCCGATGCCCTTTCCGGTGTCCATCGAGGAGCCGCCGCCGATCGTGATCATGAAGTCTGCGCCGGAAGCGCGGTACGCGTCGACGCCGTGCTGCACGTTTTCGATCGTGGGATTCGGCTTGATGTCGGAATAGAGCTCGAACGCGATTCCGTTCTGCTCCAGAAGGTCGGTGACGCGTTTGGTCACGCCGAAGCGAACGAGGTCAGGATCGGACGCCACAAACGCTTTCTTGAGCCCACGGGATGCAACGATGCCCGGAATCTCATTGATCGCGCCGTGTCCGTGATAGGAAATGCCGTTCAAAACAAAACGATTAACTGCCATATGTGGTTCTCCTTTATTTGATTTGTATAGTATTATACCAGTTTTTCCGTATTTCCGCAAGGAAACAGCCGTAATACTTTCGGCGGATTTTTCGCAGCGCTCGTCCGGCTCCCGTATGCCGCCGGAAAGCATCCCGGTATGCTGTATACCTCCGAAAATCTCCATATACATTATAGCCGAAGGCAGCAGTGTTTACAATGTTTTTTCATGCTGAATGGAGCCGACTGACCGTGCCGAAACCAGGTTCCTTCAGTGGATCCGATAAATAAACTTGTCTGTACAGGTAAAAACCGGTACAATAAAAAGACCGCTTTTA
>JAEEGH010020282.1_pt1 | contig 13844 bp, 11 predicted proteins | sample 9134181 | NCBI WGS metagenome assembly JAEEGH01 (sample SAMN16246544, study PRJNA631951) | gut metagenome | biome: gut microbiome; feature: rumen; material: DP-attached | host: Bos | place: Iran: Karaj | collected 2018-10
GCCGGCGTTTCGACTGCGATACTTATCATTACCAAGACGAACCACGGCGGCACGGACGATGTCTGGTTCTATGACACGAAGGCGGACGGCTTCTCGCTCGATGACAAGCGTTCGCCGATAGCGGAGAACGACATTCCCGATGTCATCGAGAAGTTTCATGCCAGAGACGCCAAGAAACCGAGCGACCGCAAGGCAAAGTGCTTCTTTGTGCCGAAGAGCGAAATTGCCGAGAATGACTACGACCTCTCGATCAACAAGTACAAGACGGTCGAATACGTCGCCGAGAAGTTCCCGCCCGTGAGCGAGATAATGGCCGAGTTCGAGAAGACCGAGCGCGAGATTCAGGCAACCTTCGCGGAATTGAAGGAGATGCTGTGATGAAAAAAGACAGTCAGCTTGTGCCGCGTGATTTCGCGACGGCGGTGAAGGACATCAAGCTCGCGATCCTCCAGGCACGGGCGAAGGCCGCGCGGCTTGCCAACGCCGAAGCGCTGAAGCTCTACTTCTTTGTGGGCGGGTATATTTCGAAGAAGACGCGCAAGGCCAAGTGGGGGTCCGGCGCGATAGACGCCCTGTCGAACCAGCTGCAGGTCGAGTTGCCGGGGCTGCGCGGGTTCTCAGCGACGAGCATGAAAAAGATGCGACTGTTTTTTGAGGCATGGTCATCTTATCTGTCAATTCGTCCGTTGGCAACGGACGAATTGTCTAGTCCTTCGATTCGACACTTGCCAAGTGTCGAAATTCGACAGTTCGCAACTGCCGAAACTCAACAGTCACCAACTGTTGAAATCGTCGATGACGGAAATTGCTACTTGGCAAGTAGCAAATTTCGTCCGTTGCCAACGGACGAATTGGACGCGGATGACATAGCAGCGTTCTGTTCCATAGGATTCTCTCAACATGTGGAGATTTTCACGGCGGCAAAAAACCTTGACGAACGCCTCTACTACATTCATGCCTGCGCGAAAGCTCCTTGGACGGTCGAGCAGCTACAACAGCATCTTCGCGCCGACGACTACCACCACATTGGCGCATTGCCCAACAACTTCGGGAAGACGCTCTCCCCAATGGCGCTGGCGACGAAGGCGGTGCGCTCGTTCCGCGACGAATACCTACTGGAACTGGTGAATCTCGACAACGTTGACGCCCGCGCAGATCAGGACGTGGACGAGCGCGTCCTTTCCAAGGCACTTGTTGCGGATGTGGAGAAGACAATCCAGACGCTTGGCGGAGACGACTTCTGCTTCATGGGGCGCGAGAAGCGCCTGATTGTCGAGGGCGAGGAGGTGTTCATAGACCTTCTGTTCTACCATCGTACTCTGCGGGCGATGGTCGCCGTCGAACTTAAGATGGGCAAGTTCCGTGCAGCATATCTCGGGCAGCTTGAATTGTATCTTTCCGCGCTTGATGCGACGATGAAGCATTCCGACGAGAACCCGTCCATCGGGCTTCTCCTCTGCGAGAAGATGAATAAGGGGTTTGTCGAGTTCGCCGTGCGCGACAAATCGAAGCCGCTTGGCATCGCCACATACCGGACGCTCCGCTCGATACCGGAGCCTTACAAGTCGCTTGCGCCGGTAATCGAAGGCGTGAAGCGTGTCCTGACGGAGAACGCCAAAGGAGGCGCGAAGTGAAGACGCGCCGAAAGATGAAGCCGAGCGGCATCCCATGGCTCGGCGACGTGCCGGAGGAGTGGGGAACCAGCCGCGTTGGGTATCTGCTGACCGAGATCAACCGTCGTTCCGATGACGGCAAGGGCGAACCGTTGTCAATGAGTCAGAAACTCGGAATTGTGCCCAGCAAGGAAATTGAGGTGGCAAATCCCGCCTCTTCCTACGTCGGCGCAAAGATAGTTTCGGCAGGTGACTTGGTGCTGAACAAGCTAAAGGCTCATCTGGGCGTGTTTGCCATTTCAAAGCACGACGGATTGGTCAGCCCGGACTATGCCGTGTACCATGCGAGGGATAATGTTTCCGTAGAGTACCTCAATTACGTGTTCCATACGCCGTCGTGCATTTCGGAGTTCAGGCGAAGGATCACAGGGGTAGCCGTAGGGTTCAATCGCCTTTACACATCTGACTTGTTCAAGGTCGTTGTGCCGTTCCCGCCTCTTCCGGAGCAGCGGTTGATTGCGGGGTTTCTTGATGGGGTGGGCGCACGGATTGACGGACTCAAGGCGAAGATGGCGTGCGAGATTGAGCGGCTTGAGGCATACAAGCGCTCGTTCATCGCCGAGGCTGTGGCGGGTCGTTTTACGGGCAAGGCAAAGCGCAAGACAAAGCTCAGCGGTATTCCTTGGCTCGGAAATGTGCCGGAGGAGTGGGAGGTGGTGCGCAATAAGGCCTTCATGAGGTTGACCAGTGAGAAAGTCGGCGATAGGAAGAATGACTTTCCTTTACTCTCGTTAAGTAAACAGGGTGTCATCATTCGTGATGTCTCAGAGGGGAAGGGTAAGTTCCCGAAAGACTTTGATACATACCTTGTTGTGCGCCCTGGTAATCTTGTTTTTTGCCTGTTTGATGTTGCGGAAACGCCGCGCACGGTTGGTCTCGTGAAGAATGTCGGGATGTTGACGGGTGCCTACACGAATTTTGAGATAGACACATCACTTGTATTGCCTGAGTACGGGTATTACTATTACATTGCGGTTGATGATTTCAAGCGGCTTGAACCGTATTATACTGGTTTGCGTAAGATTGTGAAGACCGAGACATTCATGGGGCTTAAGTTCCCGGTGCCGCCTCTTGTCGAGCAACGCGAGATTGCCGCCATGATCGACAGGCGCATTGCTGCGATAGACGCGGTGATTGCGAAACGCAAGGCGGAGCGAGAACGGCTTGACGCGCTGAAGAAGTCGATCATCTGCGAGGCCGTGACGGGCAGAAAGGAGGTTCGATGAACTGGCGGAAATTCATGGACGAGAAGGACTACCAGCGTTTCCTCGTCAAGTGCCTGACGGAGCGTACCGACGGACATGCGCCGTTCCGTCTCCGCACGAATGCCGACTACTGCCGCCTGTACGCGCTCGACAAGGGGCTGCTCATCGAGTTCCTTGAATCCACACAGCCGGACAAGATGCGCGAACTCTCGCGTGTCCACAAGTCGAAGCGCGACGAGGTGATTGCGCAGGCGGTCAACCTCTCGTGCGTGTCGCAGGGCGGGAGTCTCATCCACACGCTCAAGCACGGCGTGAGCGTTGGGCAGACGCACATCGACCTCTTCAATCCGCCGCCGGACTCGTCAAACGAGAAGTCCGTCGCCGCCGCGTGGGAGAAGAACATCTTTTCCGTCGCCCGCGAGGTCTGGGCGTCCGATGGCGAGATCGTCGATCATGTCATCTTCGTGAACGGACTCGCCGTCGCCACCATCGAAATGAAGTGCGAGGCGGCGGGGCAGACATACCAGAACGCCATCCGCCAGTACCGGCAAGATCGCTCGCCCGAAACGAGGCTGTTCCGTTTCAAGGCCGGTGCGCTCGTCCATTTCGCAATGGACTTGAACGAGGTGTGGATGACGACGCACCTTGAGGGCGGCAAGACGAACTTCATTCCGTTTAACAAGGGCTGCGGCGAGGGGATCGAGGCGGGCAAGGGCAATCCCGTCGTCAAGGGGCATTTCTCCACGGAGTACATGTGGGAGGACATCCTCACGCGGGAGACGCTGTCGGACATCATTTCGCGTTACGTTTTCGTCGAGAAGAAGGAAAAGAAAGTCAAGGTCAAGGGGAAGCGGCAGAAGCAAAAGAAGACCGTCGAGACGGTCATCTTCCCGCGCTATCACCAGCTCGACTGCGTCCGCAAGGTTCTCTCGGACGTGGAGGAGAACGGCACGGCGAAGAACTATCTCATCATGCATTCGGCGGGAAGCGGCAAGACGAACTCCATTGCGTGGCTCGCGCACCGCCTCGCCAACCTCCATGACAAGGACGGACACAACATCATCGACACGGCGATTGTCGTCACTGACAGGGTTGTTGTTGACCGGCAGCTTCAGAGGGCCGTTCTGTCGCTTGACCACAGAAACGGCGAAATCTACACGCTTGGCGAGGACAAGACGTCCGCCGACCTCCGTCAGGCGCTTGAGGACGGAACGAAGATCGTTGCGACGACCATACAGAAGTTTCCGTATATCGTTGATTCCGTCAAGGCGCTTTCGGGGCGGCGGTTCGCCGTCATCATCGACGAGGCGCATTCCTCGACGAGCGGACGCAACATGCAGGCCGTGACGATGGCGATGGGCAAGCGCGCAAAGGCCGAAGACGAGGAGCGTGACGCCGAGGACGTGATCCGAGACATCCTGAAAGGCGTCGGCAAGCAGCCGAACGTGACGATGCTCGCGTTCACGGCGACGCCGAAGCCGCACACGCTCAAGCTATTCGGGACGGATGGCCCGGACGGGCGCAAGGAGCCGTTCCACATCTATTCGATGAAGCAGGCGATTGAGGAGCAGTTCATCAAGGACGTTCTCGAAAACTACATCGAATACAAGACCTTCTGCCAGATCGTCAAGACGACGGCGGACGATCCGCGCTACAAGCAGCGCAAGGCGGCGGGGAAGATTAAGCGAATCCTCGCTCTGCACGACGTGAACATCGCGCAGCGCACCGAGGTCATCGTCGAGCATTTCCGCGAGTTCGTGATGCCGCTTCTCGGCGGCGAGGCCAAGGCGATGGTGGTCACGTCCTCCCGCGAGGAGGCGGTCAAGTACCGGCTTGCCTTCACGAAGTACATCGCGAAGATGGGGTATGAGATGGAGTTGAAGCCGCTCGTTGCGTTCACCGGCACCGTGAGGACGCTTGGGCAGGACTTCACCGAGCCGGGGATGAACGGCATATCCGAGACGGCGCTTGCGGACGAGTTCGACGAGGACGGGAACAACATCCTCATCGTCGCCAACAAGTACCAGACGGGATTCGACCAGCCGAAGCTCTGCGCGATGTACGTCCTCAAGAAACTGAGCGGCGTCAACGCGGTGCAGACGCTTTCGCGCCTCAACCGCGCCGTTCCGGGCAAGACGACATTCGTTCTCGACTTCGTGAACACGTGCAAGGACATGGTCAAGGCGTTCGGCAAGTACTACACGGGGACTGTTCTGGCGGATGACGTGACGGTTCAGGCAATCTACGACCTTGTTGCGGAGATCGAGGTGTGGTCGCTCTGGACGGTCGCGGCGGTCGAGCGGTTCTGGGAGCTGAACGTGTCGCGTCCAATGACCGACGCGAAGCGGGCCGAGATCGAGAGCCTGTTCGCCGCCTCGAAAAAGGCGTTCGACAACCTTGACGAGACGCAGCGGAAAGACTTGTACTTGAAGATGCGGAAGTTCGTTAAGTGGTACGACTTCATGGTACAGGCGGCGTTTCTCGACGATACGCTGCTCTACAAAAAACGCACGTTCGTCGATTTGCTTCTGGGGCATCTCGATTCGGGACGCGGCGGGGAGGGATTCTCGCTGTGGGACAAGGTTGATGCCATCGGCTTCCACCAAGAGAAGGCGCTTGAGACCCATAGCCCCAAGGTGGAAGGCAAGCCGGAGATCACCATGCCGACATTGGATTCCGTTCCCGAGGAGGACGAGGAGGAGAAACTGTCGAAGATTATCGAACGCCTCAATTCAACATACGGGGTGAACCTCGACCCGAAAGTCGCCGGCAAGGGCGTGGAGCAGATCATCGCCAAGGCGGAGCAGGACGAAGAGCTGCGGCGGATCGCGGCGGCTAACGATTTCAGGAACTTCGCGTTGCCGTTTGACGATGCGGCTACGAAGCGACTCATCGTCGAGTCCTATGAGCAGAGCGAGGATTTCTACAACCTACTTTTGAACAACGACGAGGCACGGCGGACGGTTCTGAACGCCATTGCACGGAATGTTTACGAGAAGTTGCGGCGCGTGGACGATTCACGCTCGGAGGAAGAATCTGAATATGCCGAGGCCGCGACCAAGGGCGACAGCAAGGAGAACGCCGACGATGGCTACGACGCGTCAAAGTAGTTTGCCGCCGGAGTTCCGTCCGCGCGAGAAGTACGCCGAAGACCCAAGCGGCAAGGCGCTTTCGCCCGTGGAACTGCTTGCAATCATTCTGGGCACAGGTTCGGCGGGGTGTCCGGTTCATGAACTCGCCTTGCGCATGATTGACGCATTCCCGACGCTTGGCGCGTTCGTGAAAGCGGATTGGCTTGAGATGAAGGCGCGTTTCGCAGAGTACAACGAGCGTAATCCAGGGCGGCCGATAAAGGGGTTGGCCGATGCCAAGCTCATGAAGGTCGCCGCCGCGTTTCAATTGACTCGCCGCGTCAATCCGCTTGAGGATTACGCATTCCGCAACTACAACCTTCGCGTCTCTTCTTCCGCATACGAGGTGTTTAGACGCATCGTCGAAAGCGCGCCGGAGAAGGAGCATTTCTTCGTGCTCCCGATGGATTCTGATTTCCATGCGCTCTGCGAACCGATAGACGTCTCGCAGGGATCTGTCAGCAAGACCCCAGTCCATCCACGAGAGGTGTTCTGCGAAGCGGTCAGATACCGCGCATTCGCAGTCATCGTCGCGCACAACCATCCGTCCGGCGACCCCGAGCCGAGCAAGGAGGACATTGAGATAACGGAGCGGCTGATCGAAACGGGTAAGCTCCTCGGCATCCGCCTTATCGATCATCTTGTCCTCGGTTCGCCCGATTCCGCTGGCGGCAGAGGCTTCGTCTCCATCCGCAATCTTGCGGTATTGAAGTTTTAAGGGATAGCCGAAAATGAAACAAGAGGAACTGTGGATAAGCATCCTGATACTTGGCCACCACCAGGAATGCTATCTTACACGGAAGGAGTAAACCATGCAGAAAATTGAAGGATCACCCAAAAGTCTCAAACAACTACTTCAGAACACAAAGTACACGATCCACTATTATCAGCGAGAGTACATGTGGCAGCGAAAGAACATCGAGGAGCTCGTCGATGATTTGACGTCTGAGTTTCTAGATTTTTATCAAGCAGGAGATCCTCGCACAGCGGTTGCTAACTATGGCGTGTACTTTATGGGCTCTGTTGTCCTTGCGGGACGAGAGAATGCAATTATCGATGGACAACAGAGGTTGTCTTCTCTTACGCTATTGATGATCTATCTGAATAACAGGCTTAAGAGACTTGGGCAGTCACACAAAGTTATCGGCGAGATGATCTATTCGGAGTCGTATGGTGTGGCGTCATTCAACATTAACGTTGAAGATCGCCAAGCATGTATGAAAGCTCTGTATGAGGAGCGTGCTTTTGAAACGGAAGGGCAGGCTGAATCGGTCCAGAATCTATTTAGTCGGTATCAGGATATTTGCGAAATATTCCCAGAAGAGGTGGATGACGCCGCGATTCTTCATTTCTGTGATTGGTTGGCTGACAAGGTTCAATTCATCGAGATTGTTGCTCAAGCGGAACAGGATGCACACAAGGTTTTTGTTTTGATGAATGATCGTGGATTGAGTCTGACATCGACGGAAATGTTGAAGGGATATCTGCTCTCAGAGATCGCAGATGACCATATCCGCAAGGAGTTGAATGATCTTTGGAAAGCTAAAGTCGAGCTTTTGAAGAAGACGGATGAAACAGGTAAAGGTGATGAGGTGTTCATCAAGGCCTGGCTACGTGCGCAGTATGCGGTAACCATTCGAGAGAATCGAGCCGATTCCGACAAGCGTGATTTTGACATTGTCGGAGGACCTTTCCACAAATGGGTACGAGATGAGCATACTAAACTTGGGTTAAATAGTACGGCTGACTTTGAAGAATTCATACGTTCGTTTGCACGATTTGCAGATGCGTACATCCAGATCCGTAAAGCTGAGGCTGAATATGTTGAAGAAACAAGGTATGTGTATTATAATGCGAAGATTGATTTTACACTTCAGCCGATGCTAATTCTGGCGGCCTTGACAATGGATGACGGGCTCGTTGCGGTACGGGAGAAGATGTCACTTGTGGCTCGCTTCCTCGATTTGTTGATTATTACACGCGTAGTGCGCTATAAGTCGGTGGATTATAGCACAATGAAGAACTATATTTTCTCTGCAGTTAAGGATATTCGTCGTGCATCGGTTCCAGAGTTGAAGTCCAAGTTGCTGGCTCGTGTTAATGATTTAGCTTTTGATCCGGAGAAGGAACTTCCTGGTTTCGGCTTGAATAATTTTTCGAAGAAGTACATTAAGCACATGTTGGCGCGCGTGACGTCGTTTATCGAGGAAGCGACGGATGTCGCTTCTAACTATCCGCACTACATGGATAAGGCCACTCGAAATCCTTTTGAGATAGAGCATATTATTTGCGACCATTTTGAATGGTTTGAATCCGAATACGCGGACCAGGAAGATTTTCGCCGCTGGCGAAACAACATTGGCGATCTGTTGCTACTCCATAAGAGCATTAACGCGAGTCTGAGTGACGAAAAGTATGCCGTGAAGTTGATAAAGTACTGTTCTAACGAGGGGAATATCTATTCTGAGTCTCTTGGCCATCAGGCCTATGTGAATAATCCGCGTTTCAAAAGGTTTGTTGAGGAGAATGCTCTTCCTTTTGTGTCATATGAAGTCTTTGGGAAAGAACAGATTGCTGCTCGCCGTTTGCTCTTTGCCAAGCTTATGCGGTTTGTCTGGAACACTGATGACTTCAATTAATCTGTAAATGGAAGGATGCTAGAGGAACAGCCCCCATTGATGGAGTAGAAATGGTGGAGTAGAGGCTATGGCGATGCCGCAGAGAGACGACACGATAGAGGCGATCAAGCGACTTGAACCGCCTTCGCGCGTGCGCTACGGCGCGCCAGGCGCGTTGCTTGAGTACGCCGTCATGCACGGTGACGAAGCCGAACGCATCCGCGAAGAAAGGTCCGGCGGGTGCGTTGGTTTTGCGGAAGGTCGGCGGTCGCGGGGCGACCGCCCTACCGGCGCGAGGATGAGTGTGGTATAATCTTAACATGAGTTTAAGGAGTGAGAATGATAGTGAGAAAAACAGATGCTAACGAGGCAGGGGTGGTGGAACACTTGCCCGTTTACAGCGATTGGCTGAATGGTATCGCCAGCAGATACCGCCAGAGCCAGATTAAGGCGGCAATCTCTGTCAATACCGAGATGCTGAAGTTTTATTGGTCATTGGGGGCGGACATCATACGGATGGAGAAAGACCAGCCGTGGGGATCGAAGTTCATGCAGCGGCTGAGTACAGACTTGAAGGTGTCTATGCCTGATGCCTCGTGCTTTTCTCGCGTGAATCTTTATTACATGGTGAGATTTTTCAAGTTATATGTCCCACCTAAAATTGTTCAGCAAGTTGCTGAACAATTGAGAAGCCCATTTGAACCCGAACAACAAGGCGTCGCAGAAATTGGCCGACAAGTTGCTGACCAATTAGGAGCCGTGTCCAAAGGGATAGCGCAAATTGTTCAGCAAGATGCTGAACAATTGCTGCTGGCCGAGTTTGTCAAAGGATATCCGAAGGTTAGCGGATTGATCTTCTCGGTACCCTGGGGACATCACATGGTGATAATAGACAAGTTTGGAAATGATCAGAATGCCGCGCTCTTCTATGTACGCAAGACAGTTGAGAATGGCTGGAGCCGTGCCATTCTTGAGAACAATATCGCCTCGAATCTTCATCTGCGGCAAGGGCAGGCGGAAACGAATTTCAGCATAGCTCTGGCAGACCCCGATAGCGATCTTGCCAAGGAACTGCTGAAAGATCCGTATGACTTCAGTTTCATTGCAATGGATGAGAAATACCGCGAGGCAGAACTGAAAGCCGAGTTAATCAGGAACATCGAACAATTCCTTCAGGAGCTTGGCAGGGGCTTTTCCTACATGGGACGCGAGTTTAAGCTCCAGGTTGGCGATACGAAACGGGCGGTTGACATGTTGTTCTACAACGTGCAGGAACGGCGGTACTATGTCATTGAGGTCAAGGTAAAGAAGTTTGAACCGGCGGACATCGGGCAGATTGGCACTTACATGGTGGCGGTCAATCGACAGCTGAAACGACCTGACGACCAACAGACAGTCGGCCTCGTCATCTGCCGCGAGAAGGACAGGGTTACTGTTCAATATGCGCTTGAAGCCTCTTCTCTGCCGATCGGGGTTTCCGACTATGTCCTTGAACGTTTCATTCCCGCAGACTTCAAGTCGCAGTTGCCTACTGTGGAAGAAGTGGAAGGTGAACTTACGCGCAGAATGGAAATCGCCGAGCGCCACTTGGGCGGTATGTTGGCCGATGGAACAATGGTTAGGAGTAACGAATGATGAAATGGAGGCAATACTGGCTGGAGGTTGCGATGCTGGCGGGGGTGGGCGTCGCCTCCGTGCTGTCGGGCATTGCGCCGGCGAGCAGGGCGGTGTGGCTGACGGAGATGTTCTGGGCGTGGGGGCTCGTGGCGATCCTGCTCGTCACGTTCCGGAAGTTCAGGTTCTCCGGCGTGGCGTACGCGTGCTTCTTCGTCTGGTGCATCCTCCAGATCATCGGTGCGCACTGGACGTTCGAGCACGTGCCGATGCGGTGGCTGACCGAACCGCTCGGTCTGGCGCGCAACCCGTACGACCGCATCGCGCATTTTGTGGTCGGGTGGTTCGCTTTTCCGCTGGCGGAGCTCTACTGGCGCAAGGGTTGGGCGCGGTCGGTGGCAGCGTCGGCGTTCTTCGCGGTGATGACGACCGTGGCGATGGCAGGCATCTGGGAAATCGTCGAATGGCTCTACGCCGTCATCGACGGCGGCGAGGCGGGCGCGGCGTTCCTCGGTTCGCAGGGCGACGAATGGGACGCGCAGAAGGACATCCTCTGCGACACGCTCGGCGCGGTCTGCTCGGCGGCGCTGTTCATGGTTTTGAATCGCAAGGAAAGCAACGAAAGGAATAAGAAATGAGAAAGAGAATGATCGGGATCGCGGCCGCGCTGGCGCTTACGCTCGCGGGATGCGTGGAAATGCAGGTGGGGGTCGAGACGGACCACGGCTTCGTGTCGCTCGCTGAGGCGGTGCCGGACGCCATCCTGGAGATCCGCTACTACTCGACGTACAACTTCGTCGGGGAGCGCGTGGACGGCTACGAGCGGCCGTGCGCGCTGATCACGAAAGAGGCCGCGGCCGCGCTCAGGGCGGCGAGCGACGACTGCGTGAGGCGCGGGTACCGCCTGAAGATCTACGACGCCTACCGTCCGCAGCGCGCCGTGTCGCATTTCATGCGCTGGGCGAAGGACATGAAGGACACGCGGATGAAATACGCGTTCTACCCGAACCTGGACAAGTCCGTCCTCTTCGCGCAGGGCTACATCGCCGAGCGCTCGGGACACAGCCGCGGCAGCACGGTGGACCTCACGCTCTTCGACATGAAGACCGGCAAGGAGGTCGACATGGGCGGCACGTTCGACTGGTTCGGGCGCGAGTCGCATCCCGACTACAAGGACATCACGAAGGAGCAGTTCGCCAACCGCATGCTCCTGCGCGAGATCATGCTCGCCCACGGTTTCAAGCCGCTCGCCGAAGAATGGTGGCACTTCACGCTCGCGAACGAACCGTATCCCGACACCTACTTCGACTTCCCCGTGCGATGAACGGCGACGGCCCCGAGTACGAGTGGTTCGAGGGCGGCTTCGGGAACGACATCCTGTTCCGCAACAACCGCTTCATCGGCTACGAGGACCGCACGCGCCTCTACGTTGGCGGCGGCGCCGCGTACGGCAAGCGCATTTCCGCCTCCGCGCATGTGAACATAAGAGAAAACGAGGAGTGAATGAAAAGAATGGTCTTCGGTATCGCGCTCTGCGCGCTGGCGTCTGGCCAGCTTGAGGCGCGAGCCCTGAGCGCGACGTCCGCGCCCCCCAACTACTGGTGCACATGGATCACCCAGGGAACGACGCTTCGTAAGGCTCAGAAGGCGGGAAAGACCGTCTTCGCCGGAGATCAAGGCGTGCCCCAGCAGCGGGACAACCTGAACGAGGCGGTTCTTTTCGGCGAGGACGGGTGGGCCACGCAGTTCTACCCGAACGAACGCAACGCGCTCTTCCTGCTTCTTGACGGCGGGTGGGATCTTCCATACGGCACCACGACGGGCGGGGCGAAAAGCCTGTCGATGCGCGGGTCTTGCATTCCGCATCCCGACAGATTCCCGTCGTTCAAGGGAACGCCTGCGGAAAGGCTGAAGGCGCTGACCGACAAGGTCAAGTCGCTTGGCTGGAGGGGAATCGGCGTGTGGATACCTGCGCATGTGCATGGCGACATGGCCAAAGGCCGGATGCTGACGGACGAGGAGGCACGAGAGGTGCTGGCGGAGAAGATGCGCCTTTGCAAGGAGGCCGGTGTCGAATACTGGAAGATCGACTGGGGCATGCGCAGCAACAGCGTGGCGTTCCGCCGTCTGATGTCGGATGTGCGGGACAAGGTCTATCCCGGATTGATCCTTGAACATTGCTGGGTGCCGGGAAGCCCCCTCAACGACGTGGACAGGAAACACGGTTGCGCGCAGACGTGCAACGGCAGGCTTCTCGGGAACAAGGAGTGGTGCCGAAACCGCAAAGACCATTTTGCCGTCATGGAGGCATCCGACGTTTTCCGTACATACGACGTCCTTTACCCGTTTCAGTATGTCACGACGCTCGAGCGCTGCGCCTACTATTCCACGCTTGCCGAAGAAGGCAAGCTGCCGGTCATGCTCACCATACAGGAACGGCCGTACATCATCGGTCCGGGACTTGGGCATGTCCTGGACATTGCGCCGTCGGGAATGCGCAACGGAAAGGCGGTTCCGAATGACGCCTGCGTCGCGCTGGCGTGGCAGAAGATCGCGCCGCCGTTCGGCCACGACACCGAGTTGAAGACCCGTTGCAGCGACGAGGCGCTTGAGGATGTGTGGACGTATTCAGACAAAGACTGCTCCTGGTTTACCGCCGCTGTCGGCAAGACGGTGAAGCAAGGCGCACCTGCGGTCGTGACGCGCGGACTTCCGCTCCCGGAGGTGAAAGCCGAAGGGCCGAAGCCGTTCGTCTGCGGCGCACGTTATCCGAACGGGGCGATTGCCCTCGCTTTTCTGCCGCGAGTCGTCGGCGGCAAGGGTTTTGTGGAGTGCCTGGCCGACGTGACGCTTGACGCCAAGCTTGAGGCGGGAAAGCCGCTTGGCGTCTTTGGGCGGTTCCAGACGCTCACGCTCAAGGGCGGAATCGCCGATGGCACGCGCATACAGGCGCGGCAGCTCCCGTATGGCAAGGCGCGTGACGTTACTTCGCTCTGCACGATCGGAGAAGACGGTTCCGTCACATTCCCCCTGGCGGTTTTCGAGAAGCCACAAGGCGACTATATGCCCAATGTGGTCATCGAGGCCGTGAAATAAGGTTGCAGGCAATGAGAAGAGAGGTATGACATGACACGAAAGACATTCGGCATCGCGCTTTGCGCGCTGGGACTTGCCGCGCAGGGCGCGGTGAACTGGGACGACGCGCTCGTGATCGGGCGCACGAACGGTGACAAGTGCTTCTACGCGGCGGGTGAGGAGATGGTCTTCACGCTCGAGCTGAAGGGCGTGAAGGGCGAGATCCCGCCGGGCGAGTACTTCCTCGACTGGGTGCGCACCGCGAACGACGGCAAGACGGAGAAGGGCCGCGCGGAGGCGTCGCTTGCGAAGCCGCTCGTGATCCGCACGTCGCTCGACCGTCCGGGCTTCGTGAAGATCGAGGCGAACCTCGTGGACAAGACGGGAAAGCGCGTACCGAAGAATCACCGATGGGAGAAGCGCGTGTTCTTCCAGGGCGGCGCGGGCGTAGAGATCGAGAAGCTCCAGGCGTGGCCCGAGCCGAAGGACTTCGACGCGCACTGGGCGGCGGAGCGGAAGATCGTCGAC
>JAEEGH010020287.1_pt1 | contig 13843 bp, 8 predicted proteins | sample 9134181 | NCBI WGS metagenome assembly JAEEGH01 (sample SAMN16246544, study PRJNA631951) | gut metagenome | biome: gut microbiome; feature: rumen; material: DP-attached | host: Bos | place: Iran: Karaj | collected 2018-10
TGGTGTTTATTACGGATGGCACCGACACCTCCCGTCAATTGCCTGAAAGGGCTGTTTATAAAGGGATTACAGAGTCCTTGACCTCCCGTCACATCTCCCGTTTGACCTCCCGTCAGACCTCCCGTTACTACATGCTTAACCTCTCCCCTCATCGGGTGGGGGGTCTTGCTCGATCGGGTGGGGGGTCTTGGCCTGTCGGGTGGGGGGTCTTTGACGGCTGCATGTTTATGCACTTCAGATGGGACGGGGCGGACTGGGGGTTTGCCGTAAGTAAACTGGGGGTTTACCCTACCCAAACTGGCAGTTTAAGTAGGGGAAACTCATGATGTGGTTTCCTGTCGGATATTTATGCAGATTGTGCATAAGTATGCGATTCTGACGGAGTGTGTTATTTTGCAGAATTTTGGCTGAATTTTCGTGTCTTTTTAGCGGAAAAAATTGCAGGATTGAAAAATTTTTCGTACCTTTGCAGCTGACATTGAAGCCATGAGAAACACTTGTGAGCCAATCGTTGTCAGGATACTAAGAAATACACAAAAAATGGAGAAAAGTAACATGAACGGTGAGGCTGTAATGGCCTCGCAGAAAGGAATGCTCGTAGTCGAGTCGTTCCTTCAGGAGAACTACATTTTCCGTTTCAACGTGCTGAACGGAAAGGTGGAGTTTGTAACGAAGTCGGCTGTGAACGACGTCATAGCCGACAATGATTCTGCTTGGCGTCCGCTGACGGACCGTGCCCTGAAAAGCATCATCATCCGAGCCAAGCGCGAGGATGTGTGCGAGGGTGAGAACCCGAAGTCGGACATCATGGACCTGGTACAATCAGAAGAGGTACGCACGTATGACCCCATCTGTGACTATCTGGAGCATCTGCCCCAATGGGATGGGCAGAACCATGTGGCTCGTCTCTTCTCTCGGCTGCCTGGCATCAGCTCTGAGCAGTCGGGATTTCTCTCGGTTTGGTTGCGCTCGGCGGTTGCCCATTGGCTGCAGATGGACACGCTTCACGGCAACGAATGTGTACCCACGCTGATTGGCGCTCAGGGCTGCGGCAAGACCACCTTCCTGCGCCGCTTGCTGCCACAGCACCTGCGTCAGTACTATCTGGACCACTTGAACTTGTCGAACAAGTTTGACAAGGAGATGGCGCTGACGAACAATCTGCTGGTGAACCTTGACGAGTTAGAGGCCATCCGTCCAAGCCAGCATGCGGCCTTGAAGCAGACGCTCTCGAAGAGTAAGGTGAACGGGCGCCCCATCTATGGCTGTTCACAGGAAGACCGTCCCCGCTATGCCTCGTTTGTGGCCACCACGAACAACCCGCACCCGCTGACCGATGTAACGGGCAGTCGACGCTACATCTGTCTGACCATCCCTGAAGGGCAGTTCATCGACAATACGGGCGAGATAATCTATGACCAACTGTATGCGCAGGTTCTTCACGAGATTCGTGAGCTGAAGTCACCCTACTGGTTCAACAACGACGAGGTGGCCCGGATTCAAGAGTTGAACCTGGAGTATATGGAGAAAAAAGACCTTGCCGAGATTGTCGACATCTGCTTTCGTAAACCCAATGAAAATGAATGTGTAAGAACCATGAACTGCGGAGAACTCATCGGGATTATCCAGAAAGAGTACCCATCGGTGAAGAACGACCACACGACGAAAATCCGCTTGGGAAAAGCCCTGACAGAGCTGGGCTTCGAGCACAAGGAACATTCCCATGTGGCGTACTATAGGGCGGTGCCGAGAAAAGTGGCGTGAGGTCTGACGGGAGGTCGACGGGAGGTGTCAACGGGAGACCTCCCGTTTTCCAACCCCTTTCCATACAGGTGATTCAAGAGAGGACGGGAGGTTGGGAGGTCAAAGCAAAATGCAACAATCGTACAAATGATGCAACAATCGTTCAATTTTGCTGTTTTTTAGTTCAAAAGGCTTTGCCCTTTGCTTTCTTTTTCCTAATTTTGCAGGGGAAAATACAAACTACGAATTACGAGATATGAATGACGGATTACGAATGAAGAGCATGTTGATAGCAGGCGTTTGCCTGTGGCTGAGCGTTACGGCAACCGCAGCTACCGCCAACCGTACAATAACAAAGGTGGAGCCGGTGAGCGTCGAGGTACCTGTAGGCCATGCGCCACGGCTGCCCTATAGGGTGTGGGTGCAATACAGCGACGGTCGGGGCGAGTACCGGCAAGTGAAGTGGCAGAACAGTTCGCTGGTCAGGGAGCAGGCCGAGGCCGACCCCAACATCAATCCCGCGGGTACTGAGTACAAGGTGAAGGGCTTCGTCACCGGCGACAATACGACGGCGAACGGTTACCCCGTCACGGCCCAGGTGAAGGTGACTGGCAAGGAGTGGGAGGTGCCGTCGAACAAGGTGGTGGCCGAGACCTTGCCCTTGGACAAGGTTGTGATCAACGGCGACAACCGCCTGACCTGGAACCGCAACATGGACATCGACCACCTGCTGACACTCGACGTGCGGCAGCAGCTGTATAACTACCGCGATACCTACGGATTGCCGACAGAGGGCTACCCCGAGGCCGACGGTTGGGATTCACCCACAACGAAGCTGAAGGGACACGGTTCGGGCCACTACATGTCGGCTATGGCCATGGCCTTTGCCAGTTGTCAGGATGAGGCCAAGAAGGAGCAGCTGCGACAGAACATCCGCCTGATGGTGGACTGCCTGCGCCAGTGCCAGGAGCGTACCTTCGTATGGGACGAGCGGTTGGGCCGCTACTGGGAGGCCCGCGACTTTGCTCCCGAAGAGGAACTAAAGGAGATGAAGGGCACGTGGCCCGACTTCAACCGCTACAAGCAGGACTACCGCCACTACGGCTATGGCTACCTGAACGCCATTCCTGCCCAGCATTGTGTGCTGATAGAGAAGTATGCACCCTACAACAACGAGAGCGGCGTGTGGGCACCTTATTATTCTGTTCATAAGCAGTTGGCGGGCCTCATCGACATTGCTCAGTACATCGACGATGCCGAGATAGCACAGAAGGCGCTGCTCATCGCCAAGGACATGGGGCTGTGGGTGTGGAACCGCATGCACTACCGCACCTTTGTCAAGAGCGACGGACGGCCGGACGAGCGCCGTGCCAAGCCCGGAAACCGCTACGAGATGTGGAACATGTACATTGCCGGCGAGGTGGGCGGCATGGCCGAGTCGCTGGCCCGCTTGGCCGAGCTGACGGGCAACGGCGACGAGAAGGCTCACTTGCTGGAGGCAGCCCGCTGCTTCGACAGTCCTGCCTTCTTCGACCCCCTGGCCAAGAACGTGGATGCCATCCGCACCCGTCATGCCAACCAGCACATACCGATGGTGACGGGCGCTCTGCGCATCTACCGTGGGACGGGCAACCCCTACTATTATAACCTCGCCCAGAATTTCTGGACCATGATACAGGGCCGCTACCGCTACGCCATGGGCGGCGTGGGCAACGGCGAGATGTTCCGCCAGCCCTACTCGCAAGTCACCTCTATGTGTGGCAATGCCACCAGCTGGGGCGGGCGTGAGTTGCATCCCGAACCTACCATCAACGAGACTTGCTGCGCCTACAACCTGGCCAAGCTGACGAAGGACCTGAACTGCTACAATCCCGACGATGCCAGCTACATGGACTACTACGAGCGCGTGCTGTACAACCAGTTGGTGGGGTCGCTCAACCCCAACAGGTATATGGTACTCTACCAGTACGCCGTAGGATTGAATGCCTCGAAGCCCTGGGGTAACGAGACCCCGCAGTCGACCTGCTGCGGCGGCACGGGAGCCGAGAACCATGTGAAGTATCAGGAGGCCGCCTACTTTGTCGGCGACAACAGCATTTGGGTGGCACTCTATATGCCTACTACGGCCACGTGGGATGCCAAGGGCGTCGTTATCCGACAGGAGTGCCAGTGGCCGGCTGAAAAGAGCACCATCACCGTCACCCCTCAGCCATCGAAGACCTCGAAGTTTGCCATGAAGCTCCGTGTGCCCTATTGGGCCACCGAGGGCTTCGACGTGAAGCTCAACGGCAAGAGCATAACCAAGCATTACCAGCCCAGCAGCTACGTGGAGATTCCCGCCCGCAAATGGTCGGCAAAGGACGTGGTGGAGGTGACGATGCCCTTCACGAAGCACCTCGACTTCGGCCCTGACAAGATGGATGCTGCACCAGCCTACGAGCCGGGCGGCAAGTCGGAGTACACGCCGATGTGGACAGGTACGTTGATGTATGGTCCGTTAGTCATGGCCACGACAGACATCAAGAACTGGGACGAGGCGACGGTGGACATGGCTTCCGACCTGAGTGACATCACCCTCAACGGCGCCAAGCCCGGCACAGGAGCCGATGCCCAACTGTACACCCTGACATTCCAAGGCCGAACCTTCGTGCCCGACTACTATGCCGACCGTGGTGTCACCCACTACCTGCGCATTGACCAGGGCACACCCGACGTTCAACGTTCAACGTTCAACGTTCAACGTTCTGAAATCGACAAGTCTGCGCTGCGTGAGCTGATGCTTGTGGCGAAGGGCCGTCAGGAGGAGCAACAGGCCTGGAACGCGCTGACGGTGAAGGTGCCGGAGTATGCTCCCTGGGCCGTTCACGGCTATGCCCGCATGGCAGAGCAGTACAACAAGGCGCTGCCCATACTCGAGGCTTCCGACGACAAGTACAGTCAGGAGGAAATCGACAAGGCTGTCTCGGCCCTGAACGGCATCATCAACTCCATGCGTCCCGGTAACCTGCCTGAGCTGGAGGACATGAGTGAGCTGATGACCCTGTTGGAGAAGGCCCGCAAGATGCCCGAGGGCGATCGCAAACTCGATCGCGCCATAGGTTACGCCAATATGGTGGTGAAATACGTCAGCGACGGCAGCGGCACTATGGATATGATAGAGCGTGCCACCAACCAGCTGAAAGAAGCGGTGAAGTAAGTAAAATCCGATATCGGATTTTACGGTTCCTTCTCTATGAGCACGACGGCGTAGGCGGACATGCCCTCCTCGCGGCCGGTAAAGCCGAGGTGCTCGGTGGTTGTGGCCTTAATGCTGACGTTGTCAGGGTCGGTGCCGATGATGTCGGCAAGGCATTGCTGCATGGCAGGGATGTGGGGGTTCATCTTGGGACGCTCGGCACAGATGGTGGCGTCGAGGTTGACAAAGTGGTAGCCCTTGGTGGCTATCAGCTCAACGGTCTTCTCAAGGATGATCTTGCTGTCCATGCCGTCAGTCTCGGCGGCGGTATCGGGGAAGTGGTAACCGATGTCGCGCATGTTTGCGGCACCAAGCATAGCGTCGCAGATAGCGTGAATGAGCACGTCGGCGTCGCTGTGGCCGAGGAGGCCAAAGCTGGACCCACCCCCGGCCCCTCCCGAACGGGAGGGGAGGATGAATGGGATCTTGATGCCACCCATCCAGAGGTCGCGGCCTTCCACAATGCGGTGGACGTCGTAACCAAAGCCGACTCGAGGACCCACCCCCAAACCCCTCCCGTGCGGGAGGGGAGTTTGGATAGCCTCAGCGTCTTCTATTGCATTTGTTATTTCTTCTAATACTGTATCTATATTGCACAGTACCTCTTCATTTGTAAACCTCAGCACAACAAAGCCTTCCTGATGGAGATAGCTTGTACGCTCTGCATCTTTTTCCGGCTGTTCACCCTCAAAATGATAACCGCCGTCAATCTCAATAATCAATTTGTTCTTGAGACTGACGAAATCAGGTATATAGTCATAAACAGGATGTTGTCGACGAAAATGGACACCTAACTTATTATCAGATAAATAAGACCACAGAACAGACTCTGCCTCTGTCGGGTTTTTTCTCATCTCTCTTGCCTTATCCAGCAGTAACTGATAAGTAGAAGCATCAGTCGTTTCAAATCGGTTATTCCTCATACAATAATGCTAAATAAACTCCCCTCCCGCACGGGAGGGGTTGGGGGTGGGTATTTATCTCTTAAACAAATCCTTGATGCCATCCATGTCGAAGGCGAGGGTGAAACGGAGCGTCTGGTCGAGGGGGTTGGAGCGGGCGGTGGAGATGACGTAACCCACATCGAGGGAGAAGACGTTCATACGGAAGCCACCACCGATGGTGAAGTACTTCAGGTTACCCTTCGACTCGGCCTGGTGGTGATAACCGGCACGGAGCGAGAACTGGTCATGGTAGATGTACTCGGCACCTACCGACCACTGTATCTCCTCCAGCTCCTCCTTGAAGCCGTTGGGGGCATCGCTGAAGCTCTGGAAGATACCCTTGATGGAACCTACGTCGCTGTATTCACGGCGCACACGGTCCTGGTATTCGGAATTGGTCTCACCCTCTTCCTGACGGGGCACAGTAGGCACCAACAGCTTGTTGGCATCGGCAGAGAACGAGAAGCGGTTGTAGTCGTCAACGGGCACCATGAGGGATGCACCAAGACGGAGGTTGGCGGGAATGAACTGGCTCTCCTCGTCGCCGTAGTAGGAAATCTTGGAACCGATGTTGCGGATGTTCATACCCAGTCCCAACTGGCACTCACGGTTGCCCAGCATGAGGTAGTTGTTGTAGTACATGGCCAGATCGGCAGCGAAAGCCGAAGCAGGCTTGGAATCCTCGCTGTAGTCGAAGCGCAGATCGCTGTATATCCAACGGATGGCGGCGGCAATGGAGAAGGTCTCGGAGAGCATGAGCGAATAGGCCGCATCGATGCTCATTTCGTAAGGCTTCACGGTGACGTCGCTGACGCCGTAGTCGGTATAGACCTCACCCAGCGAGAAGTAGCGCAGAGAGCCTGAGATAGCCGAATAGTCGCCGATACGGTAGTATCCAGCTACGTAAGCCAGGTCGATGTCGTTGACCAACTGGCGCAGCCAGGGGGTGTAGTTCAGGGCGATACCTGCACGGCTGATGCAGAAGGGGTACTTGGCGGGGTTCCAGTACTGTGAGTTGACGTCGGGGTCGGTAGCAGCACCCACGTCACCCATTCCGGCGCCACGGGCATCGGGGGCTATTGTCTCGGAGATGACAGCATGCTCAACGGGGTTGAACATGGTGTTCTTTTCATCGTCGTCGGCATAGACAGCCAAGGGAAGCAGAGCAAATACCCACCCCCAGTGCTTTATCACAGATGTTATCATTCTCAAATTCATCATTCTATCTATTATGTGTTGCTTTAATGTCTCGATACTCCTATATAACGGCGCCATCAGTCTTTTTATTACATTGTAGTCGTTAAACAATTCAAACTCCCTTTGTGGTTGGGGGTGGGTTTCCGTTAAAGAATTATCAATTTCTTCGCTTTCGATGCTTGTGTGCTGCCGTCGGAGGAGAGCAGGACACGGTAGAGGTAGACGCCCGTCTGCAGGCGGTGGCCGCCACTGGTAGTCAAGTCCCAGTCGATGGTATATGCCTGCGAAGAGGACAATCCCGTCTCAGTATGCTTCCACAACTGACGGCCTGACGTGTCGTAGATGTCAAGCTCAATGTCTACCTGGGAGCCTGCACGGTCGTGGGTGACAATAAAAGTAGTGGTGGTCGTGGCGGGGTTCTTGGTGCAGTCGACGCTGAACAAGGTTGGCTCCAAGCCCTTGACCACATTGAACTCCAACTGGACGACGGACGAATTGTTGAGCATATCCCAGGCACGGAACAGAAGCTGGTGCTTGCCGGCTGTGAGCTGAGGCAGGCTGTAGGTGAGGTTGCCGCTGCGGTAATCGCCGAAGTCGTACTGAAAGTAGCTGTTCAGGACGTAGGTACTCGACATCTCACCATCAATGATCAGCTCCAGATCGTGGCCGATGCCGTTGCCCGAGGCGTTGATGCCGTCCTTGTCGTTCAGTTCAGCATAGAACAAAGGCGTGGTATTGACGTCGCCACCGTTGACGAAAGAGCTGGAGTTGAGGTAGCAGTAGATGTTGGGGCCTATGCCGTCGTCGCTCATCAGCGAGTCGCTGCCCAGCGTGAAGTTGGCGTTATAGCCGTGGGCCGTCTGCTGTCGGTCGGCGCTGAGAGCGTAGAGGGTAATAAGACCGGTGCCGTCGGAGTAGCTGATGTCCTTGGGCAGGGTGAAGACCATAGAGAAGCGGCCGGCATGCACGCTGTCGCTGCCGACGTAGAGGGTGCTGGGGCGGTCGTTGAAGACATAAGCCGTATCAGCAGCGCTCTCGTTGTTGAGTTTGCAGACCACAGACTGCTCGATGTCGCGGACGGTGGCCGTCACCGTTCCCCGGAAACCGGGAGCATTCTCGATGTGACCCTGCAGCCTGACGGGCTGTCCTACCACAATGCGGGCAGTATTGCCGGTGGCGGGCTGGCCATCGATGCTGTCGACCACCACCTTCATCGTGGGAACGGCCAGCGTCAGAGCCGGGTCACCCAAAAGGGTGTACTGCAGCTTGTTGGCGGTATGGTCGATACCGATGTCATTGCCATCCCTCGTCGAGGTCATCAGCAGGTTCTTGGCCAAGCGGCCGGCCTCGCCTACGGTGTAGCGGTGGCCGGTGTCATCAGTACCTAAGACGTAGCGGGTGAAGGCACGGTTCATGTACTGGTTGTAATGGGCATAGACGGTACGCGTGGTGCCGTAGAAGGCTACTGCGCCGCCGTTCTTGTTGAGCATGACGGTCTCGCCAATGTTCTCCTGCTGACCGTCGAAAGGCATGATGTCGCACGAAGCCGTCAGCCAGAGCGGCAGGGCGGTGGAGGTAGCCGAGGTGAAGTCCGACAGGTGAAGCACCTGCTCGTGCGACAGGGTATAGGGAGCGCCGTGACCCGTGTAGTTCATGATGAGGGCTCCGCTCTGCATCTGCTGCGTGATAAGCCGGGTGACGTCGGGGTAGCTGAAGCCCGTGGCTGAAGACTGGCGGGTGTAGGCATCCCAGTAAATCTTTTTCAGATTGAAGGCAGGATGATCCTTCGCCACCATCTTGGCCACCACCTCGGCATCATTCATGTGGCGGTTGTTGTCGCCGTCATCGCCCATAAAGCAGATGGTGTTCTGCCAGTTGCCGGCGTTGTCGTTATTGCGGTAACCGATGGTCTTGTCGACCAGAATCTTGGCATCAGCCTCATCACGGACGGGGAAGCGGCCCACAGCCACGTCGGACTTGTCGCTGCTGAGCATATTGGCACCCTCACCGTCGTCCATCAGGCAGAAGTAGTCGTCGGTGACGTAGCAGTCGGTCTCGCTGAACGAGTTCTCACTCTCGTAGCAGAGCAGGAAGTCATCGGGCGAATAGTTCTTCCAGTTGGAAGTCAGCATACGGTTGTCCCAACCACCGTCGCCGAATAGCAGCAGGTAGCGGGGCATGTCGGCATCGGTCTCCGCACGGTCGTAAAGCATCTTCAGGTAGCGACGGTAGGCATTGGCATCGGGGGTGCCGCTCGAGAACTCGTTGAACAGTTCGTCGGCCGGCACGATGCGTACCCGCAGCGAGTCACGGCTCTCGTGGAGGGCCTGTAGCCGCTGAGCCTGGGCCAACAGCTTCTGCGTAGTGGGGATGAGGATGACCATATCGACAGCCGTGTCAGCATGGTGGTCTTGGTTCGTGATGTTATAGACATACTCCGGAGTGGGGAATGTCCCTGTGGCCAGGTCAGTCCACGGCAGGGGCGTGTCGAAGCAGAGCGACAGGTAGTCGAGCCGCATATTGCCGCCTGTGATTTGGCGGACAACTACCTCGTTGGTGGCCTGCAGTTCACCCGTCAGCGTAAAGGTCTGCGTGGTCACAGCTCCCCGACTGTACTTGTCGGGCGAAGATACGATACGCATGGTACCCGCCTCCTGGCCGTTGACCGTTATCTCAGCCGTGCAAGGCGCATCGAACGACATGACCACCGTCAGCGAGCCATGCGAGGCTGGGGTAGCTGCCAACTGGTAAGTACGGGAAACTCCTACGCCAAAGAGACGGCTGTCGTAAAGGTTGCGGCCACCATGATACCACGAATAGTCGTCGACCTCGGAAAGCGAATGATAATCAACCTCGGAGGGATAGCAGGAGGCCTTGAATGCAGCCTCGTCAACGGTCAATGCTGTGGAATCGTTCTCGGTCAGGAAGTAGTAGCCGTAGTCGCTATAGGGGTTGCGGGTACGGGTTATCGCCGTAGCACTACTCCACCCTACTGGGCCTACAGCATAGAACAGCCGCTTGCCGCCCGCCGTACAGGTAGGCACTTGCTGCAAGTCGTCGGTAGTTGCCAAGTAGTCGGCCGTCAGCTTCTCGGGCTGCATGGCGCCGCCGTAGCCGTAGACCTTCACCTTATTGATATCCGTAAAGCCTGCCTGCCGCACCAGAGCCTCTGTCAACTGATACACTCCCGACGACGGCACCCGGATTTTAGCCCAGCGGCCAGAGGAGAGGACGGAATGGGCGGCATAAGTATGACGCGACTCATCAGGCAAATAAGCCCTGCTGCTACTTGGGGCACCTGTGGCCTCAACGCTTAACTTAAAGCTTACCAGCTTCTGATACTTCCCATCCCTGAAGACCAGGGGGACGAAGCCTACATAGAGCGTGCCCTGCTTACGCGAGACACCGACATACTGCTCAATCTCAGGCATGGCGGGCAACGGCTTGTCGGTAATCTTGCGGAGGCGGGCCACGTCGGTCTCTGTCATGTCGATAAACTCGGGATAGTCAATCCTGATGGTATAGACGGAGTCCGCATAACGGGCTCCCAACTCCTGGGTATAAGTGAACAACGGCAATACCGAATCAATCCTGACCTCCTGGGCGGTCAGGTTGTAGAACTGTTGTGCCTTCATGCCTAAGCACACCAACAGCAACAGCAGGTTCAGTATGCAGCGTCGTTTGCTCATTTACAATTCAAATCCAGCACCTTACGGTCTTCAAGCCAGCCGTCCAAATGGTCGCCTATCTGCACCGGGCCTACACCTGCCGGGGTTCCCGTATAAAGCAGGTCACCGGTCTTCAGCGTGAAGAACTGCGAAATGTAGGCTATGATTTCGTCAACGCCATAGAACATATCGCTGGTACAGCCTTCCTGCACCGTCTCGCCGTTCTTGTCGAGGTGGAAATGCAGGGCCTGCACGTTGCGGAACTTCGCGATGTCCACCCACTCGCCAATGGCTGCCGAACCGTCGAAACCCTTGCAGATGGTCCACGGCTGGCCGTTCTGACTGGCTTCCCGCTGCAGGTCGCGGGCCGTGAAGTCGATTCCTACCGTCACAGCGTCGTAATAGCGGTGGGCAAACCGCTGGGAGATGTTCTTCCCCAAGCGGCAGATGCGCACCACCACCTCAGCCTCGTAGTCAATCCGTCCCCAGTGGTCAGGTACGAAGAACGGCTTGCCAGGCTTCAGCAGTGCCGAATCAGCTTTCGTGAAGATAACTGGCTTCTCTGTCTTTAATAACGTATCATGCAGCTCTTTATTGTGTGCCGCATAATTCATTCCTATTGCAAATATCTTCATTACATGAATCCCAACCAGCGTAGGATGTCGTTCAGGTTAGCCACAACCATCAACAGAATGAGTATACCAAAGCCTACATACTCCGCCCGAATCATGAACTGCTCGGAGGGTTTGCGGCGGGTAATGATCTCGTAGAGCAGGAACAGCACGTGGCCACCGTCCAAGGCGGGGATGGGCAGGATGTTCATGAAAGCAAGGATGATGCTGAGGAAGGCCGTCATCTTCCAGAACATGTACCAGTCCCACATCGGCGGGAACAGGCTTCCGATGGTTCCGAAGCCGCCCAGCGACTTGGCACCCTCAGCCGTGAAGACGTACTTCATGTCGGCCACATAGCCAGCCAGTACGTTCCAGCCGTATTTGATGCCGGCGGGAATGCTTTCGAAGAAGCCATACTCGCGGGTATAGGGCTTGTAGAGTGAAGTCAGCGAGCAGGGCATGAAGCCCAGCTTTAGCTCCTCAGTCAGCACTACTTGCTTGGTGAAGACACCGTACTGGGAATGTGCGGTCTCGCTGACAGCAACGACGGTAGAATCAGCGAGGGTGTCGCGCTGCGTACCCTTGTAGGTCAGCATCACGGTGCGAACCTTCATACTATCCTCATGGGTCTTGGCCACAGCCAACTGGTCGGCCAAGCGTTCTAACTCGTAGCGGAAAGTGTTGTAAGAATCTATCGGACGACCGTTGAGCGACAGGATCTTGTCGCCAGCCTCCAAGCCGATGGACGCAGCGGGAGTACCGCTGAGCACACTGTCAATCTCGGCCGGCAGGAAAGGTTCGACGAAGCGCGGCTCCGACTTCAACATATTAAGCAGGTTCAGGTCGCCGGGCAGACTGACATGCTCGTGCTTCCCGTTGCGCACAATTTCCACGTCGCGAGCTTCGGAGAGCATGCGGTAGAGGTCGGCCGAGAAGTCCTTGAACAATTTGCCGTCGGCAGCCACTAACACATCGCCGTCGCGGAAGCCGTAGGACTTGGCCTCCTCGTTGAACTTCATGTTAATGTCACCCACAGGGACGTAGGTGTCGCCCCAGTAGAACAGAATCATGGAATAGATGAACAATGCCAGCAGGAAGTTCACCAGCACGCCGCCAATCATGATGAGCAGGCGCTGCCAAGCGGGCTTGGCGCGGAACTCCCACGGCTGTTCGGGCTGCTTCATCTGTTCGGTATCAAAGCTCTCGTCAATCATTCCCGCAATCTTGCAGTAGCCGCCTAAGGGCAGCCAGCCAATACCATACTGCGTGTCGCTGTTCTTGGGCTTATACTTAACGATACTGCCCTTCCACTTCCAGATACTGGGGTCGAAGAACAGGTAGAACTTGTCGACGCGCACGCCGAAAAGCTTTGCGAAGAAGAAATGGCCAGCCTCATGGAGCAGCACCAACAGGCCGATGGCCAGCATGAATTGTAACAGTCTTATCAGAAATACTTCCATTGTCTTTACCTTTTTACCTTTTACTATTTACCTTTTAATTAAATCTGTTGCTATGCGCCGTGCCTCGGCATCGGTCGCGATGTATGTTTCGTATGTGGGGTTCTTGTCGAACGTTGCACGGGCCATGGTCTCGGCTATCACGTCGCCCATCTGGAGGAAGCCACAGCGGTCTTCCAGGAAGGCGCGGTTCACAATCTCGTTGGCAGCATTGACGATACAGGGCATGTTGCCGCCCTTGTCGATAGCCTCGAAAGCTAATGCCAAGCAGCGGAACTTCTCCAAGTCGGGCTCAAAGAACTCCAGCTTCTGAGCAGCAAAGAGGTCCAGCCTGGCGCCACTAAGCGGCAACCTGCGGGGGAAGGAGAAAGCATACTGGATAGGCAATCGCATATCGGGCACGCCGAGCTGCGCCTTCACCGAGCCGTCCAGGAACTGCACGGCCGAGTGGACGATGCTCTGCGGGTGGACCAGCACCTGTATCTGCTTGGCATCGACGCCGAAGAGCCACTTGGCCTCGATTACCTCAAAACCCTTGTTCATCATCGACGCGGAGTCGATAGTAATCTTAGCACCCATGTCCCACGTCGGATGGCGCAGGGCGTCGGCCTTTGTCACGTGGGCAATCTCCTCCATAGTCTTCAGACGGAAGGGACCGCCAGAGGCCGTCAGCAGTATCTTCTCGATGGGATTCTGGTCTTCACCCACCAATGACTGGAAGATGGCGGAGTGCTCGCTGTCGACGGGCAATATGGGGGTATGGTACTGCTGGGCCAGCTGGAGTATCAATTCGCCGGCAACGACCAGCGTCTCCTTGTTGGCCAGTGCAATGGCCTTCCCCGCCTTGATGGCGTGGATGGTGGGCGACAGTCCGGCAAAGCCTACCATCGCGGTAAGCACCATGTCGATGGGGCCGGCCGCGACTATCTCGTCCAGTGCCTGTGCTCCGGCATAAACCTTCACGTCGGGCAGGTCGTCCATCAGC
>JAEEGH010020288.1_pt1 | contig 13842 bp, 9 predicted proteins | sample 9134181 | NCBI WGS metagenome assembly JAEEGH01 (sample SAMN16246544, study PRJNA631951) | gut metagenome | biome: gut microbiome; feature: rumen; material: DP-attached | host: Bos | place: Iran: Karaj | collected 2018-10
AGGTCAGCGTCCGTCTTATTGACAACCAGATAATCGCAGAATAGTGATGAAAAGGATTCTACACCTTATTATAATATATGCCCTCTGTGCTACGGCTCATGCCCAGCACGTCTTTCAGGGAACCTCGCTCTCGAAGGCGCTTATCGAACTCGACCAGTCAACAAAACACTACGACATCTCGTTTGTCTACAACGAACTGGAGGACTTCACCGTCACCAAGACCATCAAACGAGGGGCTTCCCTACCTGATGCTGTACGCGAGGTCTGTGGATTCTATCCCGTCACGGTTTCTGTCAAGGGACGCAACATCCTTGTGGAGTGTATCCAGAAAGACCGTACGAAGCTGATGGGACGTCTCGTAGGCCCGGACCGTCAGCCTGTGCCTTATGCCAACATCACCCTCTTTCTCCCTTCCGATACGACCTATATAGGTGGCGGCGTGAGTAATGAGGCTGGTGATTTCGTGATTCCTTGTGGGGCTGAGCGTGCCAAGGTGCGTATCAGTTGTGTAGGCTTCAAGACCATTGAACGGGTGATGGCTATTGGTAATGTGGGCACCATCCGTATGCAGATGGAGAACTACAGCTTAGGCAGTGTTTCTGTGAATGGACGGATGCCCGTTATCCGCAACGAGGCAGACCGCTTGCAGTATATCGTCAGCAACGATGAGTTTGCCTGCGGGCTTAGTGCCCAGGAACTGCTCAGCCGCGTGCCGATGGTGACGATGACTGGCGGGCAGGCGATGATTCTCGGCAAGGGCCCAGCCCATTTTATGCTCAACGGTCGTATCACGGAGATGGACGATGAGACCATCCGTCAGAAACTATGGACTATGCGCTCTGAGGACATTGACAGGATAGAAGTACTCTCCATTCCCTCAGGCCGTGATGCGATGGAGATGGGTGGCGGCTATATTAACATCGTGCTCCGTCGTGACCAGGCGCTCGGATGGCGAGGGGATGTCAGTACGGAGGCTGGTGTCAGCGACGACTGGAGCGGACGTGCCAGCGGCTCAGTCAGCTATGCCTCAGAGAAGTTCGACATGACCATCGATGCCCACGGCGGACGCACAACTCATACGACAGATAACCTGACGACCTACACCTATGGGGGTGGCGCTATGTTCACCTCAGACACCCGCGCCAAAGAGACAGACAAAGAACTGGCAGCGAATCTGACGCTTCGCTATCTGCCGACGGAGAATCTGGAATTAGGAAGCATGCTGTCGTGGAAGACCCAATGGCCTGAGAACGTCATCAGCGGAGAGGTGAACCGCATTGGAGAAAGAACACCTTCTGAGGCTCATCAGGATCCAAACGACAACACCACCGTCAAAAGCCTGACTGCCTACTGCGACTGGCACCTCGACACAAAAGGCAAACTGCTCAGCCTTACTTATCAGAACTACAAGAAAGACGACGATAGCAAAACAAGTGTATCTTCTGACAATTCTGGAACTACTGAATCATATCCCGTAATAAGATGGAATGACTTCTTTTGTGAAGTAGACTATCACATCCATTCTGCCAGATTAGATCTGACGCTGCCATTCGACTTCCTCACGATTGATGCAGGTGCTTCCTATACCAATATCAGGAACCAGGCAGATTTAGGAGTACAAAACGGCAGTACTACATTTTACGTAACCTATAACGCCCAAGTCTTTGATTATCAGGAAAAGTCCAAGGCTGCATACATTTCTCTCCACCACGATTGGGGTAAGTTTGCGATGAAGGCTGGATTACGCTATGAACATATAGAATGGGACGAGAAATCAAGTTACCTCTACGATGGTATGTCATCCTTCAGACAGGATGGCAGAACAACATCAAAAGACTATTGGCTGCCATCGCTAAGTATGTCATTCAAGCCCCAAGATGGCCATCAGATCAATCTTTCGTGGGGAACAAGCTGCATTCGTCCCAACTTCTATGACCTCAATCCGATCCGAGTCTATAAGACTATATATGAATACAATGAAGGTAATCCCTTGTTGAGACCAAGTAGGATGAGTAACATAGAACTGAGTTACCACAACCATCATGGACTTTATGCCTGCGCCTACCACCGTCACGGTAGTAATATGGTTGTTTGGCAAACTGGCTGGGAGATACTCAGAGATGACAACAATTATTTCGCTCCTATTAGCAGCTATTGCCAAAACAAACCTCAAAACTATGGTCGCATCAATCAGACGGGTCTCTATCTGCGCTATCAACGTCAACTGTCAGAGCATCTGATGGCAACGGCAGAAGGAGATGTGTTTTATCACGATGCGACTTCAACACTTAACGATGGATCTTATCTATATGGATGGGGGAAGCGTATGGCTGTCTCTGCCGACTGGTATCTGAACACTCAGCATACACTCATGTTGAATGCTCGTTATCAGCATTGGTTTTCAGACTGTCGCGAAATGACGGAAACAGAAAGCTATGGTTACTTCTATTTCGCCCTGCGATACGCCATGCTGGGTAATCGGCTGAGGCTGTCGCTTGTGGCCAACGATCCTTTCCATCAGTATGTCACAAACGAGAACATCTATAGCAGTAGTAAACAATATTACGATCGGCTTGATTACACCTTTGCTGGGAGCATGGGACATCTAAGCCACACCAATCATCATTCCCATTACATCGGCCTCACCGCCACCTATTCCTTCGGCGGCAAGAAACTACGCCAAGTCCGCCACGACCTCAACAATTCAGAGTCGAAACGCGCAGAGAAACAATAAGTCTAAGTAAAGGCCGCTGCCAGAAATCACTTCCGACAGCGACCACACCCTTTAATTATGAACCAATTGGCTATTCTGCGAGTTGGATATCTTTGATGACTACGTCGTAGTAAATTTCACCTCCTATAATGTTCTCCAAGTCGTCACCGTTCTTGTCGAGTTCCTTGCACTCATAGGCGTCGCCAGTGAACTTCACCATCAGCCCTGATGTCTTGAATTCCTCCGGCAGGTTGTACACATAGTAGCAAATGCCACCATCGATAGGAATATAATCTCCAGAACTGGGCAGAGGTGTATCTATAAACCAGCAACCTTCAAAGGCATTGTAACGCATGTAGCCCGTGTCAGAGATCACCTTGATAAACTCGCCTACATCAGGCAGCTGCGCATCACTCCCTTTAGTAACAGCCTGCTCAGCGTTCTGCTCCTTAGGCGTAACCACATCATCATCACTACTGCAAGCCGTCGTCATCGTGCCTGCCATCACCATCAGCATGGCAACCGTCATAAATAACATTTTCTGTTTCATAACTTTGTTTTTTATTGGATTAAACATTCTCATTTGTAGACTTCCTACATAGCTATAACTGAGAAATACCCAAAACCTTGCACGATTTTTCGGACTTTAACACAACTTTAACATTTCTCACCAACGGAAACGGATGCCGAGTGGGAGCGCAATCTGCAACGGATGCTCTGTACGATAGGTCTTGATGCTACTGCCATCGTTGAAGAAGTATTGCAAGCTGGGCTCCAAGTAAACACCAAAGTGAGGTGTGAAGTCGTATTGCAAGCCAAGACCAAGATTCGTAGACCATTGAATTGGAGTATCGAGGGACGTTTCTTTCTGGAAGGTGTTAATGCCGTTGGCAATATGACAGATATCCACAGCGCTCTTGATCGGCAACTCCAGCATTATTCCTGCTGACGAATAGAGGCTAAGATGGGACTTCCTGTACCATTGCCAGCCAAGACGGAATGGAATACCAAGATAGTGCAGTCGTTGCTGTTCCTGAATATAGGCATTGCTGCTACCTGTACTAATGGTCGAAGCCAGTCGCGTATAACTGAGACCCGTCTCGATAGAGAAGCGCTTTGACAACTTATGGTTGAACAAGACTTGCAATGTAGTAGGTCGTTTATGCTCATAGCGAGCTTCCATCATGCCACTATTGATGAGAGAGTTCTGAGCAGCGATGTTCATTAGGGATCTGGTCTCGGCATCGTCAGGAACAGAAGGAGAATTGTTCAGATAGTAGTTGTAATCTATCCAGTTGCTGAACGAGCCAGAAGCTGCTGACAAGTAGTTATCGTTTAGTCCTATCAATCCGTTGTAAGCCACGCTGATATTCCAAGAACGACTGGTAGAGACAAGTTCTGTTGTAAACAGTTCGTCAGCAGAGGGCAATGGGAGGCTCTGATAGACGACGGTATCTTTACTTGTTTCAGCCTCTGTAGTCATGGGTGTCTCTGTAGGAGTTTCCGTCTGCTCCTCTTGCTTTTGATAAGGTATGCTGTCTGGCAGAATGACGGTCTCTGCCTGATAACGTATGGGATGAGAGGACGGATGCTTGTTGATGGCGACATATACAGGCTGCTCATCAGGCTTTTCCACTGGCGTTGTGGGCTGTGGTTTCGGATTGGTCTCACTGATGACAGGCAACTGATTCTCAGGTTCCTTTTCTTTTTTCAGGAACTGCCAGATGGCCGCAGGAATAGCGATGAGCAGGAACACTAGTACCCATGATTGCCTGATCAGTTGCCTCAGCATCCGCTTGGCGTGGGACAATTGAGAAGAAGATGAATGGGGCGTAATGCCTAACAATTGGCTGATCTCCTGATGCGACAATCCTTCAAAGACTGACAATCTGAACACCTGCTGATAACCTTGAGGCAATAAGGTGACGAGTGATTTCAGTTCGTTGTAGTCTGCAATATGACCTGTTTCAGTAGTATTTGGTTTCTCTTTGGCCAGTTGTTGGAGTGCAGCCAGTTCTTTGTCAGCATGCTGGCGATAGTGATAGCCCACATTCCTGACAATGGCGTACATCCAAGCCTCTAGCTTGTCTGCGTTCTCCAAGCGATCGAGTGAGGTGAAAATTACCACGAAGGCATCATGCAGCAGATCCTCTGCCACATCATCCTCTTTCGCGTATTGTTTGCAGATATTGAGCAGTTGGGGCTTGTATTGCTGATAAAGCAGGTTCAAGGCCTGGCGTTCACCAGCCTTGCACCTGCTTATCAGTTCCGTAGCATTCATTCAGGTCAGAACTGGAAATCGTCGAAGTCAATCTTTGTCGTTATCTTGCCAGCCTTCTGCAAAATCTCGTACATCCGTTTCATACCCCATTCCTGCTGTTCAGTAGTATTGCCCTCAACCCTTCCATCTTGATAGATAGTACGAACTGCCTCAAGATTATAAAGCGACTGTCCGTTCTTGTCAGTGAACATATGGCAGAACGTCAGACCTTTGGGAAGGTAACTGGAAAGGGAGCTGTTGAGCTTGGCCTCAAACAGGAAGCGCTCTCCAGAATAGAACTGGATGACGTATTGTGTTGGGAAAGGATAAGCCTTTGATTCAATCTTTTCCGTATCCTTCATCTTAAACTCGCCCGTCTCCGGATTGACGGCAATGATGTTGTCAAGCGTCATCGCATAGTCACTGGGGATGATGTCTATCAGCTGTGCTTCCTCTAGCTTGACGATAGCATAGAGAGCCCTTGGGGAGTTTGCAACAGGGTCACTACCGCCACTACCACCACTACCGAAAGTAGCATCATCATCACTGCTGCAACCTACAAGCAGCAGCATCACAACACCCATCCATAAAATCAGATTCTTTCTCATACCTTAATTTATTATGTGCAAATTTATACTTTTCTACTCATATAGTGTCTCAAAAGAGGAAAAGACTGCATGAGGTGGCTACTATTTATGCTTTATTAACGAACGATGGTCGTCTTTGAAATGTTAAAGTTGTGTTAAAGTCCGAAAAATCATGCAAGATTTTGGGTGCTCGTTAGTTATATATATGTAGAGAGTTTCCAAAAAAGGCCAATTCGATTCCTATATATTCTCTCTCATTGGCTCCAGCAACCCAGAAATCCCCATTTTCATATAGGAGCCAGCCTGTCGGCCAATAGGTAAAAAGATTGTCTTAATGGGTTAGTGATTTAATTGCAGGCTGATAGGTTATGGCCGCTGTCCGAGTGAATCAGGCAGCGGCCTTTGTATTGGTGATGGCTTTTACACAGTGATGATGAAACGGGCGCCGTTGGTGTAGGTCTCATCAAGGCTGACCTCTCCGCCAAGGGAGTGTATCAGTCGGCGGCAGATGGGAAGGCCTAAGCCGACGCCAGCCATGAAATCGTCTCCTTTCTGGAAGGTGTCAAAGATGCGATCACGGTCTTCTTCCTTGATGCCGCAGCCTGTGTCTGTCACAATGAAGCGTATTCGATCGCCATTATGTTCGCAGCGCAGTTCCACATGGCCTAACTCCGTGAACTTTATGGCATTATCCATCAGATGTGTCAGTGCATTCTTCAGCCGGTAGGTGTTGGAACGGATCTTGAAGTTGTCGCTGACATTCGTCGTAAAGCGCAGTTCCACACCCGTCTTCTGCTTGCCCTTACACTCCTTGACAATCGAACTGGCGAGTTCGTTGACATACACGTCGGTTTTTTCGCTGTCAGGTATAACATCCTCACTCTCGCTTTGCGAAAGTTCCAGAAGTTCGTTGATGATAGAAGTGATCTGTTCCACATTGCTGGAGATGCGCATCTGCATATCCCGTTTCTCGTCGTCGGATAGCTCATAGTCTGGCGAACAGATGACCTCCGCGAATCCGGACACCGCATTCAGGGGCGTGCGGATTTCGTGGCTCATGCTCTGGATGAAGGTCGATTTCATACGATCCGACTCCTCTGCGCGTCTGAGTGCGGCCCTCAGGTCTTTGTTCTTGGCCCAGATCTTCCTCATCAGACGGCGACGGCCCATGATGTAAACAAATAGATAGACCACCGTCAGTCCTATCAGCCAGTTCATCAGCTGTTTGGCTAAACTTTTATTAGCGGCAGCCTCCTCACGGGTGCGCATCAGGCTGGTTTCTGAAGCCAGTTGGTTGAAATTAGCGTCCTGAAGGATGCTGTAGAGAGAGTCCATCTCGTTATATCGTCGCTTCATGGCCTCAAGGGCCAGAGTGAGATCGCCTTTCAAGGCATAGATGCTGATGATGGTCAGTGAACTGTCGACGGCCAGATTGCCGTTGCTTACCTTGTTCAGTGCTTCGTCGTATTCCATATTGAAAGCCAGTCTGGCCACCTCCAGGATATTGTCATACCGATGGTTGAACTCCGATAGGCCCTGATCGCGCAAGTCTGTGTATTGGTTATATGCCGAGAAGAACTGCTGCGCATCGCCTATGATGAAGTAGATGTAGGCCTTCATGGCCAGCGACATGGAGAGATAGTCGATGTTCTTCGCCTTCTGGGCTGTTTCGATAGACTTGTCCGCCCACGTCAGGGCCTTCAGGGGATTCTTCAGGCAAGACATCTCTGCCAGGCACAGATAGACGCGCATCGTGAACTTCTCGTCACGGTCGCCCACCTCCTCGAGAGCCTGTTTGAAGTAGGTCTCCCCACGGGCCTTGTCGTGGCTGCTGCTGTAGATGTCGCCATAGAGTCCTGTGGCGAGATAGTAGTAGTCGCTGGCTTTGTCCTCCCTGACCTCTTGGTCCAAGGCATGGGCATACTGAATGGCACGATAGATCTGATTATGCCTGAGCGCAAAGAAGCCCTTGTTGCACAACAGCTTGTAATAGAGCATCATATAGCCCTTCTGATGCAGTTCTTTGGCATAGTCATTGGCAAAGCTGTAGAATTCTTCGGGCGTGCCGTTCAGGAACAGGTGACGGAACATCTCATACCTGTCCTTGTCCTTACCATCCAAGTCTGCAACAGTCTTGTCTGCGTAAGTAACTGTGGTGCTAAAAGTCAAAAGGAGAGCAACCAGCAGTAGTTTTAGATAAGTTATTGACATTAGCGAATGATTATTTTCTGATTGTTTCTGATGTAGATGCCTGGGCGGAGGTTCTTCTCGTTCATCCGGCGGCCGTTGAGGTCGTAGATGGCGCCATCTTTGCTGCCAGCCTTACGGATGACCTTGATGGCTGTCTGGGTGTCTTCCTTCAATGTGCAGAGGGTGAAGTAAGTGGGTTCGTCGTATTTGGCGGCTGTGGCATCCTTGAGGTACTTGCCAGTTCCGACGTTTCTCAGCGTCCAGCCCTTGTCCTCCACATACTGGATGTCCCAGACGGCACCATCGGGAATGTCGTATCCTCTCTGTTTGTTCAGGCCGTTGATAAAGCTGCAGTCGCCCGTAACGGCCTGTGAGTTAAGATAGCCGATGTCACCATCCATCTGGTATTCTTCACCATCAGGGGTGATGAGTTTCAGAGAACGTCCACCAGTGATTCTCGATATCTTGAATTGATAACCCTCATTGGATATGTCGAAGGCAGTCTTAAAATCGTCGTAGCCCAAATTCTTTATGTTATAGCCATAAAAGGCCTTATTCTCTGCCTCATTGACGATGGCAAAGATCTTGCCGGACAAGTCTGACAAAGAGCCTGTGAAACGCTCGTCAATGGTCCAATACTTGATGTAGGCTTCAGGATTGTTCATCACGTCCAGAACAGCCTCGGCATAGCGCTTTCCGAGTATGCGATAGCCCTCAGCCGAGAAGTGCCAGGGGTCAACACCATTACCAGGAATATCTTTGGCTGATACGATGTGGCCTGTAGGGATGACTTGGGGAATCTTCGCAACAACGGTGTTATGCAAAGCACAGCCGCCACCCATTTCCGCATATTCCGTCTCGCCGACAAAGATGTGCACGTCGGAGGCCTTGAGCCCAAGATCCCTCAGCATGTCCTTATAGATCTTTTTCACTTTGTCGGGCCAGTCTGCCTGACCGTTGTTCGTCTCTCCCTGGTGCAGCAGGATGCCCTTGATGACGCCAACCTCCTGCGCCTTCTTGGCCATCTCGATGATGCGGCCGTAAGGGTTCTCGCCGTAGTGATTCCTGGCTATCTGAGCCCACCACTCGTTATAATTTTCTTTGTATTTCTGTTCGTACACATCCTTGTCGAACATCTCGATGGGACTGCCACCCATCGCAACGGCAATGACGCCGATCTTCTTGTCGGGGAGTTCCTTCACCATCGTACGACCGAAATAGTCGGAAGGTCCAAGTTTGCCCACAGGGTTGACGATAGGACACTCGGCCTTGTACCAGTTGCCCAAAGTACGTTTAGGTTTGTCAAAGTTGCACGTTGCCAGCATCTGGAAACGCTCATCGACATTCCCTTCGTCCTGGGCTTCCCAATCGGCATTGCCCTCCATATTTGATTGTCCGAAGCAGATATAGATATAGAAATTCGGATCGACTTCTGCATTTGCTTTGAGATAACTGGTCATCAGTATGAGACCAGTCAGGAATAACATTTTCTTCATAAAGCTACTATAATATAAAATAGGTGTAAATTCATTGAGTTCTATTTTTTCTTTGCTGGAGCTTTCTTGGCAGGCGCTTTCTTGGCAGGTGCTTTTTTAGCGGGAGTGGTAGTCTTCTTCGATACGATGACGGGCTGGACTCTCGTGACGTAGGTCTGCTGTTTCATAATCATCCAAGCGGCCTCGAAGATCTTGTTGCGAAGATGCTCAGGATAGTTGGGGTTGGAACTGATGAACTTCTCGACGATGAGACGAGCCTCCTTGCTCTTGTGGGAACCCAGCATCGCCTGCAGCCAACTGGTGGGGAAGAAGATGTCGCTGGTCTGTTGGATATACTGCAGCGATTTCAGTCCTGGCTCGATGAGGGCATTGCTGACAGGCTCGTAGACGTCAGAGTTAAGTAGCTGTAGCGCTTTCAGTGCCCAGGGCTCTTGTTCGCGGTTCTGAGGGTGGAGCATCTCGTTGAACAGTTTGGTACGAAGGGCAGGGTCCGGACTGCAGACACGACTGATATAGTCGAACTCCCGTCGTTCGTCTTCTGTCTTCAGACGCTTACGCTGTGCGGCCAGTACGGGGTAGTAGGTGTCTCCACGGACAATGGCCAGGCGGTAGGCCCAGTTCATATAATCCTGTTCATTGAAGAGCGGGTCGTTATGCTTCTGCCAGATGGAGTAAATCTTATCAAGCAGTTCTGGGGAACTGGCGTTCGAACCCAACTTGCGGATGATGAACTGTCGGCACTCCTTCGTACGGTTTTCGCCCAGCAGGTCCATCATACAGAGTTCGAGTGTCTTACGCTGCTCTGGGGCGAGGTCGAAGGCAATCTTGAACATATGGTCAACGGCGGTGGACATAATGAGGGGGTTATGCTCTTTCATCATACAACGGTAAAGCTCGCCGAAGTGTGAGGGTGGGATGCGTCCTAAGAGGTAGTTGTCGTGGATGGTGAGCAGCAGGGCATAGCGGTTCAGGTCGTTACGGGTGGTGATGAGACGCTTGGGCAGGATGACAGCATACTCATCGTCGAGGGTGAAGTGTCCGTAGCCCTTACCGTCGAAGTTGGGGACGATGTAGTTGGGCTTGCCTGCCACCTTGATGATGAAGGTGGAGTCCTTCATATCTACGTTGACGGTTCGGCTGGTGCCGAGTTCGTAGATGAGACGTACCTGGAACTTCTGCGGCCAGACGATGCCCCGTTTATAGGGATCGGTCTGGGTGATGACGATGTTGCCGTCCTTGTAGGCTGTATGGATGGTGGGCATACCTTTCTGCTTCACCCATACCTCGCTGAACTGTCGGACATTGGCCTTGGGTGCCGCAGAGTCGAGGGTGGCGACGAGATCATCCCACGAGGCATTGTGGAACAGGTGGTCGCGAAGGTATTTCTGCAAGCCTGTCTGCATCTCAGGGGCACCCATCACCTCTTCGAGCATCCGCATCATGACGGGCGCTTTGTCGTAGATAATATTGTCGTAGAGCAGGCTGGCGTGGTTCAGGTTATTCAGTTCCTGGGCGATGGGGTGGGTGCCGTCGGTACGGTCGATGGCGATGGCACGGCTCTGGTAGGTCTTCAGGAAGTTCAGCTCGTGGTCGACGCGAGAGAACGTGCGACGGGTGATCTTCGACGCCATGAAGTTGGCGAGTACCTCCTTGGCCCATACATCCTCAAACCATTTGAGTGACACAAGGTCGCCAAACCACAGGTGGGCAGTTTCGTGGGCAATCAGTTCCAGACGCGCAGCCTTCTCTTCTTGGGTAGCGTTCTTCTCAAGGAAGATGCGACGGTCGTTCATCTGGATGGCTCCCGGATGTTCCATCCCGCCAAACTGATAGCCTGGTAGCACCACCATTCCGTATTCCTTGAAGGGACAGGAGATGCCCGTATAACCCTCCATCCATTTCAGTGCCTGGGCAGCCTCATCGCACACTTGGTCGAGTTGTGCCACCTTGTCGGGATCGGTCTCACGGAAGAGAATACGCATAGGACGGCCCTCACGGATGGAGGTCTTCTCCTGGAACTTGCCAGCGACGAAGGAATAAAGATAGGTGGGAAGCTGGCAGACGTTGTCACTTGTCATCGTCTTCCACCCCTCTGGCACCTTGAGCGAGGTGACGAAGACGGCTCGGAGGTCGGGCTGGTCGAAGCAGGGGAAGGCGGAGCGGGCAAGGTCTGGCACGAAGAGGGTGTACATATAGTCTTCATTGCGGTTCAGGGCCTTGTCATTCGCCGTGAAGTGCAGTTCAATCTTATTGTCGCCCTCCAGCATCGAAGCCATGGGGATGATAATATGTTCGTCTTTGAAGATAACCTCTGCGGCACGACGCTTTTTCTTCTGGTTCCAGACGTAGCAGGTGCCGTCGAAGCCTCCCGTGAAGTCGAGCACCACATCCTGTGGAGTCTTCAGGTTGAAGGAAATAATGGCCTTGCCCTTCACTTTCTCTCGAGGATTGGCAGGGATGTCGAATGAGAGGTCGTAAAGCACTTTGCTGATGTTCGCCTTTCTGTGTTCGGCAAGTTCCTTGGATACGCCTTTCGACAGCATCTGGGCACTCATGGTCTGCGTGATCAGGCACAGGGCCAACACGAGGATTAGTATCATATTTTTCATCGTTGTTCGGTTTTTGCTTGCAAATTTAATTAAAATATTCTAAACCTCCACGTTTTTCATGGTTTTTTTGCGCCAGTTTAGTAATTTTGTGTCGTTATTATCAAAAAACAGTGCATGATGGTGTTGCAAATCGTGTTGGCAGCGATGGCATATACCCTCGCCGCAACTGCCGAGACAGATGATAGTGCGACTGTCCATCGTGTGGAGGTGGAGGCGGTGCCGGGACTGATCCTGAAGACCAATGACTTTCTTAGAGGAAACAACGGTGAGGTGCGGACGATGAACCATGCCTTTACGGCGAAGGTGAAGTACGCCTTCGCTCCACCGTCAGGTTCCAGAGAGGCAGAACTCTATAAGGGTGTCTATCAGGGTGTGGGTCTGGCTTATCACGACTTGAACCCGCAATTAGGCAATCCCGTCTCACTCTTCCTTTTTCAGGGTGCTAACATCAAGACGCTGGCCAGAAGGCTGTCGCTCAACTACGAATGGAACTTAGGACTGACCTATGGTTGGAATAAATACGATGAGGATAGCCATCCTGATAATCGCGTCATCGGATCGAAGATGACGGCATATATCAATGTGGACTTCTATCTGCGTTATATGCTGTCGAAGGAATGGGATTTGAACTTGGGTGCCTCCATCACCCATTTCAGTAATGGCAACACCTCTATTCCCAACGCAGGCCTGAACATCGCTGGCATCAAAGCCAGTGCGGCGTATTATTTTAATAGGAGGGAAGGAGTAAAAGGAGTAAGGAGGGAAGGAGTAGATACTACCTTCCAACGACAGTGGGTGTGGGACCTGACGCTCTATGGTGCCTGGAAACGGAAGGGACTCGACACAGAGACAGGCACTTTCGCTATTCCAGGGAAGTATGGGGTTGTGGGGTTCAACGTCAATCCGCTCTATCAGATCAACAGATGGCTGAACATAGGACCTTCGTTCGATGCCTCCTATGACGGTAGTGCCAATCTGGAGTTCGACTATCCTAAAGCCGACAAGATGCAGGAACCCACAGAGGATGATGTCCGTCTGGCACCTTGGTATCGTCGTGTGGCACTGGGACTGTCAGGACGCGTGGAGTTTGCTATGCCCTATTTCACCATCAATTTCGGCATCGGACATAATTTCGTCAATGCCCAGACAGATGACCTGAGAGGCTTCTATGAGATCCTGGCGCTGAAGATCCATGTTCTGCGAAAGGCCTATGTCCACATCGGATACAGTCTTTACGACTTCTACTATCCCAACAACCTTATGTTGGGCTTAGGTCTTCATCTTTAAATAGTCAGCAAAGATGCGGGCGGCACTCTCCACCTTTGCTGCACAGGGCCGAGTCTTGTAATACTCTGCCGTTCGTGGTGAGGCCTCATAATGGCAGGCGGCCTTCTCATGGCCTTCCAGTCCTAAGATCTCTGCACAGATGAGGCTGCCGTTGTCTTCCTTCGACTTCGCCAGCAGTTCCTGCACCACCTTGTAACACGCCGACTTCCCTTCTCGGTCGCTGCCTTCCGTCTGTCCGCAGTCGAGGCCAACTAACATGACGATGCCTGATACAGCCCCGCACATCATCCGCAGTCTCCCGACACCGCCTCCGAAACCTGCTGCCACCTTCTTGGCCAGCGTGTCGTCGAGGCCATAGAGGTCTGCAAAGGCTGCCACCACACTCTGACAACAACCGTAGCCCGCCATGAAATTGTCAACGGCACGCTGCACTCTCTCTTCTAATTCCTGATCTGTCATATCTGCCAATATATGATTACGGCTGCAAAATTACGTTTTTTCTCTCACACTAAAGTATGGTAATACTAAGAATTATGTTAAAAGAAGAAAAAACTTTGCCACTTTATATACAGATATACCATATTTTGAGTATCTTTGTAGGCTACAAAAAGGAACTATTAAGTTGTTTAACATTTAAATGTTTTATTATCAATGATTTATTCAAAAGAAGTTGAAAACATGTGTAGCGTTTGCAAAGGCG
>JAEEGH010020294.1_pt1 | contig 13836 bp, 8 predicted proteins | sample 9134181 | NCBI WGS metagenome assembly JAEEGH01 (sample SAMN16246544, study PRJNA631951) | gut metagenome | biome: gut microbiome; feature: rumen; material: DP-attached | host: Bos | place: Iran: Karaj | collected 2018-10
GATCGGCGTGAACGAGGCTTACTGGCAAGTGGTGAGCGTAAAACACAAGAAAGAACTGGCCGAGCAGTATGCAGCACTACTTGACACGCTGAACAGTCATGTGGAGGAGTTGGCGAAAGCCGAAATGGCAACGAAGGGCGACCTGACGAAGGTGAAGGTGAAACTCAACGAGGCCCAGATGAGCCTAACCAAAGCCACCAACGGCCTGTTGCTATCCAAAATGCTGCTGGCACAAAGATGCGGCATGCCATTGGACAGCGATTTCGATGTGGAAACAATTCCCAGCAGTCAGACCAGCCTGACGAATCCGACATTGAACATGGATACGGTCTGGTCAAACCGCAAGGAAATGAAGATGCTGAGAATCAGTGACAGCATAGCGGAGAATGCCGTGGTGATGGCTCGCAGCACGTTGCTCCCCAACGTTATGGTGACAGGAGGCTATCTGGCGTCGAACCCCAATCTCTTCAACGGCTTCCAGAATGAGTTCGGTGGCACCTTCACCGCCGGAGTGGTGGTGAACATTCCCATCCTGCACCCGGGCGGTATCTATGCCCTGAAGGCCGCCAAACACAAGAAAATGGAGGTGCAGTACCAGATGGAAGAGGCCAAAGAGATGATAGAGCTGCAGGTGAACAAAGTGCGATATGAACTGGAGCTGGCCTACAAAAAGTTGGCTCAGTCGGAAAGCAATCTTGAAAATGCAGAGGAGAACCTGAAGCTGGCAGACGAAAGTTTCAAGGCTGGAATGGCCAGCAGCAGCGACCTGATGGCGGCGCAGACAGCTTGGCTACAGGCCAAAAGCGAGGTGATAGACGCCGAAATAGAAATAGAGATGAGCAAACTCTATCTGAAACAGGCGTTGGGAGAGTGAGAGATAAGAGATAAGAGATAAGAGTTAAAAATTAAAAGATAAGAGTTATTAGAAGATGAAAGAGAACAGCAAATCGTTGATTGGAGGACTGGCGGTGATTATCTCGGCAGTGGGAATAGTAGCCTTGGTAGGACTCTTCGCCATCCATCCGCAGAAGGAGCTGATGACCGGCGAGGCCGACGCAAGCGAATACCGCGTGAGCAACATGGTGCCGGGGCATGTGGACACCATCTATGTAAAAGAGGGTGACCACGTGAAGAAGGGAGATACCCTGGCGCATATCAGTTCGAAGCAAGTGGCAGCAAAGATGCAGCAGGCCACAGCAGTGAAAAGCGCCGCCAATGCACAGAGCCGCAAAGCCAAAGGAGGAGCCCGCGACCAACAGAAGCAGATGGCTTACCAAGTGTGGCAAAAAGCGAAAGCAGCTGAAGAGGTATACCGCAAAAGCTACGAGCGTGTGAAAGGTCTCTACGACAAAGGGGTCGTCAGTGCACAACAGTTTGACGAGGTGGATGCAAAATACAAGGTGGCACAAGCCGACTGTGCCGCTGCCGAGCAGCAATATCTCATGGCTCAAGAAGGAGCGCAACAAGAAGACATAGCAGCAGCTGCCGCATTGGTGAACCAAGCTGGAGGTGCTGTGGCGGAGGTGCAGAGTTACCTGGACGACAGCTACCTGATAGCCCCAAGTGACGGCGAGGTGGTGGAAATCTTCGTCAAGCTGGGTGACCTCATCGGCACCGGAAGCCCCGTGATGTCGATTCTGGACATGAACGACAGCTGGTTCTTCTTCGCCGTGAGAGAAGACTTGATCAAAGGAATAAATCCTGGAGACAAAGTGAAAATAAAAATCCCCGCCTTGAGCGAGGACAATTATTACGAAGGAGAGGTACGACGTGTACAAGCCATGGCCTCCTATGCCACCTGGCGCGCCACCAAGACCAATGGCCAGTATGACGTGAAGAGCTTCGACGTGAAGGTTGTGCCGACACAGAAGATTGAAGGACTAAGACCTGGAATGACTGCGATACTCGAAAACTAATAACGGTTAACCTTAACATTGATTAGCAATCCAATATATAGGGTCTTTCTACGAGAAGTGCGACGACTGATAGCCAGACCACGCTACCTGGTGATTCTTACTATCGGAGCTATTTTCTCTTTCGTCTTTTTCGCCACCATGACCAACGAAGGGCAGCCACAACGGCTGCCGGTGGGTGTGGTGGACATGGACAGAAGCTACCTCTCGCGACGCATCTGCCACGAGCTAGACGCCACTCCCGGAGTTCAGGTCAGGGAAGTTTTTAACAACCATTTGGAAGCTCGCCGTGCGATGCAACGGGGCGAAATCTTTGCCTTTTACGAGATTCCCAAGGGCACCTATAACGAAGTGCTGCAGTTCAAGGCCCCCAAATTCGTTCTCTACAACAACTCCGCCTATCTGCTGGCCGGAACCTTATGCTACAAACAGCTAGCCACCATGGGAATGCTTGCCTCGGGAGCAGTACAACGCGAGATACTGCGCAAGAAGGGCTTTCGGGAGAACGAAATCATGGGGCTCATCCAGCCTGTAGCCTTCGAGACTCGCAACATAAGCAACCCTTGGATCAACTACGGTGTCTACCTCATGACGACACTCATCCCTGCCATCATGGCCTTTATCGCCCTCATGCACACAGGGTACGCCATTTCGTGCGAACGGAAAGAGCGTACCATCAAGCACTGGATGAAAAAAGCCAGACACGTATCACTTTACGCCCTTCTGGGGAAAATGCTTCCCTACACCCTCTGGTATTCGCTGCTCACCCTGACAGCAAACCTTATCATGTTCGGCTTCATGGAGTTCCCCATGTATGGGAGCTGGGGACTGATGGTGTTGAACACCGTGCTGCTCATCCTCGCCTCGCAATGCGCCGGTATATTTATAGCAAGTTGTATCAATGAACCTTCATTGGCCATGAGCGTCTGCACATTGTACAGCGCCATGTCGTTCTCTCTCAGCGGATTTTCATTCCCCATTGAGAGCATGCCAGGTTTCTTCCAGAGCTTCACCTGGTTATATCCCATACGCCACTACTACCTTAACTACCGCGACATAGCCATGTTCGGCAATAACCTTCACCAGGCCTGGCCTCACTTCTGTGCACTGCTAGCTTTCGGACTTCTGCTCCTCTTAGGAGCCCTGGTCACGAAAAGAAAGATAGAAAAGAAAACAGCATAAAAAACAAAGAATGAACAAAAATCTTTAACCGTTAACCCTTAAACGTTAAACGTTACAAAAAGAATGAAGAAGATAAGGATCATACTCAACGACATCTGGGAAGTGCTGACAGCTGAAATCCGACGTGTTTTCAAAGACAGCACCGTGATGCTCATTTTCTTCATTGCTCCCCTACTCTACCCTGTCATCTTCTGTTTCATGTATGAAAAGGAGAATGTCACCTCACTCCCCGTTGCCGTCGTTGACCAAGCCCGCTGCGACGAGAGCCGCCGTTTTATCCACAAAATGGATGCCACCCCAGAAATCACCGTCGAATACAAGTGTGCTACGATGACTGAAGCTGAAAGACTATTGAAAGACGGCAACGTACATGCTATATTTTTCTTTCCGAAAGATTTCTCTACAGACCTTATGGCGAAACGTACTGCCCATGTGGCGGTATTCGCCGATATGAGTTCATTCTATTATTATAAGGCCGCACTGCTTGGCTCCAACGCTGTACTAATCGACGAGATGCACACCATCCAGCTTGACCGCCATGCTGCCGACGGCCTCACCGGCCAGCAAGCCCAAGAGCAAGTGCAGCCCGTCGTCTATGAAGAAATAACAGCCTTCAACCCTTCTGGTGGCTATGGATCATTCCTCCTCCCTGCTCTCGTCGTCCTCGTCATCCATCAGACACTCTTCCTCGGCATCTGCCTCCTCTGTGGCGATGCACGTGAGAACCGTCGCTCTCTGATGGTCATTCCCGCACGTCTGCGCACCCGTTGCACACACCGAGTAACCATCGGACGTGCACTGTGCTACCTGCTCATCTACACCCCCATCTGTATCCTGACGCTGTGGTTCATACCGCGGATATTCCACCTGCCGCAGCTGGGAAACCTCTATCAGATAATGATTTTCCTGCTACCGTTCCTCCTCGCCGTCATCTTCTTCGGTATGACCGTGGGCAACATCTTCGTCCGACACAAGATTTCTCCCATGCTCTGTTTTGCTTTCTTCAGTCTCATTCTTTTCTTCTTCACAGGCATGGTGTGGCCACAGAGCAATATGCCTCGTTTCTGGTACCTATTCTCGCAGATCTTCCCCTCCACTCCAGGCGTGCAAGGCTTCATCAAGATTTCCTCCATGGGTGCCTCGCTGGCGGATGTGCGCACCGAATATATCACCCTCTGGTTCCAGGCCGGCTTCTACTTCATCACCGCCTGTTTCTCGCTGAGATTCATCAAGAAGTTCAAACTCTTCAACGCCATATAACTGCAACGGGCGCATCCAGCAGACAACATGTCATAGTAATCTAAACAAACTAACTAAAAAAGGCCGGATTCCAGTTGGAATCCGACCTTTTAATACGGAGCACATAAATTTTAACCAGCAATAGCCATAGTTAAGGTCAACGTTAAGGTTAAGGTCAGATGATAGCGTCCTTAATACATTGAACAATGTATTGGACGTCATCGTCTGTCACATAAGGACCTGCAGGCAGGCACATACCAATCTTGAACAATGCCTCACTCACACCGTTCACGTATGCCACGCTTGTATCCGATATCTGACAGATAGTCCCGCATGGCATTTTTTCAATTTTCAATTTTCCATTTTCAATTGTACGACAGTACACCGGCTGCTTGTGCATAGGTTTCCACAGCGGACGGGCCTCAATCTGTGCCTGATCCATAATCACACGCAGAGCCTCCACGTTGTCGTTGGGCTCGCAGTCGGTATGGGCACTCTCTGCTGCATGGATGACACCGGCGGCGCCACCCACGGCACCCGTCACAATGGTCTTGTAGGCGTTCTCCTGCCCTTTAATTTTCACTTTCGGGTCAAGGGTAATCGTGCAGAGCCAGAAATTGGAGTCGTAGCGGCTGTCGAGGTTGCCGTGTACCTTGATGCCCGGTACATCCTTCAGCAACTCCTCATAGAGAGCCTGCACATGCTTGTGATGGACAATATGGTCGTTCGCCACCGTCATCTGGCCACGGCCAATACCGGCACAGATGTTACTCATACGGTAGTTATATCCAATCTTCTCGTGCTGGTAGTATGGATAGCTTTCACGATACTGCGTGGCGTACATCATAATCTCGCGCCAGTGCTCCTCATCCTCCGTAATCAAAGCGCCACCACCAGAGGTGGTAATCATCTTGTTGCCATTGAACGACAGCACACCGTATTTGCCGAAGGTACCCAGCACCTGACCGTTCCAGCGGCTGCCGAAGCCTTCGGCAGCATCCTCGATGACGGGGATATCATAGCGGTTGGCGATCTCCATGATGCGGTCTATCTGGTACGGCATGCCGTAGAGGGCCACGGGGATGATAGCCGCAGGCTTCTTTCCCGTCTTGGCGATGCGGTCTTTGATAGCCTCTTCCATCAGTTCAGGATCCATATTCCACGAATCCTTCTCCGAATCCACGAAGACAGGTGTGGCTCCGAGGTAAGTGATGGGGTGTGACGAAGCACAGAACGTGAAAGATTGCACTATGACCTCATCCCCTGCTTTCACTCCGGCAGCAATCAAAGCCAGATGTACCGCCGCTGTACCGGCGCTCAACGCCACCACCCTCTTGTTAAGGTTAAGGTTAGCGTTATCGTTGGAGTTTACGAACTCCTCCAGGTCTTTCTCAAATCCATTCACGTTTGGTCCCAAGGGAACAACCCAATTAGTATCGAAAGCCTCTTTAATGTATTTCTGTTCAAGACCAGCTTCGCTCATGTGAGCCAAGCAGAGATAAATACGTTTTCTTTCTGACATAATTATAAATAGTTTATTATATGTTTTCGTTTATTATCATCATAGTTGCGGAGATGACTCTCGTTAGCACTAAACCATCAAAATGTTATATCCGTTATTGTATATTTCATCTCATCCCTCATACTCCGGCTGTGGATTCGTCAAGACTTTTTAACGACGACCCAATGTCCTTCCTTACGTCCGCCTTCACGAATCAACACGCCCTTTTCACGAAGACGTTTCGTGTGGTAGTACACTCCATCAGGAGTCATATCACACACACGAGCCAACTCCTCTGTCGTTATGTTTGGGTTCTCCAATATCAAACTCAGAATCTTTTCCGTAGTCTTTTCCGTAGTCACCACATCCTTCGCCTGCCTAATGGTCGCATACACCATAAACTCATTCTGCCTATACTCCGGTGCAGGCAATCCTGCCTCCGCCATCTCACGAAACATCCTGTCCACACCCTCGCCAAACTCCTTCACCAACTTGTACGACCGCATATACAACGCAATCTTCGGGTTCCTCGAAAAGTGCATCTCACGAATGTTATACGGTCTCACCAAGCCTGGCAGAATGCCTGGGCTCTCCACCGTGATATGGTCGTCAAACAGCTTCACCTGTATGTCCGTGCCCAGAATGCTATAGTCTCTATGGCAAATCGCATTCACGCAAAGTTCCGTCCAACAGAACTCCGGATACTGCGGGTCCGTCCTAAACCGTCCATCCTGTCCCAGATATGTATGTTCCTTGATTTGCGTTTTCACAAAGGCCAGCACGTCGTTTGTCAACTTCAATATCGGGCCGGTGAAAATCTCATCTTTCACCACGTTCATCTCCGTTCCCACCTTGGCTTCCGTGCCGTCATAGCGGATAACCCGTACCTGCGCCCGCTGGAAGAACCGCTGCGGATTCTTACCAAACAGCAGCACCGCCGCACCGCTCAACGCCTCATACTCCTTGCCACGATAGTCCTCTTTCTTTATCAGGAAACCATTTTCTCGGATATAAGCCTCTGCGCCCTTGCTATAGCCAATCAGGGTCACATACTCCTCCACCAGCGCCATATCCAAGTCATCCCAGCTTGCATTGTTCACTGGCGCATCCTCGTAGTAATGTTCACCCTTGGCATACACCAGTTGCATACGTTGCTCAAAGTTCAGTTTCTTTGACTTGTCGCCCACGCGATAGTACACCTCGTCCGCCTGATTTGCATGTACTCGGACGCTCTGCGGCACCGTCATCAGAATGATATGGTTAGAATGGCCACTCACGTCCGTCACATCTATATATTCCGTTGAAGTGGCTATCGACGGCACACAGTAGTCATACGAAGCCCTCAGCAACTCGTTCACGTGCTCCGTCTTGCCATCCACCCCCGTCAGTGTCCCGTCATCCTCCACGCCAATGGCTATCCTTCCGCCATCCGCATTCGCGAATGCGATGATAGTGATTGCCAGCGCTTTCGCATCTATGCGGGCACTCTTCCTGTCAAACACCTGAAACTCCGTCGATTTCTGTATCTCTTCGATTGTCATATTGTATTCTCTTTCAATAGGGTATCACAATCTGTGACATCCACATTTGTCGTATCATCAGTTAGTAAGTATTCCTTACCACCTGCCTCAATCTCCGTTTAATTTATAATTGAATCATTCCCGCAATTAATTCAGCCTTCATCCCTCAGACCTCTATATGTATTGATTCACTCTCTTATACTTCTCGCACAAAACTAATAGTTTTTCAAAAAGTTCCACTCTATCCGGCTTCAACTCTCCTGCCGTATAGAGCTTCTTGTTGTGCTTGATCCAATTGAGATACAACCCACGCTCTTCATCATCATGCTTAGACGGATTCCGCTTATTGTTCTCAATAAACGCAACCACCTCATTGTATTTCAACAGCCACTTCTCATCTTGTGTCATAAGCAATTTGTCTTAATTGATCTTCACTTCACTCTCCCCTCACCCATACTCTACCCATACTCATTGAGTAAGCCTAGAGCGAGCTTAGAGTATGGCTAGAAGCAGCTTAGAGTATGGCTAAAGTATGGCTAAAGTATGGCTACGCTTAAATCATTCTAATATATCTTCCTCATATTCCAGTTCCAAATCCTCCACTGTTTTCACCTTCCTGCTGGCATAGCGCGAGAAGGAATGCAAAGCATAAAGAATAGTACTGTCCTCAAGGGGGAATATACTACTTTCCCTCTGCCCCAACCCACTAATGGAATTAAGCGAGATACCCACACGTTTATCATTCTCATCATCTACGCAAATCCAATAGCGGTCGTGGATGGGACCACCATACGATTTTCCGACACATTTTACAAGAATAACCTGAATGGGTGTTTTCACACCAGCAGAGACTTTGCGCCACTCGTTTTTGAAATCCTCAATACAGAAATCGCCTTTGTGGGAAAGTATTCTTATAGTGAGGTCGTTGTTCTCATCGGTTAGCTGCTTAATGACAGAAAGATCAGACGGTCTGAAATGAGGGTCAATAATTGTCAGCTCGTCATAACCACAATTCCTATACCAGTTGAGCAGATAATCGATAGCCTTTTGATATTCGCCAATTCCAATAAAACTATCGGGTACTGCTGGAGCATTACCAAACATTTTGTTTACCTGCTCCATGCGTTCTTTAGTGTCGGAAGCGAGCGATAACACTACTCTAAGATTGTAGCGAATGACCTGATGCATAGAGAGCAGTAGGTCTTTACAATTCTTGCTCATCTTCTGACGCTGGCTGATAGTCTCCAAAAGAAAATGGATGGCAGGCATAGCGTCGGACAGGGTGCTGCTGTAAAGATAACCAATGGTAAGTGTAAAGGCGTCTTCCACAGACAAGACCTGGCCCTTTCCATTCTGAAGATTCTTCAGACGATCCTCAAAGAATTTACGCTGTTCTTCACGGTCCAAGTTACCAACAGAGGTAATGTCCTTCCCAGCCTTGGCAATACGCTTGACGGATTCCAGATGATATTGCAGTTTCCGTTTATTATAGACGCGAGCCGGGTCTTGATCGAGCTTCACCATGATGCTCTCTGCCAGTTCGGGTTTGTACTGGTGAATAGTATCAAGCAATCCTTCATACTGCTCTTCCGTACCATCCGCCTTGAGACAGGAGATAGCCTCTTCTGCCACTGCGGGCATCAGCAGTCCCAGATTGTTGATGGCACACTCGGTGAACGCCATGTCCAGGCGGCTCACACGGTCAAACGCAAAGTGAACATCCCTTGTCACCTCAATACCCCTGCAAAGAAAATCCTCCTTGTCAGGGTGCTTGGCAAAGAACGGTGCAATATAGAAATAGAGGAACGCACGGTCTGCTTTATTGTCAATAGCTTGCAGTCGTCTGTTCCAAACTTCTTTCTGGGTAGTATTAAAAGCACGCGTGGAGAAATCAAGAATGGCCTGGCAGGCTATCTTATAGCCCTCGTGGCTGATACCTCCGGGTGCGGGATACTTCTTCTCGACAATGGCTGCTGTTGCTTCGCGAACAGCATTCTTTTGCTGCGTACTCAAAGGATCCAACGTACGGTTGGTTGTACGCAGACTACGCGCAATGACTTCAACAATCTGGAAGATTTCATTCTCGTCCGTCATGTGTTCGATGAGCATGTTGAGGTCATTGAAGTCGCTGTAGGTAAGTTCGTAGGTGGTTTTGATGTCAATCTCCATCACATCGAGTTTCTTGGAGATGACAAATGCACCAACGCGTTTTAGGCAGATGTCACGGAATACATCGTCGTAGTCTTCAAGCAGGGTGAAGAACTTGAGCTCACCACGGAGGAAGAGCGTTGGAGCAATCTGGAAGATAAGCCACTTCTGTTCGTCAGGTGAGAAATTACTGTAATCAGTGGGCAGGAACTGGTCGCCCACAGATTTGAACATATCTTCGTCTCCGGCAAGATGGAACGCCAACGCTATCTTTCCCCACATACAGGCCCGCTCACTCTCGCTGACTAGGTCGCTCTCGTCTTCCTTGAAGGCTTGCAGTATAGTCTCATCGCAGATACCACGGCTAATGAGCGTAATCAGAGAATTGACATAGAGTGAATGGCAGTTGTAGAATGCGTCCACACATGATGAAGAGGAGCACAGGCTTTGATGACGCAACTGGGAGCAACGAGCTATCATCTCTTCAGCCTCATCCTTGGAGCGTCTTGCCAATATCTTAGCAATCTGAAAACCTCTTTCAATCTTGTCCTGCCGCTGATTGATAGCCTCCCACCACTTCAGCATCCGGTTTTTGACGTCGTCAACAAACGGATCGTCAGGGAAATGGCGGACAGCCCATCGGTAGAGTCGCATACAAACGGTGCACTGGAGCCATACATCTTCCAGCCTATCAACAAACTTGATATGCGTCTTTACAAACGGCAGGAGTGCTGCATGGTTAAACTTCTCACCGGTAAGCAACTTGTTGGTGAGCATACTGAGCGGTTTACCACAGTCGCCGCGTTTGATTTCCGCCTTGCTCAACAAGCGGAAGAAATAACCGAGGTCCAGTTTGTCGGGCTCTACATGAACCAGATACTTCTCTGCTGCATAGGAATAGGCACGGCTGCGACGCTCGGCCGTATTGACTTGTGCAATGAACGTCTCTATCAATTCCGGCTCTGTGCAGACAAGAGCGTCTATGGGCCCCTCAACCACCTTCATGTGGTACGCCGTGGCAAGGAACAACTGACTGGCCTTTGCTTTTAGCTCAGTCCGCAATTGGTCTTTTGTGCCAATGGTGCTCTCAACCATACGGATATCACCAAGGCGGTCAAAATGTCCCAAGAGTTTGGAGGTACAGGTGAGCCACATGCCCTCGTCCTTCAGGTCATCCACAAAGATGTAGAGTGTTTCAAGCAGTGCCTGACTCTTCTCCGGCAGCACGTCGCGGCTTCCTTCGATGACTGTAATTATGGCATCTACATAGTCGGACGTGGGCCGCATAATGGTATCACCCAAGGAATTGATGTAGCGAAGACCTTCTTCCATCTGTTCCTTGGTCATGACGCCCATCAGACGGGCTATATCGTTGAGCTCACGTGCCTTTGGCATATCGGTGTCGGAGTCTGCAACAATGAGGCGCAAGGCTTCGAGTACCACCTTACCCACATCTTCTTTATCCTTGTGGGCAGGGAGCCAGTAACGAAGCAGGCGCAGCTGCTGGGCATAATTGGGAAGGCGCTTGAGTTCATCGAGGAACGTATCCACGTCGTCCTTTTTGAAGAGGTTCTCTGTAGCATCAATAAACTCACGCAGACCGGTGTCCTGTATCTTGGAACGGGCCAAGTCGCGACGGGCATCATCCTCTTCCGGGTCAACCGGTTCAAAGAGGGAGAACTGAGAGAATATCTTATCGGTGTTGATATCTTCCTGGTGTACCTTGTTGATACGGTCAACAATGCCAATAGCAGCCTTGTAGTCAATAGGCAGCAGCAACTTGGCCAGCTCCATGGACTTTTCGGGAATGTCCTCAAAACGGATTTCCTCTACCAGCTCTCGGATATTATCTCTCAATACAGCATAGTCCTCAGAAGACAAGCCCTTGTGCTTACGGGCAATGAGCAAGTAGCACTTCAGGCGTTCCTCAGAGAGGTAGACGGTATGTGCCAACGCCAGCGCCTTGGCATGCTGTCCAACGGCAATAAGTGCTGCGATCTCGTGATCCCAGAGTTCGTTACGTTCAATTTCACGCGATGCAGCCTTATTAAGAGAGTAACGGAAACGGCTGGACAGGTGCTTTGTGGGAACTGCCGCACAAGCCTCATAACCAAAGCGGCACTGTACATTGAGAGCAGCCTGTGAATGGCCTTCGGCAAGAATGCGCTGGATGTTGTCGGCATTCAGATACTTGATAAGACTGTCGTTCAATCCCGCAGAGCGGTACAGGGAAGGAAGTGCCATGGCATAACCCGTACCCACGGTCATACCCTCTAGAACACGAATCTGACGCAACTCCACATCACGCTTATGCTCTTGAAGTCGTTCGCATAGGTATTTGCGGAAGACTACGGAACGCAAGGAGATGATGTTTTTATTCTTAATCTGGATATAATCAGAGTACTTTTCTACCAGTGCGTTTACACTTTCGGGAGTAATGTCGAGCACCTGTGCGGCAAAGTCCATCTCAAACTCAAACTCGGCATAGGCCTGCAGCGCGAATAAAGGAATGACTGCAGGGTCCGTGTCAGCACAGATACGGTCGAAGTCTTCCTGATTAAGATCGCTATCTTCATCAATGTCAGCATTCATCAGCTCTTCCAGTCGGCCCGTGCATAAGAACTTGGTGCGAAGATCATCCATGCGGCTGGCATTACCACGAGATATCTTGTAGAGTTCAAAGAGTTGCTCCCTAGTGAGGTCTGGCTTAACACGCAAGAAGTAATCGTTGGCGTCGGCATCACTGAAGCGGACCAAAGGAATTTCGTAAATAGACCATTTCTTGGTTTGTTTGAACAGGCCTTCAATCTGATCAATCTTACCAGAAATAAGGAAATGAGCTTTCTCCCACTGCAGTTTCTCAATCAGCTTGCAGATGTTCTCCCTGTGTTCTGAAGGGATATCGTCAAAGCCGTCGAAGACAAAATACATGATGCCGTCCTTAGACTGCTTCAGTTGTCGCAATACCTTGGTATAGACTTCGTTGACATGCTTTACTTCAAACGGGCAACTGCATTTGTTGGCATACCAATAGAGCTGTTCGGTAATATCTCCCTCCATTACCTCAGAGTCCAGCTGAATGCGGTCAAATCCGTTATAGAAGTAGCTAACACAGTTATCGTGATGTTTGCGTGCAAACTGAGAAAGGAAAGTGGTCATACCAACTCCTTCCTCGCCAGTCACACATACGACAGTATTATCCTTAAGTTTTTCCTCGCAAAGCGATAGATGGACCTCGCGCAATAACTCATGTTCGACCTTCTCTGGGAACGTGCCACTATAAGAGGTCATATCGAGTATTTCAGCTTGCAGAGTCTCACCTTTTGCATGCTGCATAACCTGCTTGATGGCTGAGTCTCCAATGAAATACTGCTTGCCCTCATGGGCATTGGGCAGTATCTGATTGGTTCCGTCGTTTACATTGATGGTATTGTCTGGCATACTATAAACCTTATTATCTATTCCTGAGGGCGCGCTTACGCTCCGCCCATGCATTATTGATATAGTTCCGAATATTGTCAATGCCTTTACCGGACTCTACTCCCGTCATAAAAGGAAGCAGAACTTCGATGAAAGCCTTGGTAACAATACGCTCCTCATCAATCCGGGACTCGTTCTCACACATGGTGGCAACGACCTGTCCCACCTCAGCAGAAGTCTTGCAGGCCTTGAGGCTGGCCACGTAGTTGCGAACGGACTCCTCTGTATCCACATACACAGCCAACCGACGTTCGTCATCGGTTAACGGCGGGACTTCAGGTGAGCCTTTCCTCAGCGCTTCTTTGGCAAACTGATCACCATAGAAATGCTGCTCTGCTTTGGTGGCATTGGGCAGTATCTGGTTGTAGCCACCAGAGATGTTGAAAATGATGTTGTTTTTATCGTCGGGCATACTGCTTTTTCGTAAATCTTCAACCATTTTTCAATGGTTATTCAACTGTTATTCAACGCCTTTCAATAGAATTTTAAAACGGGGGTTGGCGTTGTAATTTCGCACCAGAAATCAGCGATTAAGCGAACGAAAAGCCAAGCTTGCTTGAGCTATTCTGAGCGGTAGCTGATTCGACTTGTCAAATCAGTTCCGAACTGCATCCCGGGTAGCGATTCTGAGACGGTTTCACAGAGATAATAAACTTAAGTAAAACAATTAAAAAGGTAAGAAATGAACAACATTCAATTCACACCGCACTTCGAGCTCCGAGAGTTTGTCGTCAGCCATACGGCTCGCGACCACGGGCTTGACAACACGCCTCCTGCTGAGGCTGTAGAGAATCTGCGAGCACTCTGCGTCCACACGCTGGAGCCGCTACGTGAAGCCTTGGGTCTTCCCATC
>JAEEGH010020298.1_pt1 | contig 13834 bp, 8 predicted proteins | sample 9134181 | NCBI WGS metagenome assembly JAEEGH01 (sample SAMN16246544, study PRJNA631951) | gut metagenome | biome: gut microbiome; feature: rumen; material: DP-attached | host: Bos | place: Iran: Karaj | collected 2018-10
GCAGCCGGTCAGTACGGAGACGCCGCTATTGCCGGCATGTCTATCACCACAAAAATCGTTATGTTTGTTGCAAGCATTATGATTGGAATTGGCCAGGGCTTTAGCCCGGTTAGCGGTTACAACTACGGAGCAAAACGTTACGACCGCGTAAAACAGGCTTACCGCTTTATGCTTACAAGCGGTTTCTTTATTATGCTGGCCTTTGCTTCTATTATCTTTATTTTTGCACCATATATTATGGCAGCCTTTATTGATGACCAAGCCGCCCGCGCTGTAGGAACCGTGGCACTCCGCTGGCAGATTTCCTTTATTCCAATTCACCCGCTGATTGTCGGCACAAACATGCTTATGCAGTCTACCCGTCATATTCGTGCGGCAACTTTCCTTTCTATGAATCGTCAGGGTGTTTACTTTATTCCTGCAATTTTAATTCTTCCTCGCCTTCTGGGACTTACCGGTGTAGAAATCAGCCAGTTTGTTGCAGATGCCCTTAGTGCGGTAACTGCAATTCCATACGCAATTCACTTTTTTAGAAAACTAGAAAAATTCGCCAAATCAGAAAATCAGTAGTAGAATGTTCGCTATGAAGAAGAGTTTTTTATTCATAGCGGCATGTGCACTTTTTTTGTTGGGAGTGAATTCTAAACCTGCTTTTGCCCAGGATTTTAATAGCACTCATGTTATCAACGGGGGGAAAGCTTCTCTTTCTGCAGAATCTTTTTTAAAGGAGTTTGTAAGCAGAAACTGGAATGCAGAAGACGGACTTCCCGGTAATACAATCACCGATATTGTGCAGGACCAGGACGGCTATATCTACTTTGGTACTTATGGCGGACTTTTGCGTTTTGACGGTGTTGAATTTGTTTCTATCAATAGACTCTACAATCCTAAATACGACTTTTTAAGCGCCCGAACAATGTTTATGGACTCACGGGGCAATCTGTGGGTTGGTTCAAATGATGAAGGTGTAATTTGTCTTAAGAAAAATGGTGATGTTCAGCATTTTTCTGTAAAAGACGGCCTGCCAAATAACTCTGTCCGCTCTTTCTGCGAAGACAAAGAAGGAACCATCTGGGTTGGAACTTCGGCAGGTTTGGGCTTTATTTCTAAGGCTTACCAGGTATTTAAAATTCCTTGGGCAGAAACAATTCCAAATGATAACCGTTTTATTGTAAGTCAGCTTTATTGCGATACAGCGGGCCGTGTCTGGGTTACTACCCGAACAGAAAACGGCCTTTACTGCTACAGTGGCGGCCAGTTTGAAGTAAGTCATGTAATTAAAGCGGTAGATAATCCAATTGTTACTACAGTTAATCAGGATGCTTCCGGAGCCTTTTGGTTTGGAATTTCGCCATATTATGCGGTAAAACATACTTCTGATGCAGAAACTATTTACGACCTGGGAACCGGCAGCCAGAAGGGAACTGTTGTAAACCGCATTTTCCAGGATTCAGAAAAGAACATTTGGTTTGCCCTGGATAACGGTATTACCATTATGCGGGACGGCGTGCTTTATTATTGTGATACGGATGATTTTCTTGCAGACGACAGCATAAATGACATTATTGAAGATCGCGAAAAAAACATTTGGATGGCTCTGGACCGTGGTGGTATTCAAAAACTTAGTTACGGAAAATTTCAGACTACGAACATGCCTACTACGGTAAATGCCATTGTTCAGGATACTTACCGGGATGCAGTTTGGCTTGGTGGCGACAACGGACTTTACTGCTACCAGAACAATAAGTTTGTGGAAAATGAAATTACCCGGACATGTACGGCAACGCGAATCCGCCATGTAGGAATTACTGAGGACGGGGCACTTTTAGTTTGTTGTTATGAGAAACACGCGCAGCTTAAATTTAATCTGGATGGTTCTGTTGAACACTGGAGCAAGGAAAATGGCTTAGCCGGAAACAAGGTGCGTGTTGCTATTCAGGATAAAAAAGGTGATTTGTACATTGGAACCACAACAGGTCTTTCTATTGTTCACAAGTCTGATGGCACAATTACCAATATAAATAAAGACGATGTACTTGAAAACGACTTTATAATGTGTCTTTTTGAAAATGATGACGGCTCTATTTGGTTTGGTACTGATGGGGGCGGTGTTTACATTTTAAATCCTTCTACTCTGGAAATAACTAAAAAGCTTACAAAAGAAGACGGACTTGCTGGAAATGTTGTATTCAAAATTGCTGAAATTCGTAAGGACGAAATATGGATTTCTACAGGATCCGGTGTTTCTGTCATCTCAAAAAAAGATGGAAGTATCTTTAATTTTGATTCTTCAAAGGGATTTTCTGTAGACGGCGTTTTCCAGGTGCTTACAGATTACACTCTAAAGGTGTGGGCAACCAGCAATCACGGTATTTTTAGCGTAAAAATGCGTGATATTGACGAAGTAATGCGTGGCGAGCGAAGTTCTGTAACTCCAAACTATTTTTCTAGATTAGACGGAATTACTTCTGGAGGAGTTACATCTACTTCGCTTTCTATGAAGGATGACAAAGGACGACTCTGGTTTACTTTGATAGACGGATTTACGGTACTTGATCCTGTTCGTAATGCTTCGAATACTGATCCACATGCTGTAAAAATTCAGTATGCAATGCTTGATAATGAAAAGATTGACCTTGTAGATAATCAAAAACTGATTATTCCACCAAATGTAAAACGTCTTAATCTTAAATATACGGGAATTACATTTGTATCTTCGGAAAAAGTTGAGTTTAAGACAAAGCTCCAGGGTTTTGATACAGAATATAGTGATTGGACCACTGAACGAACTGCCTCTTACACAAACTTAAAGCCGGGAAATTACAAATTTTTTGTAACTTCCAGAAACCCAGATGGCTATTCAGTAAGCAAATATGTAGAAAACAGTGTGACTACAAGCATTGAAATTGTTAAGAAAGCTTATTTTTGGCAGCATGCCTGGTTTGCAGCTCTTCTGGTTTTGTTAATCATTGGAATTGTTACTTTGATTGTTTATCTGCGTTTTGCGGCTATTCGTAGACGTCAGGAAGAGATTCAGAAACTTTCTATGGAAGTAACAAGCGCCCTTGCGCAAACAATAGATGCCAAGGATAAATACACAAAGGGTCATTCAAATCGTGTGGCTAAGTATTCTAAAATGCTGGCCGCAGAGCTTGGTGAAAGTGAGCGAACACAGGAGCAGATTTACTATGCGGCTTTGCTTCATGATATTGGTAAAATTGGTGTTCCTAATGCAATTATCAACAAGCCGGATAAACTTACCGATGAAGAATACGAAATCATAAAAACTCACCCGGTAATTGGAAGTGATATTTTAAAGTCAATTTCTTCTATGCCAGAAATTGCTATTGGAGCCAGAAGCCATCACGAAAGGTACGATGGAAAAGGTTACCCGGACGGCCTGGTTGGCGAAGAAATACCATGGATTGCCCGCATCATTGGTGTTGCAGATGCCTACGATGCCATGACATCTAACCGAAGTTACCGTAGCTATCTTCCTCAGGACCGCGTCCGTGCAGAAATTGAAAAGTACCGCGGCATCCAGTTTGACCCCCGCGTCGCCGACGCCATGCTCAAACTGATAGAAGAAGACGTGAAGTACATGATGCATGAGTAATTAGGGGAATTCTCTCTTGACTATTAGGCATAAAGTATTAAAATTTGAAAATATTTTGAAAAGAATTAAACGCAGGAGGCGTGATAATGAAAACTGTTGCAGGTATTGACCTTGGAACACAGAGTATGAAGGTCGTAATTTATGATTACGAGAAAAAAGAAATAATTGAAAAATCATCTTGCCCGATGGATTTGATTTCTGAAAGCGACGGAACTCGCGAGCAGAAAACTGAATGGTTCGACAAAGGACTTGAAGTTTGTTTTGGAAAACTTTCTGCAGAAAACAAGAAAACTATCGAAGCAATTGGTGTTTCTGGCCAGCAGCACGGTTTTGTTCCTCTTGATAAAGACGGAAAGGCTTTGTACAACATTAAACTTTGGTGCGATACAGCAACTGTAGAAGAATGTAAGATTATTACAGAAGCTGCAGGTGGCGACAAGGCTGTAGTAGATGCTCTTGGAAACCTTATGCTTACAGGTTTTACAGCTCCAAAGATTCTCTGGCTCAAACGCAACAAGCCGGATGCTTTTGCTGCTCTTAAATATATCATGCTTCCACATGACTATTTGAACTGGAAACTCACTGGTGATTATGTAATGGAATACGGTGACGCTTCTGGTACTGCCCTTTTTGATTCTAAGAACCGCACTTGGTCAAAGAAGATTTGCGATATTATCGATCCAAAACTTATGGACTTGCTTCCTAAGTTGATTGAACCATCGGCTCCAGCTGGAAAGGTTTCTGCAGAGGCAGCTGCCGCTTACGGAATTCCTGCTGGTATTCCTGTTTCTGCTGGTGGTGGAGACAATATGATGGGTGCCGTTGGAACTGGTACTGTTGCAGACGGATTCCTTACAATGTCTATGGGAACTTCTGGAACCCTTTATGGTTATTCAGACAAGCCAATTGCAGACCCTGCTAATGGTCTTTCTGGTTTCTGTTCATCAACTGGCGGATGGCTCCCACTTCTTTGTACAATGAACTGTACAGTTGCAACTGAATTTGTTCGCGGACTTTTCCAGATGGACGTAAAAGAACTCGATGGAGAAGCTGCTAAGGCTCCTTGCGGAAGCGAAGGCGTTCTGGTTATGCCATTCTTTAATGGTGAACGCACTCCTAACCTTCCAAACGGACGCGCAAGTATTACTGGTTTGACTTCTGCTAATACAAACCGTGCTAACATTGCTCGTGCTTCTCTTGAATCTGCTGTATTTGCAATGCGCGGTGGTCTTGATGCCTTCCGCAAACTTGGTTTCCAGCCTAAAGAAATCCGCCTGATTGGTGGTGGTTCAAAGTCTCCACTTTGGCGCCAGATTGCAGCAGATATTATGAACCTTCCAATCCGCGTGCCAGCCTTGGATGAAGCGGCTGCTCTTGGTGGTGCAGTTCAGGCTCTGTGGTGCTTGAAGAATATGAACGGTAAGTGTGATATTGCTCAGCTTTGTGCAGAACACATTACTTTGGACACTTCTAAGAGTGCCGACCCAATTCCAGCAAATGTTGCAGCATACGATAAGGCTTATGCTGAATATAACAAAGTGCTTGCAGCGGTTAGCCCGCTTTATGAGTAGGCTTGCAGCAAGCCCCTCCATCCCGTAGAAGCTAAGCTCCGGGGTGATAATATATATTAGCGTCCGGTTCACTCTTGGGTTCCGGACGCTTTTTTGTTTGATTTTACTTTCTGTTTGTGTAAACAGCTGCTACTTCTGGATCTGTAAAGCCCAGGGTGCCGTTTTTCTTAAAGAAGGTGTTGCAATCCCAGAGGAATGGGCAGTAGTTGTATTCATCACAATTATCAAGAACTGCGGTGAGCCATTTTTCCATTCCTTCTTTTTTAGTGTAAGAACCGTTAGATTCTTTTTTCTGAGCTACACCGTATTCTCCAATGATTACACCATAACCGGCTTCTGTGAATTTTGTCATCTTTTTAAAATCATTCTGCATTGCTGTGTAGTCATTTGCAGTTCCCCAGGAATTTCTTACCCTACCCCAGCTGGCATTTTCTGAAAGAATACAATAAGTAGAAGGTGTATAATAATGAACAGAAATAATCAGCTTTTGAATCTTGTTTTTGCTGTCAGTTGGCATAACATAACGTGAATCTGTTGTTTTTCCAATATCTGTGTCATAACCGGGAATCAAAAGAAAGCGTTTTGTATTATTTCCGCCCTGAGAGCGAATTGTATCAACAAAAAGCTGAGTAACCTGTGTAAGCAGCTTGTAGCAGTCATTCTGCATAAGAGTTCCCCGGCTGCTGTAATTTACGTTTTTAAGGCGGCTATCTACCTTCGAATCAACCGTATCATTAAAGCGGTCTCCTAATTCTTCGTTTCCGCCTTCAAAAATCAGTTTGTAAGAATAGTCCTTAAAATATTCGCCCACCTGAGACCACATTTCCTTGTAAATCTTAAAGGCAAGTTCCTGGTCATGGCTAAAAAGACCCCACCACTGATAGTCCCAATGGTCATTAATCATAACATACAAATCTGAATCCAGAGCCCAGTTTACAACCTGAGCAACACGTTCCAGATAATTCTGATTGATTTCAAAATCTCCGTTGGCCCAGTCCATTGTGTGAGTCCAGGCTACAGGAATACGAACACTGTCAAAACCTGCTTTTTTCATGGCCTCAAACATTTCTTTTGTAGTTTTTGGCTGTCCCCAGGCTGTTTCATACTGAGAAGCATCTTTTTGATTATAACCAAACCATGGGCCGGTTGCTTCCATTGTGTTTCCCAGGTTGATTCCGTTTCCCATCAGTTTGGTTAGCTGCTGGGCTTCCATGTTTTCATAATCAGATGCAGAAACTTCGGTGTAACTATAGGATGCAGCAGGAGCTGCACAGGCTGTGTAAATTATTGTTGCCATAATTGCTGATACTACCACCATCTTTTTGATATTCGCTTTCATAAGTCACCTCTGCATAAAAGTCTATATCATAAACTGGTATAAGAAATGGCGGATTGTGTAAATCTATATAACATTTTGTGCAGTTTTATTCTGGTTTGTACCGCTGCATCCAGCTGTCGCCATTGCGGAATTCAGTAGGAGTGAAACCTGTTTTTTGCTTAAACTGCCTCATAAAATGGAACTCTGTTTTATATCCGCATTTTGCGGCAATTTCGGCAACGGTTATATTTGTGCGGGCGAGTAAAGATTTTGCCTTTTCAATGCGTCCCAATATAACATCTTCTATAAGTGTAATTCCGAAAGTATTTTTATAAAGATGCTGAAGTCCGGAACGGCTTAAAGACATAAAGTCGGCCATGTCATCAACAGAAGTAAAAAGTTCAGGCTCTTCGTAAAATCGGGTTCGCAAATAAGTAAGCTTGTCATTTTTGCTGGCTAAAACTTGTGCAGATGTATGATATTTTGATTGTACAATCCGCCCAAGCAGCATAAAAAATGTATCTGTGTAATTTTGTTTTATTTCTTCGTGGTATAAATCTGCAGAATAATGTTCATAAGAAATTTGATGAATAATAGAAGAAAGACTGTCCAGTGCCGAGCCTATATAAACCGGCTTATCAAATTCAAGTTTTAAACTATTTAATAAGTTTTCATCTTCTTCATTCATATCAAAATAAAACCAGTCGTCAATGTAGTTTTCTTTTGCGGCCCAATAGACAATTGGTGTATTTCTTCGAATCATCACATAAGAATTTTTCAGTACAGAGTAACGCTTTCTGTTTAATTCAAAAATTGCCGGAGACTTAACCAGAATAAAAAGAAAGGCGCCTGGACCGTAAAGAGCTTCATGGCGGAAATCTTTGTCATGAACATGGTTATATCCAATAGAACCAATATGAATTGCCATAAGAAAATTATACATCAGTTTTAAATATTTGCACAAAAAGATATATAAAAAAACACAAAAGTAAATTGTGTTCTCGCTTTTTTGAGCTACACTGAATGTGAAAACTAAACAAGGGGCTTTATGAAAAAAGAATTATCCCGAAAGGCAGCTGCAATACTTACGCTAACGCTGATGTTATGCGGCCTGTCTTTTGCAAAAACTAATAAAGGAGAATCAACAATGAGCTTAAGCAGAAATCTTTGGAAAAAAGTATCTACAGCCAATCCAATTTCGCCAAATGTATTTTGTGCGGATCCTACTTCTGTAGAATATCAGGGGCGTATCTATGTTTACGGAACAAACGACCATGAGCAGTATTTTAAGGCAAAGAAAAATACTTATGAAAAGATTAAATCTCTGGTTTGTTTTTCTACTGATGATATGGTCAACTGGACTTATCACGGAGAAATAAACGTGGGAAAAATTGCCCCTTGGATTATAAACAGCTGGGCACCTTCTATCTGTTCACGGGTTGAAGAAGACGGACTTACACATTTTTATCTGTATTTTTCGAATAATGGAACCGGTGTTGGCGTAATTACGGCAACTTCACCTTTAGGTCCGTGGAGTGACCCTCTTAAAAAGCCTCTGGTAAAGCAGGGCATGAAAGGTCTTGAAAATTGTCCTGATCCTTTTGACCCGGGCGTTTGCATTGATGACAAGGGAGATGGCTGGCTTGTTTTTGGAGCCGGAATTGGAAAAAACGGCGGAACTAAGGCAATGCCGGGAAGTGCCAGAATTGCAAAGCTTGGAAAAGACATGATTTCTTTTGACAGCGAATTTGTGCAGATTAAGGCACCGTATAGTTTTGAGGCTAACGAAATTGATTTTATAAACGGTACTTATGTTTATACCTACAACACAAGTTGGGAAGAGCGTACAGAATGGCCTTTCAAGGATATTCCAAAAGCGCCAACCTGTTCTATGTGTTATATGACAAGCAAAACTCCTTTGGATACAGATTCATGGGTTTATCAGAAGCATTATTTTAAGAACCCGGGCCAAATGGGCTTAAACTACAGCAATAATCACACTCATTTACAGAAGTTCCAGGGTAAATGGTATCTGCTTTATCACACTCTCACTCTGCAGGAAAATGCTCCAACCAAGGGCGGCTTCCGCAGTATGTGTGTAGATGAAATTCAGATTGATGAAAAGGCTGTCGATATCCACGAAACTACAGGCACAAGAAAGGGAGTGGCTGCAATAAAAAATCTGAATCCTTTTGAAAAGGTTGATGGAACAACTATGTTTACTTCTGCGGGCATCTGGTATTCAGAAGCAGAAAATCCAGACAAAATTGCAGTTCAGGCTGAAGAAAACGGTGCCTGGATTTATCTTAGAAACGTAGATTTTGGAGATGGCGCAAAAACAATTAAGGCTGAATTAAGCGGCAGCGGGATTGTGCAGATTCGAGTAAACAAATCTACTCTTGTGGCAGCAACCCTTAAAGCTAAGCCGGCAAAAAATAGCGGAGAATATATAGAAGTTTCCGCTAAATTTGACCAGCCGCTTACAGGCCTGCAGGATATTTGCATTGCCTTTAGCAACAAAGGCGACCAGCTTAGAAGCTGGAAAGTTGAATAAAGGCAGGCTTTTTTTTACCTTCTGTATCAAACAAAAGTGGTGCATCTGGGCGATTAGGAACCGGGAAGTTGTTCTTCCAGCTGAAGCGGTCTGTAACGCCCCAGAGCACTACGTCTTGTAGAATGCCCCGGCGTGCTTCCTGTCGGAAGCATTCAAAAATGCTACGGTAACGTTCTGCCTGTTCTTCCAGTTCTGCAGCAGTAAAGTCTCGGCGAGCTTCTTCGCGGGAAGTGTACATAGAAACTTCCATCTCTGTGACAATCACACGCAAGCCCATTTTTCCGAACATTTCTATTGTTTCCGCAATTTCTGCAACCGGCGGATTTTTAATATCAATGTGCATCTGCAGGCCAACCGTGTCCACAGGGACTCCCTTTCGCAAAAGAACTTCCAGCAAATCACGCATGCCTTCCCGCTTGCCCTTAATCATTTCAAGGTTGTAGTCGTTTATTACAAGGTTAGATTTTGGGAAGGCGTCTTTTGCCCAGAAAAATGCCTTTTCTATGTAGTCGTCTCCAAGAATAAGGCTCCAGCGGGAATAGTCTTCTATTGTGCGCAGCTTAAAGTTTTTGTCAGAAATACATTCATTTACAACGTCTACCGAACAGATATCGTTTTTGTAGCGGTCGCCAACGGTAAAAATGTAATTCTGCAGGCGGCGTTCCAGTTCTTCTTTGGAAACAGTGCATTTTGCAGCAATTTCTTCTGGAGTAGGGGGAACAAATGGCTTGTTAGGGTCCCACTTTGGGCGAGGCTGGGCTTTACAATCAGCATCAAAAATCCAGTCTGGAGACTGACTGTGCCATACCAGAGTGTGCCAGCGGATATCCTGTCCGTTCTTTTTTCCGAATTTTACAAGCTTATCGGCGCGGTCAAAATTAAAATCGTTCAAACCGCGGTAAACGTGCTCCATTTTGGTATCGTTTTCTGCAACAATCAGATTAAAGTGTTTGCTGGCAATTTCTTTATCAGGAAGATTTTTAAAATCTGGCAGGTCTTTTCCATCTGGAGTTTTTTTCCAGGGAAGCGAAAAGTCGTCATCATAGATAAAACCTGCAAGTGCGGCTCCAACTCTGAAATCATCTTTATAGTTTTCAAACAAAAAATTCTTATTCATGCCCCGATTATAGCAGAATGAATATAAAATAATATAAGGAAAAGACCCTAAAATTGTATGAAAAACTCGTTTTTGATTGATACAAGCGCATCAATAAACTATAATTTTACATATTTTTAGGATGTGAGTATGAAGAAAAAACTTATCAGTTTATTACTTTTCTGTCTTATCATTTCTGCTGGATTTTCACAGGCCGCATCAAAAAAAGAGCTTGTGTTAAAAGTTACCCTGGACAATAAAAATTATTCCTCACTGGATCAGAATACAAAAGCCTTTGTAACTTCTGCTTATAGGAAGTTTCTGCAGGACCTCACCATGGTTCCAGAAATTAGTGTGCGCACTCCAGATACCGACAATGAACTTCGCGAGATTCAAAAGCAGTCTCAGATAGAAGCCGCTACAGGGCTGGGAAGTGAAGCTGCGGCTTATGCGGCAGACAAGGGCATTCGTGCAGATTTAGTTATGAATGTTTCGCTGAACAATGCAGGAAACGGAAACTATCAGATTGTTTGTTCTGTTTCTGAAATTGAAGCAATGAAGCTTATTATTTCTGAAAGTTCAGACCGCCTTTCAATTGCAGAAGTTACCAAAGACGTTATTGTTGATGGCCTCGTTTACAAGATTCTTAGCAGCTTAAATAAAAGAGGATATATCTCTAACCTTTCTAGCGATGTAACAAATCAGCTCTTGCATTTGGATAACACAGCAGAAAGTTTCCAGAAGTATATTCAGGAATATACCCGCCAGAGAGAAGAAGCAGAACGCGAACTTGCCGCTCTTAGACGCGATGCAAAAACTGAACAGGAACGCATGGACGCTCAGGCTCAGGAACTGGCTCTTCAGCTTAAGATTGAAATGGCAGATAAGAACCGCCAGATTGCAGAAGAGAATCTGCGCCGCCAGAAGGGTGAAGCTTCTGCAGACCAGAAGCGCCAGAAAGAAATGGAGCAGATGCAGAACGCTCAGCGCGAAAAGTTTATGAAAGACATTAAGGCAATTGAAGAAGCGCGCACTGCTATTAGAAAAGAAACATTAACTTCGCTTCCTCTTAAAAAGAGAATTGAACTTATTGAATCTGCGCGCGCAAACCTAACGCGCCTGGAAAATCAGCTTGCAGATGCAGTTGAACAGAACAATGCTTACTATGACGAAAAGATGTACGCAGAAATTGATGAAATTAATGCTGAACCTTGGAGAAAGGCAGACCTTTCTAACGGGGAGCCAACTCAGAGAGCATTGAATTTCCGCAATCAGCAGATTTCTAAGATTCGCGATAAATATAATTCCCAGAAGAAAACCGGGGAAAGCCAGCTTAGAAATGCCGCAAAACCTACTTTGGACGACTACACAAAGCAGGTGCAGGCTAACATTTCTGATATGGAAAAGACCACTTACGTTTTCCGTTCTATTGATGTAACAGACGACTATCTTTCACTTTCTGTTTCTGAATTTGACGGTAACCGCATGGTTTGGGATGTTTATTCAGACTTTAATTTGAATAACATTCCTAAAATTGATGTGCGCAACGTGGTTCTTCCAAGTACAAGTATTTCTTATGAAGCAATGGCCGGAAGCCGTGCAGACCTTTCTACAGACCTGGGTTACCAGAAGTACCAGGACACTGTAGATATGGCAGACCTTTACTTTAGAACTTCTGTACCTTACCTTTACTCTCAGATTGCAATTAAGGTTCGCTATAATAAAATTCTGGACATTTATGAAGTAAACCCAATTTACTTCCAGATTTTTAAGACTCAGGATAATAAAAAGCCAATTATTAACTATAACGAAAGGAACTTTGACGCTGCCCGCAAGGTTCAGGCTCAGTCAATTAATGTGCCAGCTTATTCGAATGAGACAACGGAACAATCAGCGAAAGAAAAAGAATGGTCTTATAGCACAAAGCCTTCTAAGTCTCGTTCACGCAGCTTTATTAGTTCCAGACCACGCCGCGGCCTTTACTGCGATTTAAATTATCTGCATGGACCATTCTATGATGGTTTTGACGTAAACTTGTCTGCTTTGGGTGGCAGTTCTTTCTGGTATGGCGGATTAGACTGCGACCTTGGTTATGCGGTAATTCCTGCAAGCTATTCTCCTAATTCTGACTGGGCAAATTTCCACTATATTGCAGCTGGTTTTGTTGTAGGAACTGCAGTTACAATTGGACCTCTTACACCTTATGCCGCTGTAGGTCTTGGTGGTTATTCATTTAGTGAAGATGAAGAATATGATGCCGGTATTTTGGGACTTCAGGTTCAGGGTATGGTTGGAGCTGATGTACAGTATGCAGGCTTTACTCTTGGTTTAGTTTATAGAATTAAGTACCTTTATGGTGCAGGATATCTTGATAGTACAGGTGTAAGTTTTGGTTTTACCTGGTAGTTTTACCTGGTAATTATTAATTTTTACGGGAGTTTTTATGCGTAAAGTTTTATCTACATTGTGTTTTACAAGTTTAATTGCAGGTGCGCTTTTTTTTACCAGCTGTGCAGACGGCTTGAATTCTAATTTTCCTAGTGAATCTTCTAATTTTGCTTATATTGCAGGTGTGAATTATTCTGATGACAGTTCGGTAACTTATAAAAACATGTCTGACACCATTGCCGGTGATTTAGATACCGGCTTGCAGCAGGATTACTATTATTTCTGGTCTTCTGATAAGGAAACAGAATATACAATCAAATGGTCAAATGATACCGATGACACCACTAAAGTTGCAGTTTCTGTAAGTGCTTATTCTGATTTTAGTAAGTGTGTGTCAGATTTTGAGGATGATACCACCAGCCCTCATTCTATTAAGGTTGATAGAAAAATGAAGGTTTATATTCGTGTGCGACCATACAACAGAAGTTTCTTATATACAGGTAAATATTGGTTGACCGTTTCTGGTAAAGCGGCAGCCATTGAATTGATAAAATATGAACAATAAAATTCAGGAGGATTTTATGAAAAAGAGTTTAAAAATGGTTATGGCTGCAGCCCTTGCTGTTGCTGTAATGGCTGGATTTGCAAGCTGCAAAACTACAGAAGTTGCAGGTTCTGGAATTAAAGGAAAGGCAGCAACTGTTAAAAAGGTAAAGCGTCAGATTGTTGATTATCAGGGAGCTACACTTGGAAGCGAAATTCCACAGTGGGTAAAACTGGTTTCTGAAGGACAGTACGGACAGAAAGTTCTTTCTAAGTCTATGCCAGATTTGGAAGGAAAGAAGGTATTTGTTGTAACTGGTCGTGGTGACAATCTTGATTTTGTTAAATCTTGGGTAAATCTTGTAGATGTAGAAACAGAAGTTTCTGGTTCTTTGGAACGTGTTACTGGTAAGGTTGTAACTTCTAAATTGGAAGGAAATGCTTCTGCAAAAGGTTTGCAGGCTAATCAGACAGAAGTAAACAAGGCATTGAACGATTACCGCATTGCTTTGCAGGATGTTCGCATTGCTGGTCTTGAGCGCGTTGCAGAATACTGGACTTTGATTGACGTTCTTGAAAAGAATAAGACTGTAGATTCTTACTACGAATATTACACAGTTTGGTCAATGGATCAGAAAGTATTCAATGCTCAGTTGGAAAAATCACTTGAACATATTGATGAAGCAACAACAGAAGCTGCTGAATTGAAGAGACTTGTAAAAGAAAAGCTTGAAAACGAGCTTTCTGT
>JAEEGH010020300.1_pt1:5000-13833 | contig 13833 bp, 4 predicted proteins | sample 9134181 | NCBI WGS metagenome assembly JAEEGH01 (sample SAMN16246544, study PRJNA631951) | gut metagenome | biome: gut microbiome; feature: rumen; material: DP-attached | host: Bos | place: Iran: Karaj | collected 2018-10
CTACGATACTTGGACGGAGCACCCCACCTATGGGCGTCTGCATGTGGAGGGCATTCCTGAGGGTTCACCCATCGATTGGGAGAATATGAAGGACGGGTACGGTACTGCTACCGAGAAGCAGCGCTTAGCCGTGGCCGACCTGATGCATTACTGCGGTGTGGCCGTGTCGATGGACTATACCAACTCGTCGTCAGGCGCACAGGTGCATGATGCCTATGAGGCATTCATCAAGTACTTTGGCTACGGTTCGTCGGTACGGTACTACGATTACGCCAGCGTGACCAGCGACACTGAGTGGGACCGTATCATCTACAGCGAACTGGCTGCAGGGCGGCCTGTCTATCTGGCGGGAGCCAACAGCGAGGGTGGTCATGCTTTCGTGACCGACGGCTATGACGGCAACCAGAAGTATCACATCAATTGGGGCTGGGGCGGCACCAGCGACGGCTACTACTTGCTGACCAGTCTGACACCAGGCCAACAGGGCATTGGTGGCTCGAACGACGGCTATACCAGCTACCGCCAAATTATCACTGGTCTGGAGCCTGAGAATTTTGGTGCGAAGGCTATGACCTTTGCCGATGCTACGGTGAAGAAGCTCTGTATCGAGAACTGGGATGCCGACAAGGATGGTAAGCTGACTTATGGCGAGGCTGCCCAGGTGACGGACATCGGCACGGTGTTCAAGGAAGCGCCCATCAAGACCTTCAAGGAACTCTATTACTTCACGTCAGTAACGGCACTGCCCGACGATGCCTTCAACGGCTGTTCACAACTGACAGCCATTCGTCTGCCCAAGAATGTACAGACCATTGGTTCCCGTGCGCTGAAAGGCTGTGCCAAGCTGCCGCAAATTGACATGCCCAACCACGTGAAGATCATTGGCGAGGAAGCCTTTTCGGGCTGCCGTCTGCTCGGCAGTTTCTCGCTTCCCGACGAGTTGCCCGCCGTCAACGACCGAACGTTCAAAGGCTGCGAAATGCTAACCACAGTGTCGCTGCCCATCACCGTGACCCGTATCGGCAGCGAGGCCTTTGCCGGTTGCTCCCGTTTCAGTAGCCTCGACATCAAGACCTTCCAGCCTGAAGGTATTGATGTGGATGCTACGGCCTTCGCCGGTACTGACCTGTCGAAGGCCAAGCTCAGCGTAATGCAGGGCACGAAGGCCTACTTTGTAGCCTCCAGCGTGTGGAAGGATTTCGGCACAATCATTGAGAAGCGCGAGCTGTCAGCAGGGCAGTTTGCCGAGTTTGAGACGGGTAAGACCTACTTCCTCTACCATGTGGGTACGGGCCGGTACCTGACGAAGGGCGAGGCCTGGGGTACTCAGGCCGTCGTAGGCGATACACCAATGCGCTTCCAGGTCAGGCACATGACCACGATGCCCGAGGGCGTCTATTACCTGACGTCGGACGATACAGGTAAAGACGGCAAGTACCTGTTCCGCACGAATACTGACAGTAACGTGGGCAACGGCATTATCGCCACGTTTGTGGACGGCCAGAACCTGACGGCCAATGCTTACTGGAACATTCAGCCGGCAGGCGACCGCGTGTACACCATCCAGATACCCTCGAACGGCTCAGGCTATGCTGAGGGTAAGTTCTGGGGTGTTCAGAGCGACCACCAGAGCAATGCCGCCTCACCTACATACGGTATTTACAGCGATGTTGACTACGCGGCTCATCCGTTGAACTGCCAGTGGCGTTTCGTACTCTACGACGAAGCCGAGATGGCCCGCTACGAGGCTGCCGAGAAGTTGGGTAGTCTGCTGACTGTTGCCAAGCCCCGTCGCCTGAAGGTGGACGCTGAGCAGGCCGTCTTCGACAATCTGGAGAGCAGTTACGACGAGTTACGCGATGCCCTGCATACGCTTCGCAAAAAACTGGGGTTCATTGATTTCGCAAGCGACTATGTGGCAGGCATCTGTGTGATGCTTTACGACATCGACTCCGACGGCGAACTGAGCTATGCCGAGGCTTCCAAGGTGAGCGACTTGGGTTGGATGTTCTACAGCTACTTCATGAATCAGACCACGCTGCAGAGCTTTGACGAGTTACAGTACTTTACCAACGTGCCCGACATCTACGGCAACACCTTTGAGGGCTGCACCAACTTGGAGTCTGTCGTGCTGCCCAAGAACCTCGTACATATTTATTACAGGGCCTTCAGGAATTGCCAGAAGCTGACGTCCATCCGCATTCCTGAGTTTGTGAACACCATCGGCGAGACCTGCTTCTACGGCTGTCGGTCGCTGCGGTCGGTGACCATCCTCAATCCTGACCCGTCGTCCATCAATCTAGGCGAGAATGTCTTCGGCGGTGTACCTCTGAAGCAATGTACGCTTTACGTGCCTTACGGCTCGAAGCAACTCTACGAGAACGCTGATGTCTGGAAGAATTTCGGTACCATCGTGGAGGTGCGCAGCCACACGCAGCCCAAGTTCTCGCCTGTAGAGACCGACGTGCCAGGCTACATCATGAATCTTGCAAACCGCAAGTACATCAGTCTGGGCGAGGCCTATGGCACACAGTCGGTAGTGGCTGCGGACGGCAAGCTCTACCAGTTCAAACGCACGAAGTCAATGGCCGACGGCATCTATTATCTCTACTCCGACCAGACGGGTAAGGATGGTAAGGTACTCTTCCGTACAAGCACCGACACGAAAGTGGGCGATGGCGTGAAGGCTTGCTTCGGCGATGGCTCACTCTCGGCAAAGGCCTACTGGAAGATAGAGCAGACCGATGACTGCACCTTCACTATGCAGGTGCCAGCTGACGATGCCACCTACGTTGCCGACGAATACTTAGGCGTACTGGAAAATCACAGAAGCTCGGCAGCCAGTCCCACCTACGGACTCTACTGGGACGTGAAGGACCAGGGCATCCGTTGGGCATTTGTCAAAGCGGCTGACATGGAGGAAAGCAAGGCGTTAGACAACCGTGCCGATTACCTGGCCGATATGCTGGAGCGGGCGAAGGAAGCCAAAGTGGACGTGACGGACGAGCAAGCTGTCTACGACAACTTTGAGAGCACCCTTGCCGAAATCAATACGGCTATTGTATCAGTACGCTCCAAGCTGCACTACATCACCTTTGCCGACAGTCGCGTGCAGGATCTGTGCCTTGCCATGTGGGACAGCGACGCCGATGGTGAGCTGACCTTCGAGGAGGCGGCCGACGTGAAGGACATTGGCGAGGTCTTCCGAAACAATACGCACATCAAGACGTTCGAGGAACTGCGCTACTTTACCTCGTTGACTGAAATACCCTCGAATGCCTTCCGTGGCGCTTTCTCGCTGCAGACGCTCTATCTGCCGGCTGGCATCAAAACCATTGGCGAGTATGCCTTCATGGGCTGCAGCGTGCTCCGCAATATTGTACTGTTCAACGACACAGACATGATTCCTATGGGATTGACCGGCATGGCGAGCGGCACCACGCTCTTCGTGCCAGCCCAGATGGTAGCCCTCTATCAGGCCGATCCGCAGTGGTCGTCGCGTTGCACGGTTGTTGAATATACGGGCAAGCCCGTGGTGACGGCAGAGGCATCGCGCAGCTATGGCCGCACAGCTGCCGTCATCAAGGTGAAGGTAAGCGGAGCACCCGTGAACGGTACCCCTGACTGCACGTGTGCAACCATCAACAACAGAACGGCTCCTGTGGGTACCTATCCTATTGTCCTCACTTTGGGCACCATCACTACCCCCGGTGTTGAACTGCAGGAAGGCGTGTTCACGATTGAACCGGCCACACTGACCCTGACAGCAATGAGCTATACCCGCTACGAAGGTGAACCTAATCCGGAGTTCGAACTGACCGTTACTGGCTATCGCAACCGTGAGACTGACACTGTGTTTACTGTCCGTCCCGTCATCACTTGCGAGGCGACGGCCTCAAGTCCTGCCGGCGAATACGACATCATTGTCAGCGGCGCCGAGGCCCATAATTATGTCATGGAGTACGTGGCGGGCAAACTGACTGTTTTAGCGGGCACCCCCGACGGCATCCACAACGTCACAACCGATGCTAACCGCCAGCCGGTCTACGACCTGCAAGGCCGTCCTGTCGTGGCTCCTCGTCGTGGTATCTACGTGAAGGGTCGCCGCAAGCTGGTTGTCAAGTAGCAAATGATAATCCGTCTTTTGTCCTGTTTTTGTAGAAAATGATCAGCAGAACCGTCCCGTCAGATTCATTTTTCCGCTGTTGTTGCGGGTATAGTTTGCATAGTCCTCGGCCTTCAGCTGAGGAAAGTCATCGTCCGAAAGTGGAGTGTACTGAGCAAGCTGTTCAGCAAGCTGCTCATCACTGAGCCCTCTTTTACGAGAATGGCCCGTGTGATACAAATTGTATGTACACATATTCCCTAATAATTTAATTACAAATATTCTACGTTTCTGCTTCTATATAACTAACCTCTGCGAGGTGTTATAAAACGCCTCTGCTTTCGGTCAGCCGAAATGTTTGCTGCAAAGGTATAGAAAAAAGATGAAAGCACAAAACTTTCGGTTACTTTTTCTTGATTATTTTGCTATTACCTATTATTATATGGAATCACGGAACTCCCCGATTGTAGCCTCCTTTCTCATCAAGTGTTAGTGTGGATAGAAGAAAAGCAGGAGCAAACCGAAGCCTGCTCCTGCTGAGTTTCAAAAATAATTACGCGTCCCTCATTACTATGGCTGATACCCTTTCACGTATTGCAGCAGAGGGTCGACGGCCTACGTCAGTTCCTATGGGAATTCCATGCGGAGGTATAGCCAAGTGATCACGAGAACCGTCCTTCATGATTTATGAACTCTTCTTCCAACTCATCAAGTTCCCTCGAATTGAAAGGACCATCATAATCAGGGACACTCCCTGCCATCAACTGCGCATCTTCCTCTATATATACTATGTATGTAATAGGTTTTATGTATTCTCGATTCATACTAACTATTTGATTACAACTTTTTGACCATTAACAATATAAACACTCTTTTTCACTGGCGCACCCTTCTGCCTGATACCTTTCATATCAAACCATTCGCCCTCCAAGGCATGCTTTTGAGACTCTATCTCGATGACACCTGATGCCTGATCATTATCAATGACAACAGGATAATAACTACGTGCCTCAGAGGCACTAATAACCAGATAGGCACGATAACGTGCTATAGAAGCTCCTAACGCAGCTTTCACAAAAGTGCCGACCGATACATCACCTCTGTCTTCAGCAGCAAAGCCGTAGATGTTCTCTGGGACATTATCCGCATCCCATACAATAGCAGTCGTAGTACCAATCAGGCTCCCATTGACACCAGCCGTTGAACTTGTAACAGGCACACTGATATTCCCTGCTTCATCAACGACATCAATTCTTTCCATGGTTTCCTTAGGCACAAAAATGTAGGGAACGTTGGCTTGAATGTCACCGGTCTCTGCACTATTGAATACAGCTGTCCCTTCATCGCTAATAGACTTGAACGCGTGGAATGTACCTAACTTACCAGCCTCTTCGCCTGGAATACTAAAAGGCAAATACACCGTCGCCGTCTTATTTGCTACGAAACTGCGTTCAAATGTTGCATGCTCTGCTAAGAAAGCTTTTGTCACATTAAAATCCTTACTTTCTGAAACATATACCTCAGCACACAAGTCACCAACAACAACATTTTTTTCACTTTCTGCCACCTGATTATTAGTACCTTCTGGCAAGTAAATCAGTGTGTTCTCATCAAAGCCATTAAAGCAGCCCTCCAAACGGTTTACCATTAATCCTGTAACTGCCGTAGCAGAGAGGTCGATCACCTCCACCTTACTTTTATCCACATCCGCAAAAGCATCATCAGCTATACCTGTCACTGATAACTCTCCATGATCCTCAACAGCAGCAGGAATAAAGATTACGCCATTGTCCTTGTCATCATCAAAAGCTACCGTTTTCAATTCCACACTATTAGTGCTATTGTACTCGTAAACATTACCTTTCTCATCTTCCACTTCATCGTAGATGTTAATGATAAAAGGATTACTGGGAAGCCCCTGAAGCCCCATTGCTTTAAATGTTAGCGTTTCTAAAGCCTTTATCACTTTCCCCGTTGACTTCTGATAACCCCTAAAAGAAACGGTTTCCTCTCCGGCCAGATTACTTCTTATTCGCAAATACCCATAAGTTCTCTTAGTATTATCAACAAGTGTTACAGTCTGAAACTCTGCAACGCCACGACATTCATCACCTACAAATGCCGCCAATTCGTAATCTTCATAATTAGTAATTGGTTCACCATTATGCCTCAATAAGAGATAGGAAGTCATATCGTATTGATAGTCGTAGATATTTACAGTCCAGTGTGAACCCTGTGCCATTGTACAAAGTGAGAGGCACAAAAGCAACAACAAAATGGTTTTATTATTTGTCTTCATTATCTTCACTTTTAGAAGTTACGGAGGAGAACCTAAGTTCTCCCCCACAACTTAGGTCCTTTTATTTGACATAACGTTTCTGACCATTCACGATATAAATACCCTTCGGCAGACGACGCAATGTCTTCAGTGTGGCATCACGACTGATGAGTACACCTTCCACTGTGTAGACAGTCATCGTTTTGCTATTGTCGAACGAATTTATTCCAGTCGCGTTGTTGATTGTGATTGCAAACGGACTCTTACGGCTGCCCACTACGTCGTTACGGAATGTCAGTACCTCATTGGCCAAGAAAGTTTCAGCCGTTTCAGTAGACTCTACCAGGAAAGTGATGTCAACAGGCTCATCACCATAGACTGTCAAGTAGTGATTGCCTGATATGTACTGGCTAATACCGCGCAATTCATCGCCTACCACAGCATAGATGCAATAAACGTTACCTTGCAGTTCTGTTCCATCTTGATAGATGCGGGCTGTCACATTCATTGTATTGGGATAACGGTGGATGTCAATATCCTGCTCAGTCACATCTGTCCTCCTGGCTACCCATGCCCGGCTACTGCTTATAGACATAGAAGTATCGAACGTCAGATTCTTCCCTGTTACAGACTTATATAGGTAGCCATTGCCTGGTGTAAACATGTTGAGCGTGCCTTCCCACGTTCCATCTGCAAATTCCGCAAAACCAGTTTGTGAGGTAATATAATCACCCTCTTCAGCAGATGTCAAAGCATCAATCGGAGCTTTCTCCTTGAAGGGGAAGGGTATCCAGTTCCAGCCTTTGCGCAAGTTGATGGGTTGGGCTCTCACATCGTATAGATGACCACGGAAAGAGTTTGTGAAGCGGCTGTTAGCTTCTATTTTGTAAGCCTGTCCTGCCGTCATTTCAGTAATATTACCTACCATTCCGAATTCTGGATCATTAATCAACTCTCCTGTCTGGCTAATAATACGATTAGCGTAATGGTTCATTCCTGACATGGTCAAAGGCTCACCAAGATAGGTCGATATCCAATTCCAACCTTTGGAGAAGGTTATACTTTGTCGATAGTATTCCTGTATGAAACTCACGTCGATGTCAAGTGCATTGTCAGCAGTTACAGTCAACTTATTACCACCACCCTCAACAGCCTTGCCATTGACAGACCATCCTTTCAACATAAAATCCTCGTCTGGAACTGCGGTAATACTGATTTCGGTGCCATAGTCATATATGCCAGTTCCTGCACCTTCGACAGAACCTCCTGCACCATTAACGCTCACGTTGACCATGTACTTCTCCTTTGTGAAGTTGGCCACAATGTTCATATCGCCTAATGCAGTTGTCTCAAACTCAGCGTCAGTTGACACCACTTCACCATTCAGCGTCCAGTTGGCAAACTCATAGCCTGTAGCTGGTTCAGCAACCAAAGTAACCGTTGAACCATATCTGGCCGTATTAACATCTTCTTCACTAACTGGAGCCAGACCACGTGCATCAGCAGTTGCTGATGTTTTGCGTTTCACAGTACCCGAGTTCTCTGGATATGCAGATGTAAGCAACTGCACCAAACCGCCACGGAACAGAATCCATCCCACCTGCTTACCATTCTTACCTTGGAATCCTTCTGTGTCGGTAATCTCGTTTGTCTGCACAGTCAGCGTATAGTAGCCGTTGCTCAGACTGGGATTTATTTCGCTCATGTCAAGGGTAAACGACTGGTTGTCCGTAGTTGCAATGCCTATCTGATTGGCATCCTGCTTTACACCTTGCACGGCAAAGGTGATATCTTCGCCAGTGAACGTCGAAGCATCAATCTTCTTATTGAAGGTTACGGTCAGCTCGTCTATAGGCTCTTCTGTTATGTTACCTTCTTCGGGTATAGTCGTAATAGAAGAAACAGCCAACACCATGTCTGGTGTGGGATCAAACGTTAGGATATATGTCTCTGGTGTCGTGCCAGTGAACTCATCGGCAAAATGAATCCGATATTCATAAAGCGGATCCTTGCCGTCTCTCAGCGTCCGGTCTGTCTGCCAGAAGTTCCTCAAGTTGATTTCTTTGCCGTCACGCTGTCGGACAATGCTCTTCAGCGTTGCCAATCCCTGAGTGGGATCCTTGATGTTTCCGTACGTCCATCCTGTTGCCGATGGTGTAATCGTCAGATTGTAGGTCGTTATTGATGTCTTCGACATCTGGCTTGCCGAGGCAATGCTAACAGTCTGCGTCTCTCCATTAGAAAGATAAAGCATGTCGGGCAAGTCCTCTGAGTCAGTAATGTCGTTCACCAAGAAACCCACCATTTTCTTGCCGTCTGCCGACAGGTCAAGGCTCCGAATCAGTTCGTGGATGGTTACGTTACCAAGCAGTGACAAGTCTTCATTACCATAACTCGTTATATGGCTAGCCTGCACATCATACGACGTGAAATGACCAAGCAGCGTACTC
>JAEEGH010020302.1_pt1 | contig 13833 bp, 10 predicted proteins | sample 9134181 | NCBI WGS metagenome assembly JAEEGH01 (sample SAMN16246544, study PRJNA631951) | gut metagenome | biome: gut microbiome; feature: rumen; material: DP-attached | host: Bos | place: Iran: Karaj | collected 2018-10
CTTCACAGAAGGCATCCAGCCAGATTGGCGTTTTAACGGATGGCGGTAAGGCAGAACTTGAAGCAAGCAAGGCGGCAGCAGATTTTACGATTGAAAAAGAAATCGAAAAACTTGAAGCTGCAAAAGAAGGCATCAAAGCCGAATGTGACGGTGTTGTTTCCGCAGTATATGCAGAAGAAGGAAGCCTCTTAACCACAGGTTCGCCCGTCATCTGCGTGGACTCACTCGAAGATGTTATCGTAAGATGCAATGCCAACAAATATGATATAATGAGTATCGAAAAAGGCCAGAGTGTAAACGTTAAAATCCTTAACGCAGATTACTCCGGCAAAGTTACCAAAACAGATAAAATGGCAGGCATGGACGCAACTGCGGCAAACGGTGTAGGCGTGGACATATCTCTCAATGATGCGAAAGATGTAATCCTCGGTCTTGATGTAAAGGCAAGAGTAAATACCGCATCTCTCACAGAGGTTGTAAGCGTTCCCCAAGAAGCAATTATTACCGAAGACGAAAAGAGCTACGTATTTATTTCAAAAGATAAAAAAGCCATCAAAACAAGTGTTGAAACTGGTATCAAAAACGACGATTATGTAGAGATTACCTCAGGTTTAAACGAAGGTGATATCGTAGTATGGAGCGACGCAAAAGAATTATCAGACGGAGATGAAGTACGCTTCTAAAAAATAAAAAAGCAGGAAAGAAATATGGACGGCAAAAAAGTTATTTTATCAGTAAGCAATTTATCAAAAACATTCTCGAACGAATCCGTGCAGCAGCACGTTTTGAAAAACTTAAATCTTTCGATTTATGAAGGCGATTTCACCGTAATCATGGGAAACTCCGGATCGGGTAAAAGTACACTTCTTTACGCGCTTTCAGGCATGGATCGTCCGAGCATCGGAACGATAACATATTTTACGGACGGCAAAGAAACGGAAATCTCGCACTTTAACAACGACAAACTTGCCAGATTCCGTCGCGATCATGTCGGATTTGTTTTCCAGCAGAACTACTTAAACGACTCAATGAGCGCATTAGACAACATCATGGTCTGCGGACTCTTAAAATCCAACGGCAGAAAGGAACTTACTCAGAGAGCCAAAACCCTTCTTGAAAAAGTCGAAATCTCCGAGAGCGATATGAGAAAATTTCCGACACAGCTTTCCGGCGGACAGCAACAGAGAGTTGCGGTTGTAAGAGGCGTCATCAATCATCCCGAAGTGCTTTTTGCAGACGAGCCTACAGGTGCTTTAAACTCCCAGAACACAGTCAATGTATTGGACATTCTTTCTGACTTAAACAACGACGGACAGAGCATCGTAATGGTTACTCATACCATTATGGCAGCAGAGCGCGGCAACAGAGTTATTTACCTTTCCGACGGAGTTATTTCCGACGAAATTTATCTTGGCAAATACCTCGGAGATTACAAGGATGAAAGCAATCCCAACGTGGAAGAAGCAAGGGAAAGACACTCCAGATTAAAGCTTTTCCTTCAGAACATGGGGTGGTAATATGTATCGTTATTTCTTTATTGCAAAAAACAATATGAAAAAGCAGAAGGGCGATATGATTACTTTTTTTATCATGACCTTTTTAGCTTCTTTTATGCTCTTTGTCTGCCTGAATCTTTTAACAGGAACATTTCGTGTAATCGATACGAACAAAGAAACGATTAACGGTGCAGATGCACTGATATTTAAAACGGAAGAGCCCGTTTCGGATTTTAAGTTAAAAGAACTTCTTCAGGCGAATGAAAACTTTGACGGTTATGAGGAAAGCAAGTATCTGGGAGCCACGGCCAAATATCGTAAAAAAGGCGCTAAATCCTGGTCTGATTACTGGTTTTATTTCGTTTCATATGAAGAAGAAAGAAGTATTCATACTTCCAGCATAGACTTAAGCGGTTTTTCAGGCGACGAAATAGTTCTTCCGGTTTCGCTTTCGGCTTCTTACAAATTAGGCGACACAATTGAAATTAAAATTGACGAAAACATTTACGAGTTTACAGTTGCTGGATTTAACGAGGATTTCATCTTTGGTTCTCCGATGAATATGAGTACGTACCTGGTGTATGTTTCGGAAAAGATGTATCAGCAGATCGAATTTGAAAATACGAACTATGTTACTCCGAGTATAATGATAAAGTCCCAACTGAGTGCAAAAGCCATTCGCCGTAATGTATCCGGGCAGGAAGAACTGGATAATGTATTTACCGAATGGAATACATGGCATCAGAACTATCGGGCCATGCACCCGGAATATACTGAGGAACTTTCAGGGAATTTTATTCCGAGTGAAATGATGGCTGTTGCCAGTATGATTCTCCCCTTTATGTTTATAGCGATCATACTTGTGTTCGCAGTTATCGTCTTCGTGGTTGCACTGGTTGTAATCGATTTTTCGGTCAAAAATTTTATCATGGATAATATGCGAAATACCGGCATTATGGAGGCAGGCGGATATACCATAAAAGAAATGATGTTAATCCTTCTCGTTCAGCTCCTTTCGGTATCCTTTGCGGGAAGTCTTTTGGGAGCACTTACAGGTGCACTGCTTCAAAAGAAAATCGGTTTTATCATGCTGTATCTTTTAGGATTGTCATGGAATCAGAAGCCCGACTGGATTGTATTCGCGGCAGTTGTCGGAGGCATTTGCGCAATCATTACGGTGTTTACATTATTCCTCGGAAGACAGTATAAAAAGACCAGCGTACTCGATGCGTTAAGAGGCGGAATCAATACTCACAATTACAAGAAAAACGTATTTCCTTTCGATAAGACGAATCTTCCGATTATACTGACATTGTCCCTAAAAGAAACATTCGGCAAATTCACAAGCCAGATAGGCGTTATCTTTATCATGGCAATCCTCGCGTTTGCCGGAGCAATGGGCTTTGGAATATATGAGAACATGGGCCGGGATGTGGATTCACTTCTAAGAATATCCGGCCTGGAGATATATGATGCGGATTTTGTCGGCGATGCCAATATGGAAGAAACCGTAAAAGGATTTGAATGCGTTGATAGAATCCACCATGAAGTATGGCTTGGATTTGATTATCAAAAGGGTAAAAAAACCAAGAACTATTCTACCAGAGTTATTTCCGATACATCGGTAATGAGACCCGAACAGATGGTAGAGGGAAGATGGCCCAAGTATGAGAACGAGGTGGCGCTTGGTACTTCAGCGGCCAACACGCTCGGATTAAAAATCGGTGATACCGTTACGGTTAAAAACGGAGAAAATGAAGCTCAGTACCTGGTATGCGGAATCATGCAGACATTTAACAATATGGGTCAGATGGCTTATTTGTCTGAGGAAGGTTATGAAAGAATAGGTAACATGCCTAAGATCTTTTCAGTAAATGTGACACTCAAAAAAGGATATAAATTCGCGGATTTTGAAAAAGAATTCAAGGATGTTTACCCTGACACAGATTTGACCGATGAATATGCATCAACCGGCGGACTGTTCTCGTTGTTGAAAATCTCCATGGCGAGCATACTTCTGATAATCATGATAGTTACCGCATTTGTAGTAGGTCTTGCAGAGGCACTTTTGATCAGAACAAGAATCACGAAAGAGTGGCGAAATCTGGGAGTAAACAAAGCTCTCGGCTTTTCGTCCAACCAGCTTATCGGTCAGTTAATGCTTTCGAATATTCCGGCAATTCTTATCGGAATTGTGATCGGACTGGTTGCGGTAACACTCTTCGGCGACAAGCTCGTATTGCTTATGTTCGCAATATTCGGTTTCAGAAAAGTCGCATTTGATTTATCTATTTTCTCATATTTGTGCGTGATAATTGTTATCGTAGGTGTAGCCATGATTGTTTCGTGGCTTAACGGCAAACGTATAAGAGACCTCGAACCCGTAAAGATGATTACGGAAGAATAATTGTTGTTTTTCATGCGCCCGAAGGGAAACTTTCGGGCGTAAAGGCTTTTGTGTACAACATTGACAAAGTGTACACTTTGTACATATAATAGAATCAGAATAGAACCCGTGCTTATTTTAGGAGGTTTATTATGGATTTATTAAATGCTACAGACGTACGCAAAAACTGGTCGGTTACTCTTGATAATGTGGCACATGAGAAGCCTGCATATATAAAAAGAACACATGACAATGTGGCTATTTTCAGCGTGGAAACCGTCAATGCAATGCTGGCCGGCTATCATTTCAATGCTAAAAGATTCAAGGAAGCAGACGGCTCAATTACATTAAGCGCCGTAGATCTTGATATTGTCGTAAATGAAGCGGACGAAAAGACCGCAAAGCTCAGACTCGCTGAGTACATAAAAGAATATGCAGAGGAATTTTATTCAGACTATGCCTATTGGAGCAAAGCCCCCAACAGACAGTCGCATATTCCTTATGTTTTTAAAGCACTTACTTTGGACACAGAATCTGTCATGGAGGATATAGTATGCCGAAATGGAAAGATCTGAAAAGATTCTGTGATGCGGACGGTTGGGAATGTTATAAAAGTACAGATCATTATTTCTACAGAAAAAAGATGCCTGACGGCACTATAAAAAGAACGAAAGTCTCAAGAGGCAGTGGGGAAATACATGCACACATGTGGAAAGAAATTTTGAAAAACCAACTGCAGGTAACGGAAGAATATTTTAACAAAATGATATAAGAGGTTATTATGCATTACAATTGTCTGATTGTGGATGATGAAAAAGAACTGTCGCAGATGACAGCTGAATATTTCAATATGTTTGATGTGTCTACGGCTGTAGTTTCAAGTAAGGCAGAATGCTTTGATTTTCTTTCAAAGAATGATGTGGATTTGATATTGCTTGATATAAACTTAGGCGACGGAACAGGATTTGAAGTATGCAAGAAACTGAGAGAAGAGATGCAGCTTCCGATTCTTTTTATAAGCGCTCGTCAAAGCGACGATGATGTTCTCGTGGCACTTTCATGCGGTGGAGACGATTACGTAAAAAAGCCTTACAATCTGTCGGTTCTTTTAGCCAAAGTAAAAGTAAATCTTAAAAGACTCGGACAAATGAATACCTCTGTAAAAGAAGAGAAAAGCGCCGGCAAAGAAAACGAAGTACTTACACTCGATGCCTCAACGCTATCGGCTGTTCTTAACGGCAAAAGAATTCAGTTAAAAGCCAAAGAATTTGCACTTCTTGACTGCCTTTACAGACATAAGAACACGATTGTAAAAAAAGAAGTATTATTCGACGAAGTCTGGGGAGATGCATTCTTTTCAGACAGTACGTTAAATGTTCACATCAGAAAACTCAGAGAAAAACTCGAGGATAATCCGAACGAGCCCAAACTTATCAAAACAGTATGGGGCACCGGTTATTATCTTGAAATGAAATAAAGGATTCATTTAATGAAACAATTATTCAGAATAGGATTTATCTTTACAATCATAATGGTTATTACTCTGGGGTTTTTCATAATTTTCAACTCAGAGAACCATTTTGAAGAAAGAGATCTTCTCTATTACAACGATCAACTTCATATCATCGAAGAAGCACTCGCAAACGGCGAAAAGGAAAGTAATCTCGAAAGCAAATATAAATGCCACATCATCTACGCCAAAGAAATCGAAGACGAAGAACTTTCGCGTTTATACAAAAACAATGCGCTTGTTCTAGACCTCATGGTAAACGGCGAGTATATCGGAAAAGTTGCGTGGGATGACAACAGAAGCAATTTCGATTTGATTAAAAGAGGCTTTTTCGGTGGCACGGTATATCTGTGGGTAATCATGCTTTTATCAGGATACATCCTCCTTATTCTTTTCCATTTATCGTTTGTAAAGCCCGTAAAAGAATTGCAGAAATTTTCCGAAGAAATAGCCAAAGGAAACTTAGACGAACCGCTTCCGATTAAGAAAAACAATCTTTTCGGAAACTTTGTCGAAGCATTTGATCAGATGAGGGAAGAACTCAGGGATTCGCGCAAGAGAGAAGTAAATGCCGAAGTAGCCAGAAAAGAAATGGTAACTGACTTAAGTCACGATATCAAGACACCTATTTCCGTAATAAAAGTAGCGTGCGAGGTTTTGGAGGCTAAGAGCAACAAAAAGTTAAAAGAAAATTCAAACAGTGAAGACGAAAAAAAGGATATCGAATATACTCTTGAAAAAGTCTCAACCATCTCACAGAAAGCCGACTTAATCAGCTCTCTGATGACGAATGTAATGCATTCCACACTTGATGATATTGATAAGATTTCAGTTAATCCTGTAGAAACCGATTCGCGCATCTTAAAAGACTTCTTTGTTAACCTTAAAAACTACGGAAACATTATTATCGAAAACGATGTTCCTCCGTGCCTGGTTTATATGGACCGCCTTCGTATGGAGCAGGTTATCGACAATGTAGTCGGTAACTCAAATAAGTATGCAGGCACAGATATCAGAGTCAATTTCTCCGAAACTTCAGCACTTTCCTCAGACGGAGAGAGCAAAGAAAACTTCGTCCGCATCACCATAAAAGACAGCGGTAAAGGCGTAAAAGAAGACGAACTTTCATTAATCACGCAGAAGTACTTTAGAGGCAGCAATTCAAATGAAACCTCCGGCTACGGTCTTGGTATGTACCTTGTTAAAAGATACATGGAAATGCAGCTTGGCGGAATGGAGTATTATAACGATAATGGTTTCACGGTTCAGCTCTTATTAAAGAAAGTCTAAAATCATAGAGTGCTTAAAAAAACTTTGCAGTTCATTGAAGTGAACTGCAAAGTTTTTTGTTTTAATATGGAATTTTCAAACTGAAATATTATTTTCCTCAAGCAAGGCTCTAAGGCGTTTAACTTCCTCTTCGGCAGAATCGGCGCGTTTCCTTTCCTTTTCGGCTAGAATTTGACCTTCTTTAAGACCTTTGTCATAGCCTTCCTTCAAACTTGCAGCACGTTCTTCGTTTCTTGTTCTCTCGAGCATCTTATCAAATGTGTAATCCAGTGTCATAACTTTTTCCACCTCACTTCGATGTTTCTTAAGATAATCTGACAATATACCATCTTTTATGCAATCATCCAATGCTTTTTTGATGGCGGTATCAAGTGACTCATAATTGTTATATTCCCGAACCTTTTCAACTATATAAGTGTAATCCCTGAGAACATGTGCTTTTTTCATTAATTCCGAGTTGTTTCCGGGATTGATGTTGTACATCGTACAAGTCAGTTCCAGTTCAGGCTTCTCAACCATTTTACTATATGAAGAAGACAACTTTATTATTTCTATTTCAGGTCTTTTCTCTCTTCCATTATAGAATACCACAAAATGCGGAACAGGTATAATAATTTTTACTCGTCCGTATAAATTTTTAGTATCGTCATTTTCAATGTTTCTCTTTAAATCTTCAACATAATAAATCAGGTTTCGTAATGGCATATTCGGATTGTAAGTAGACTGATGCTCATAGTAATTTGCATCCGTATCGATGATAAAAGAAGCATCATTTCTGATTGACAAAGACACACCTCTTTCGAGAGTAATTATTTCAATTTCATCAGGATTTGTATAGTTAGTATTGTTTATAGCGTTATAAGTTTCAAGAGCATATTCCTTTTCACTCATAAGCATGGAAAAAAGATCGCTCTTGTATTCTTTATTACCTGAATTTTTAGACATAGACCTCCTTTCGCAGGCATCAAAAAAGAATCCTGCAAATAAAATATTCGATAAATAATTGGAATTTGCGCGAAATTAGCGCAGTTGAAAAGTTTAAAAGATTTAAACCTTTTTAGATGTCTTCATTTATCCCCTAACCCCAAGCGAAAGGTTGTCTTGATAATAACACTCGGTTATATAAAACACAATAGTAAATCAGAGGTTGTAATATAAAAGTATAAATGTTAAAATGGCGGTAGGGAATTTTGGACAAAAGGGGTCCAAAAAAGTGTGTTTTGTGGGAGTTGACGGATGATGTGTTATAGGGATAGAATCGCCTTGTATGTATGTATGTATGTATGTATGTATGCTCATACGCTAGGCTTCTGCCGTTTTCTAACCATTTTCACTCAGAAAAATAAAATAACGAATAATAAAAACTTTGCGGAATTGTGAAATTCTGCAAAGTTTTTTTGGTTTATAAGTCATAAAAACGGAGGGATTCTTTTATGAGAAAAACAGCAACTAACAAGATAAGACTGTTAAGTGTCGTATTGTCATTACTGATGGTTTTATCAGTAATTTCACTTCCGACACTTAAGCCGAAGGCAGCAGCCGGAACTATCGATGATTTCGTTGAACGCTGCTACACGGTTACACTTGGCAGAGGGTCTGATCCTGACGGCTTTGCAGACTGGAAAGGTCAGTTAACAAATGGTCAGGCTGTGGGTGTGCATGTTGCATACGGATTTTTATTCAGTCCTGAATACACCAAGAAGAACAAAAGCCCTGAAGATTATGTTACAGATCTTTACATGCTTTTTATGGGAAGAGAACCCGATGAAGCGGGCTTTGCAGACTGGGTTGGCCAGTTAAAAGACGGTAAATCCAGAGTGGAAGTCTTTGCCGGTTTTGCAAACTCTCAGGAGTTTTATAACATCTGTGAAAGTTACGGAATTACTGCGGGAAGATTTGTGGTAGGTTATGACAGATATCAGGTAAATGATGTAAATCTTTTTGTGGAAAGACTGTATAAAGTCTGCTTCAATAGAATAGGTGACAGAGGCGGACAAAGGGACTGGGTAGAAAAACTCATCGGAAAACAGATAACCGGTTCAGAATGCGCGAGAAACTTTATCCAGAGTCGGGAATATGAAAACCTTGGTTTAAGCGATTCTGACTATGTCGAGAATCTCTATATCGCTTTGATGGGCAGAGCATCCGATGCACCCGGAAAAGCTGACTGGCTTACAAAACTCGCCAATGGTATGACCAGAGATGAAGTATTTGCAGGCTTTGTTAATTCTGTAGAGTTTGACGGAATTTGTAAGAAATACAACATAGAAAGAGGAACATATACTGCAACCAAGAAAGGGACTTACGATCCTAATAACCCTAACAATGTTCCTGTAAATCCCTCAGAAGATAACCCTTCAGGAGACAATCCTTCAGGCGATAACCCTGATACACCTTCAGGAGATAACCCTGATACTCCTTCAACACATACACATAATTACAACAAGAAAAATACTGACAGCAAGTATTTAAAGAGTGCAGCAACCTGTACAAAGGCGGCTGTATATTACTATTCATGTGAATGCGGAGAAAAAGGTACATCTACATTTACATCAGGCAATCCCAAAGGACATACATACAATAAGAAGAATACTGCAAGTAAGTATTTAAAGAGTGCAGCAACCTGTACTGAAAAAGCCGTTTACTATTATTCATGCGAATGTGGCGAAAAAGATACAAGCAATACGTTCACATCGGGAGATCCTCTAGGACATAGATATGATACAGTTCCTAACTTCCAAGTTCTTCCCACAGATACTGAAGATGGGGTTGGGTCGTATTCATGTCTGAATGGATGCGGAGAAACAAAGAATGAAACCATTCCGTGTAAACTAAGTTATAAAAATGTTGGTGATACGATTATATTTGGACAATATGAACAAGACGGAGAAACTGCTAACGGAAAAGAAGATATTGAGTGGCAAATTCTTTCCAAAGAAGACGGGAAAGCACTTGTAATAAGTAAATATGCCCTTGACACAATGCCTTTTGATTCTTCTTTTGCAGATGCTGCATGGGAAACAAGTCAAATTAGAACTTGGCTTAATGGTGATTTTATTGACGAAGCTTTTTCAAGTACGGAAAAAAGCAAAATATCAAAAGTATTAAATAAGAATGACGGGAATGAATATCATGGTACATTGGGCAGTAATGATACATATGATTATGTATTTTGTTTAAGCGTAAAGGAAGTATATACATACTTTGGCGAAAATAATGTTTATTGGAATTCTGACAAATATGGATATAAACAAAGATTACTCTGTACGCCGACAACATATGCAGTTAACAGAGGAGCAGAAAGTACCGTAATTTCATCAAGTTTTTATAATAGTGAATTAAAACTTTACGGTTATACAGAGGATGCTTTGAATATAAATGTATGTAATTGGTGGCTTAGAAATCCCGGAAGTAATTTCATACAAGCTTGTTATGTGGATAATAATGGAGGTTTTGGAGATAGTCGATGCGGAGCATCAAGTATGTCGTATATTGCTGTTCGCCCTGCGATATACATAGAGTACGGAACACATACTCATGAATACAACATGAAGGATACTGACAGCAGGTATTTAAAGAGTGCAGCAACATGTACAGAACCGGCGGTATATTATTATTCTTGTAGTTGTGGTGGATATGATGAAAACAATACATTCTCTTATGGAGATCCGTCAGAACATAATTTCACACAAAAAAATACTGACAGCAAGTATTTGAAGAGTGCGGCAACATGCACGGAAAATGCAGTTTATTATTATTCATGTGAATGCGGAGAATATGACCCGACTCAAACATTTACTAAAGCAAGGTCTGCTTTGGGTCATCGATTCGTAATACAAGACACTAGCGATATATATTTAAAGAGTGCAGCAACATGCACTGAACCGGCAGTTTATTATTATAAATGCGTAAGATGTGATGAACATGGTGCGGCAACATATACTTATGGTGAGCCTTTAGGTCATGACTGTGATGATTGGACGGAAATTCCGGCTACACTGACTGAGAATGGTAAAAGAACCGGATATTGCAACAGGTGTTCTGAAACAGTAACTGAAATAACTTCACCAAGTCTTTTAAGCCAGGCGACAGAGGGAGATATAATCAAGTTTGGAAAATATGAACAGGATGGAGATTTAATAAACGGAAAAGAGGATATTGAATGGCGAATTCTTTCTAAAGAAGACGGAAAAGTGCTTGTAATAAGTGAGTATGTACTTGATGCAAAAGAATATAATTCTACCCTGGATGATGTTTCTTGGGCAACTTGTTCATTAAGAACTTGGCTAAATGGAGATTTCATGGATGAAGCATTTTCGGATTATGAAAATAGTAAAATTCCAACGGTATCCTTAAAGAATTATGGTAATCCATTTTATCACTCTACGGATGAAGCTGACACAGATGATCGGGTATTTTGTCTGAGCATAGACGAAATAGAACGGTTATTCAAAAATACTTATAGTTATGAAAATTCTTATGTTAGTTATGAATTTAATAAAGATTTGATTTGCACACCTACACAAATAGCTAAAGACAATGGTGTTACCTGGCATAGAATTACAGAAGAAACTCCCATTCAAGACGAAATTGATCGCGATTTATATAGCGAGGTTATTGGAAAAGTTAGTTGCAATTATTGGTTACGTACGAAGGGTGAATTGTACTGTGATTGCTATGCAGCATTTGATGGTGTATTTGGTGGAAAATGGACGAGTCGTGTAAATTCTAGTAACGGTGTTCGTCCCGCAATGTACATTGAATACGAGACAGAATAGAAGTTAATCTAAGCTTAAAACAGGAGTCCTTGCCGACTAAATCTCGGCACAGGGCTCCTGTTTCTATTTGGTTTTTATAATTGAATATAACTATCGTTTTTGATATAATTTATGCGTATGGGTTATACAAAAATTATGAAACAAGAGGTGTATGATTATGGACGAAATGAACGAGAATGCTAATGTTTCTCAGGCATCGACCTTAAAAGAAACAGACAAGAAATGTCCTCAGTGCGGCGGTGTAATGGATTTTGATCCCAACATCGGCGGAATGGCATGTCCTTACTGCGGATATGAAGAGGAAATTGTAAAAGAAGCAGCAAGTGCGGCAGAACTTGATTTTGAAAAAGCTGAAAATACCGACAGCTGTGACTGGGGTGCTAAGAAGAAACAGATTATATGTAAGAGCTGTGGCGCAGAGACCATTTATGATGCTCTCGATGTTGCAAGCGAATGTCCTTACTGCGGTTCAAACCAGGTAATGGAAGCTAACGACGAAAACACACTTGCTCCCGGCGGTGTAATACCTTTCGCAATTACTAACGAGCAGGCAAGTGCAAACTTCAAGCAGTGGATCGGCAAGAAATTCTTCTGTCCCAAGCTTGCAAAGCAGTCGGCTGAGCCCGATGCTTTTACGGGAATTTATCTTCCTTACTGGACATTCGATACAGATACAGTTTCGAGATATTCAGGTAAATACGGTATCGACAGACAGGAGAAATACAAAGATTCTCAGGGCAACGTTCAGACCAAGACAGTTACCGACTGGCATCGTACATCAGGTATATACAAGCTCGCTATTGACGATGAACTTGTTCAGGGTAGTGAGCGCCACGACAGCGCAATGCTCAAAGGTCTTGAGCCTTTTGAAACAGAAAAGAACGTTCCTTACAAGCCCGAATATGTAGCAGGCTTCGCAGCAGAAAGATATTCAGTTGGTCTTAAGGCTGCATGGGAAAAGGCTAAAGAGTCCATATCCAGAAAGATTAAGAGCAACGTTACTAGCAAGATCATTCAGGACAACCACGCAGATCATGCCAAGGACGTAAAGGTTGCCACAACATTTAATAAGATTACTTACAAATATCTGATGCTTCCTATCTGGTGCTCATCATTCAAGTATCAGGACAAGGTATATCAGTTCATGGTAAACGGCCAGACAGGTAAGGTTTACGGCAAGACACCTATTTCGGTTGGAAAGGTTATCCTTGTTATCGCTATAGTTGTTATCATTCTCGCACTTATCCTTTGCTGCCTCGGCGGTTACAATTCAATCCAGGATATAATCAGCAACTTAGGAAATTAATATTTCTCATAAAAGAATCAGTGCCTGACTCCATAAGGTGTCAGGCACTTTTTTATTTCTTATTCTATCTTTCACACTTCAAAAACTTCGCACTGTACGCAGGCAAATGCGTGCCGCCTCCGAAGTCGAAATTCTCACCGGTTATCAAATCAACCGCCATTCCGCATCCTACATCAAAATGAGCCGTGTAATCGTTACTGTCGCAGTTGATGCATACCAGAACTCTTTCGTGCTCGCTCTTTCTTTCGAAGATACACTGTCTGTTTGTAAGCACTACCGAACGCATGCCGCCATAGTTAAGTGCTTCACTGCCTTTCTTGGCTTCTGAGAGATGAGATATGAACTCGGTCAAATCATTCCACTGCGGTGCATCAAAGCTTACTCTTAATGCAGGATCGCCCTGAGACTTGTCAGCTTTCTCGCCCCATTCGGAGCCGTAGTATACACAGGGGATTCCCGGCATTCCGAAAACCATAGCATACACAAGAGGAAGATGATTCGGATCCTGGATAAGTGTTGCGATACGTGATACGTCATGATTATCGGCAAAACTTAAAAGATGCGAGCCTCTTGCTACCGTCCAGTCCTCGGGACCGAAGAGTCTTAAAAGAGAGTGAACTATTTCAAACATGTTATATGAATTGAATGCCGAATGTATTCCTTTGTAACACTGATAGTTTGTCAGCGAGTGAATACCCATTTCATTAAGCATTCTGCCGTATTCACCGTGAAGTACTTCGCCTACGAGGAAGAAATCTGCCTTTTTGGAGTCACAGAAGCCCCTCAGACGGTTTAAAAAGCCTTTATCCAGACAATATGCCACATCCAGACGAATGCCGTCGATATCGAACTCATTTATCCATCCTTCAACAGCAGAGAAGATGTGGTTTATAACATCCTCATTGTAGAGATTTAATTTAACTAAATCGTAGTTGCCTTCCCAGCCTTCGTACCAGAGTCCGTCGTTATAATTTGAATTGCCGTCGAATGCTATACGTGCAAACCAGTTAACGTACGGTGAATTCTCTCTGTTCTTAAGCACGTCCTGAAAAGCCCAGAAGCCACGG
>JAEEGH010020304.1_pt1 | contig 13833 bp, 14 predicted proteins | sample 9134181 | NCBI WGS metagenome assembly JAEEGH01 (sample SAMN16246544, study PRJNA631951) | gut metagenome | biome: gut microbiome; feature: rumen; material: DP-attached | host: Bos | place: Iran: Karaj | collected 2018-10
GGCTGAAACCAGCAGTTTGCTAAACTGCCGTACGGGTTCCCGTACCGGGGGTTCGAATCCCCCTCCTTCCGCAGGGGTTTCTAAGAGTGCTATGATGGTCGATTCATCTAATGGTTAGGATACAAGATTCTCAATCTTGGCATAGGGGTTCGATTCCCCTATCGACTACCAAAAAGAAACCCTTGCAAATTTGATTTGCAAGGGTCTTTTTATTTTGTGTCATATACTAAAAATTCCACTTAACGGCCAGCGTCGGGTTAATAAAAAATGACTTATCATCTACGACATTGTAAATGAAGTTATTGCTAATTTCCACCTCAGTACCGACAGAGAAGTGATCAGTGAAATTATACCAGAACTGCGGTTCAGTAAGGACAACGAGCATACCATGGTTCTCGTGACCAGGACGCCAGTTCTCGCCACGCCAGAAATCAATAAAGCCGTCGAAACGACACTTGTTGTGGGCGAAGTTGATGCCCCACACACCTGTCAACTGAACACTGGCATAAGCACGGGTGTATTCGTAACTCTTGAAATACTGCTTATACATCAACTGTACCGACCACGTCTTAGAGAAATCCTCGCTGTGTCCGTTGTAGGCGAAACCAGCCAACGCAGCCTGTTGGTAACTGCCAAAACGGTTCAGACCGCCATTGTACTCAATATGGGCAGCAATGGGAGACTGTTTGCCAAGGTTGAACTCACGAGAAATCTCGGCATAGGCACCCTCAATAAACTTACTGCTGAAGTCGATATCGACGAAGTAGAACCAAGAACCCCAGTTGTCGGCCTTGAACTGTTCGAGGGTCAGTGTCACATTTGCGCGACGGCCCTGATTGTCGTCCTGAGGTCCACCCAACTGTTCAGAATAGATGCTACGACCGAAGTCATAGTGCAACTGGATGTTCTGTGCATACATGGTGAGACCCATCAGGGCCATCACACCAAAAAGAATCAGTTTTTTCATGTTTTTTTGCTTTAATGGTTATTTAATAATGTATAAATCATTCGGGCTGTTTGTTCGGGGGCACACTGATCGCCTAAGCGACGGCGCACCTCCTCATAACCTGAGAGCATTGCCTCACGGGCAGGGCCCTCCAGGATCTTATCGAGTTCCTGACGGATATTCTCTACGCTGAAGGTGTCAGCCACCAACTCGCGTACCACCTCACGGTCGGCTACGAGATTCACTAAGGAAATATATTTCACTTTAATTACCAGCTTGCGCAGACGACCGATGAGCCAGGGCAACGGTGTCTCATAGCACACCACCTGCGGCACGTTGAAAAGCGCGGTCTCGAGGGTAGCGGTTCCGCTGGTAACGAGGGCGGCATGCGCCTCAGACAGCAATTGGTAGGTCTGGTTATAGACCACCTCTACCCCACTGTCTGCCACGAACTGACGATAATAGTCGGCTTCGATGGCAGGAGCCCCTGCAAGCACAATACGGTAGGTCTTCTCCAGACCCTTCACGGCAGCGAGCATCGCAGGCAGGTTGTCTTTGATCTCCTGTTTGCGCGAACCAGCGAGCAAGGCGATAACGGGTTGTGATACTGGTCCTTCGGCAGGCTCAGGGACCGTTAACGGTTGGTGAGCTTGTCGAACCAAAAATTCCTCCACCTCATTCTTCGTGGGATTACCCACATAATGGATGGGATAATGGTGTTTCTCCTCGAAGAAAGGTACCTCGAAAGGCAGGATTGAGAAGAGTTCATCCACATCACGACGGATCTGTTTGATGCGGTATTCCTTCCACGCCCAGATCTTCGGAGAGATATAGTAATACACGGGGCAGATGCCCTGTGCTTTCACATATTTGGCGATGCTGAGGTTGAAACCCGGGTAATCCACCAGGATCACGACATCAGGACGCCAGGCGGCGATATCCTCCTTACATTGGCGCATGTTTCCTAAGATGGTACGCAGATGGAGCAACACGGGGACGAAACCCATATAGGCCAGTTCGCGGTAGTGCTTCACCAAGGTGGCACCCTCCGCAGCCATCAGGTCGCCTCCGAAACAGCGGAACTCAGCCTGTGCGTCTTCCTGTCGTAAGGCGTGGATGAGCCGTGAGGCATGTAAGTCGCCGGATGCTTCTCCTGCTATCAGGTAATATTTCATAGGCGCCAGCTTTTGATGAGATCGAGGGCCTGATAGGCGGTCACATCGATCTGAGTAGGTGTAATGGCTATATAGCCGTGACTCAAGGCCCAGTTGTCGGTATCATCGGCATCGGGCTCATCGTTGGTGTATTGACCCACCATCCACCAGTAGTCGTAGCCACGGGGATGATGACACTGTGTCACCTCGTTGCCCCACGTGCCTTTCGCCATACGGCAGACCTTCACCCCCTGATAGTCGGGAACCTTGGGGAAGTTCACATTCAGACAGACACCTTGTGGCAGACCGTCGGCCAGCACCTTCTCCGTAATCCTCTTTATATAAGGGCGCAGCGGCTCAAAGTCGGCATCCTCCTCATGGTCACAGAGCGAGAACGCCACCGAGGGGATATACTTCATACAACCCTCGATGGTAACCCCCATCGTACCACTGTAATGCACGTTCACCGAGGCATTGTCGCCGTGGTTGATACCACCGATCACCATATCTGGACGACGCGGGCAGAGTTCTGCCAATGCTATCTTCACACAATCGACAGGTGTGCCGTTACATGACCAGACCTCCACCCCCTCGCGCTTTTCGCGCAATTGGAGCCGCAGCGGCACGGTGGCAGAAAAGGCACAGGAGAAACCGCTACGGGCAGATTCCGGGGCGCAGACGATGACATCGCCATAGGCGGACACCATCTCCACAAGTTCACAAATACCCTTGGCGGCATAACCGTCATCGTTGGAAATAAGCAAAAGCGGTCGTTTAATTTCCATAAAATATCACTGATTTGGCTGCAAAGTTACAAAAATCTCTTAATTCATAATTATTATTTCTTAATTATTTTGTAACTTTGCGCACAAATTTCGTTTTTAATCAAGAGAAAATGGGTAAGATTATTGCTTTGGCAAACCAAAAAGGCGGTGTAGGTAAAACCACGACGACCATCAATCTGGCCGCCTCACTGGCTACCTTGGAAAAAACCGTTCTCGTGGTAGACGCCGACCCGCAGGCCAATGCCTCCAGCGGTCTGGGTGTGGATATCACGGAAGTGGAGTGCTCATTATACGAGTGCATCATCAACCATACTGATGTGCATGAAGCCATCTATACAACCGACATCGAAGGACTCGACATCATCCCCAGTCATATCGACCTGGTGGGTGCAGAGATAGAGATGCTGAACCTCAGCGATCGTGAGAAGGTGCTCAAGCGCATGCTGGAGCCCATCCGTGAGGAGTACGACTTCATCCTCATCGACTGTTCACCGTCGTTAGGACTCATCACCGTAAATGCCCTGACGGCAGCCAACTCGGTGATTATCCCTGTGCAGTGTGAGTATTTCGCCCTTGAGGGTATCAGCAAACTGTTGAACACCATCAAGATCATCAAGAACAAGTTGAACCCGCTGCTGGAGATCGAAGGCTTCCTGCTGACGATGTACGACTCTCGCCTCCGTCTGGCCAATCAGATCTATGATGAGGTGAAGCGTCACTTCCAGGAACTGGTGTTTAAGACCGTCATCCAGCGTAACGTGAAACTCTCGGAGAGTCCCAGTCACGGTCTGCCCGTGATCCTCTACGATGCCGACTCTACGGGAGCGAAGAACCACCTGGCACTGGCAAAGGAAATCATCTTCAAAAACGACAAAAGCAAATAGACAATAATGGCTGTAAAGAAGAAATACGACCGTAATGTGCTCGGTCGCGGTTTAGATAGCATAGGCGGTAGCAAAGGGCTCGGACTCGATGCCCTGATTGACACCCATGATGTACAGACAAAAGGCAGTTCCAACCTGATCGAGGTGCCCATCAACATGATTAAGGCCAACCCCAACCAGCCCCGAAGGGAGTTTGATGAGTCAGCCCTAAAGGAACTGGCAGCCAGCATCCGTGAGATCGGTCTGGTGACAGCAATCACCGTCCGTCAGATGCCCGACGGCACCTATCAGATCATCGCCGGAGAGCGCCGTTGGCGAGCCTCACAGATGGCAGGTCTGACCTCGATCCCCGCCTATATCCGTACGGTGGAGGAAGATAATGCGATGGAGATGGCACTCGTGGAGAACATCCAGCGTGAGGATCTGAACGCCATTGAGATCGCGCTGGCCTATCAGCATCTGGCAGAGGCTACCGGCATGACGCAGGAGAAGATCTCTGCACGCGTGGGTAAGAGCCGCACCTCCGTAACGAACTACATGCGCCTGCTGAAGTTGCCCGCACAGATCCAGATGGCCTTGAAGAACAAAGATATCGACATGGGGCACGCCCGTTCGCTGCTTGCCATCGACAGTCCTTCGCAGCAGTTGAAACTGTTTAAGGAGATCCAGCGCAACAATTACTCCGTGAGAAAGGTGGAGGAACTGGTACAGCTCATCAAGAACGGTGAGAACCTGCAGCAGGCAAAGAAGACCGCAGGCGTCACCCAGCTGCCTTTGGAATTCAGCATCCTCCGAGACCGTCTGTCGGAACTGTTCCATGTGAAGGTGCAGATGACCTGTTCCCCACAGTCAAAAGGAAGGATCAGCATCCCGTTCAACAATGAGGATGAACTGGAGCGCGTGATGAACATCATAGATAAAATGAAAGACTGACATTGAGACAAGATAGAAACATAACACGTCGGGTAATCATGGCCGCATGCTTCATGCTGGCAGGACTGCAAGGGCTCTCCGCACAGGAGAAAGCCGACTCACTGTCGGCACCAGACAGCCTGATGGCGATGGAGTCCGCCCCGATAAACCTGAACGTTGACAGTATCGTCAATAAGACCAAGAAGCTCAAGACACCAAAAGACTGGAGCACCTGGCGTCCCAATCCGAAGCGTGCCCTCTGGCTCGCACTGGTGATCCCCGGCGGAGGACAGATCTACAATCGCAAATACTGGAAACTGCCACTCATCTATGGCGGATTCATGGGCTGTATCTATGCGATGAACTGGAACAACACGATGTATAAGGACTATTCACAGGCCTATATGGACCTGATGGATAGCGATCCGAACACACAGAGTTACAACCAGTTCCTGCACCTCGGAGCATCCATCACGACGGATGCTGACAAGAAGCGCTATGAGGAGATCTTCAGAAAACGTAAAGATAAGTACAGGCGCTGGCGCGACCTGAGTTTCTTCGTGATGATCGGTGTGTATGCCCTCTCGGTGATCGACGCCTATGTCGATGCGGAACTCTCCGTGTTCGATATCTCGAAGGACCTGAGTCTGAAGGTGGAGCCGACGATCATCAACAACGGTTCGTCGAACAATGTGCTCGACAACTCCTCAGTGGGTTTGCAGTGTAGCCTCAATTTTTAAGGAATATGATCATAAAGAATAACATAAGGATTTTAAGTTTTATAGCGATGCTGTTCTGCAGCTTATCGCTATCAGCACAGACGGTCATCGACGATTTCGACGACGGAGAAGAAGACGAGGAAGAAGTTGACAGCCTGTTTGTGCCGATGGAAGACGAGATTGCCGTCACCGACAAGGAGGGTAACGAGGAATTGATAGAATTCCCCGAGGCCATGACCTATGATCTCGACAGTCTGTTGAATCTCTATATGTCGCGTACCTTCTTAGGCACCCCAGGCGACTGTGAGATGACCAACGAAAACCCCACCTATCCGAAGGAGGAATATGTGGCTCGTCTGAGCCGTATCCCCTCCGTGATGGAACTGGCATACAACGACATCGTGCAGCGATTCATCGATCGTTACAGTGGGCGCCTGCGCTACTCCGTGAGTTATATGCTCGGCGCAGCCAACTTCTACATGCCGCTGTTCGAACAGGCGCTGGAGACCTACCAGTTGCCGTTGGAGTTGAAGTACCTGCCCATCATCGAGTCGGCACTCAACCCAAAGGCCGTCTCCCGAGTAGGCGCCACCGGTCTCTGGCAGTTCATGCTCGCCACGGGTCGCCAGTACGGACTGGAAGTGAACTCGCTGGTTGATGAGCGTCGTGCACCGGTGAAGTCATCCTATGCTGCCGCCCGCTATCTGCGCGACCTCTATCGCGTCTTCGGCGACTGGAATCTCGTGATTGCCGCCTATAACTGCGGCCCGGAGAACATCAACAAGGCCATCCACCGTGCAGGCGGCGAGAAGGACTACTGGAAACTCTACCCCTATCTGCCGGCAGAGACACGAGGCTATGTGCCCGCCTTCATCGCGGCCAACTACATCATGAACTACTACTGCGAGCACAATATCTGTCCGATGACCTCAGGTCTGCCTGCAAAGAGCGACACGATCATGATCAGCAAGGACATCCATCTGGAACAGATAGCAGGCGTGGTGGGAACCGATCTCGACATGCTGCGCTCGCTGAACCCCGAGTTCCGTCGCGACATCATCCCCGGCAACACCAAACCCTATGCCGTCAGGATGCCCATAGCCGACATTGGAAAGTATATCGACCTGGAAGACTCGGTCTATAACTACCGCCGTGTCGAACTGTTTACGAAACGCGCCATCGTCGATGTGAACGACGATCTGCCCACCTATAGTAAGAAGCGTTCACGCTTCGGTAGGAAGAGCAGCCGTTATGCCCGTAACAGAGGTGCCCGCTACAAGCGAGGCAAGAGCTACTCTTCAAGACACAAGGCGAGCAGCAAGCGGAAGAAGTCATCATCCAGGAAGAAGTCATCAAAGAAAAGATCACGTAGAAGGAGGTAAACTATGGATGTAGAGCAGCAGATATACCCCGAAGAAGCGGATGAGAAACTGATCAATGATGCGTTTCAAGAACTCTTGAACAGTTACCTGGCATCGCGCCACCGTAAGAAGATCGATCTCATCACGAAGGCATTCAACTTTGCCAAACAAGCCCACAGAGGCGTGCGCCGTCTGTCGGGTGAGCCGTATATCATGCACCCCATCGCCGTCGCACAGATCGCCTGTGCCGAGATCGGATTAGGCTCTACCAGTATCTGTGCCGCCCTACTCCACGACGTGGTAGAAGACACCGACTACACCGTTGAGGACATCTCCAACATCTTTGGTGAGAAGATCGCCATGATTGTCGATGGACTTACGAAGATCAGCGGCGGTATCTTCGGTGAACAGGCCTCAGCACAGGCCGAGAACTTCAAGAAGCTGCTGCTCACGATGAGCGACGATATCCGCGTGATCCTGATTAAGATCTGCGACCGTCTGCACAACATGCGCACCCTCGAGTCGCAGCCAGCCAACAAACAGTATAAGATCGCAGGAGAGACACTCTATATCTATGCGCCCTTGGCCAACCGTCTGGGACTGAACAAGGTAAAATCAGAACTTGAGAACCTGAGCTTCAGGTTTGAGCACCCCGAGGAATATGCGTCGATAGAAGCCAAACTCAAATCGACCCGTGCCTCCCGCGACGAACTGTTCTCACAGTTTACCGAACCCATTGAGGCCGCCCTGAAGCAGATGGGCATCCAGTATGAGATCAAGGAGCGCGTTAAGACGCCCTACTCCATCTGGAGCAAGATGCAAAACAAGCACGTCACCTTCGAAGAGATCTACGATATCCTCGCCGTGCGCATCATCTTCACCCCGAATGTGAGAGAAGAAGAAGTCAACGAGTGCTTCAAGATCTACGTTGCCATCTCGAAGATCTACAAGTCCCACCCCGACCGTCTGCGCGACTGGCTTTCACAGCCAAAGGCCAACGGCTATCAGGCCCTCCACGTCACGCTGATGTCGAAACAGGGACGCTGGATAGAGGTGCAGATCCGTTCCGACCGTATGAACGAGATCGCCGAACAGGGATTCGCCGCCCACTGGAAATATAAGGACGGAGTGGACAGCGAATATACCGAGGATGAGAACGAACTGAACGAGTGGCTGGGCACCATCAAGGAGATCCTCGACGACCCGCAGCCCGACGCGATGGACTTCCTCGACACCATCAAACTGAACCTCTTTGCATCAGAGATATTCGTATTCACCCCGAAGGGCGAGATCCGCACGCTGCCAGCCGGTTGCACGGCCCTCGACTTCGCCTTCTCCATCCACACCTTCCTCGGCAGTCATTGCATCGGTGCGAAGGTGAACCACAAGCTCGTGCCGCTCTCCCATAAGTTGAATAGCGGCGACCAGGTGGAGATCCTCACCTCCAAGTCACAGCACGTCAGTCCCACGTGGATCAACTTCGTCTCAACGGCCAAGGCCAAGGCGAAGATACAGGCCATCCTGCGTCGCGACAACAGGGAGGTGCAGCGTGAGGGCGAAGAGATCCTGAACAACTTCCTCGAGCAGAACGGTTTCGAACCTACTGTGTCGCTCACTGACCAGCTGACGGAGTTCCACGGCTACAGCAAACCTCAGGAGTTCTTCCTGGCCCTGGGAGAGAAAGTGGCCATCCTCGGCGAGAAGGATATCGACCGTCTGAAAGGAAAGAAACAGGAAGAAGAGGCAGGCTGGCGTAAGTATGTGCCCTTCATGAGCAAGAAGAAACAGGAGGACGACACCGAACAGCCGAAGTCGAAGAAAGATCTCTTTGTGGTACCCGAGAAGTTCAACCGCAAGGTGCCTGTCTATATCTCAGAGGAGAATATCAGCCAGTATAAGTTCCCCGGCTGTTGTCACCCCATCCCCGGCGACGATGCCCTCGGCTATATCAACAACAAGAAACAGATTGAGATCCACAAACGAGCCTGTCCTGTGGCAGCCAAACTCAAGACCAGTTTCGGCAATAAGATCCTCGACATCAAATGGGACATGCACAAGATACTCTTCTTTGAGGCCACCATCCGCATCAGTGGTATCGACCGCTTGGGTATGCTGAACGAGATCACCCAGGTCATCTCATCACAGATGAGCGTCAATATCCATAAGATCACCATCACCTGTGAGGACGGCATCTTCGACGGCAGCATCGAACTCAAAGTCCACGACCGCGAGGATGTGAAGAAGATCATCAACAACCTCAAGCACATCGCCGATCTGAAAGAGATCTCGGAAATCATGTAATAAATAAGGTTCGCATCCCTGCGAACCTTATCTTCTCGCACTGTCTCTCCTTTGAAATAAAGTTATTGTGGCTCTACGGAGCCCTTTTTAATGCCCTTTACGACAAGCTCTACCCCCTCTTCCCCTACTCTGTCACCAATTCTTTCCCCTGTCGCAACAACTTCGACAAGAATCAAGCAAATTTCTTGGAATCAGCCCAAAATCCCCGTACCTTTGCAGCAGTAAAAGTTCATATTTAATTAGGGTTTATAGTTAGTTATCTTTTTCATTTGAATAATGCTTTTAGGTTTGTGAATTAGCATACAGGGTTCGCTGAGACAGCGAGCCCTTTTGCTATTCTAATCCCACCCCTCTTCATCATTGTTTTCCATATAACGACTCATGCCGTTATCATCCATATCATCCTCAGAGGCAGGATCGAAGCCACGCATATTATCAGGCTCCTTCTCCTTGTACCTGTAAGACGATGAAGAACCATATGAAGAAGAAGTTGATCTCAAAGACGAGACAGAAGAGGATGCAGGCGAAACAGGTGCATCTTTCTTCTCTTCATTCACCTGCTTAACCTCACTGACGGTATCAACTACAACTTCCTTGGGGGCTTCCTTCACAGGGGCTTCATGATAAGAAGGTGCTGGCGATTGATTACAACCATTACAACAAGCCAGGAAGGCACTCTGAAGTATTACATATGCCACTGATATTATTTTATTCATCTCCTTACTATTTTAAATTAATACTTATGGGGGAAGAAAAATATATTTATGAGAGTTGCGATAATGCAAACAGGAATAAACCACCACGGCAGAAGACAAGCCGCAATGAAAATCACGAGTAAACTGAATACTATTAATGCACCTGTAAACATAGACACCTCCTATTTTATTATTTCACGCTGCAAATGAATGAGTCACTTATCTTAATCATCCCTATCTAATGATGCAATATAATCTTCATAAGCCGTTTGTTCTTCTATTTGTTCATTTATATAATTATCATAGTCTATATCGTCATAGTCTTTAAAATCGTCATCATCATCTATGTCATCATCATACAAATCATCAAAATCTTCATCGTCTATATCTTTATGCTCATGATGTTTCCTTAGTTGATGAGCCAATGCTGCACCAGCAAGAAGAGTTCCAGCACTTACTTTTGAATTATTTATCTTATTCTTTCGAAACTCCCTCATATAATCGTCATGCCTCTTTTGAAGGTTTCTTTTCCGCTCCTTCAGCCATTTCTGACGTTTAACCTCCAGAACACCAGCAGTTGCACCTACGATTATAGCTGTAACCATAGCCCACGTAGGAACTATTGAAAAGCCTAAAATCATAATAACAATAGCCCATAAATATAGAGTGAACTTGAACATATCATTTACATTTTAAGCGTTAATAATTAAATTACGCTGCAAATATATGAGCAACCTGTCCCAAATCGCAGGACACCCATCATTTATTTAAAGTTTTTTAAGAAGATATCAACTATATTACACATTGTTTTCTGCCCCCATTCATCTTAGTTGATGATTTATGAGTTTACTTCTTAAATAACTTTGATTGGTTTCCAAAAGCTTTAAGCATTCGATTTGTTGTATCACAGAAGAATTTAAATATCTCTGGGCGATCATCTTCATTAAGATATGACAAGGGGCGATCTTCGTAGATACGACAAGTTACCTTTTCATCCAGACGCTGCCAAATTAAAGATGCACCATATTCCTTTTCTATTATCTCTTTCTTTTCATATAAAGCGTCGAAAACTCTCTTATTTTTCTCTTGACTTCCAGAGTTTATGTAAGCTTCTATTCTGCAATTTTGTTTAGTAATTACCAAATTGACACTTGTGCCAGGAATACCTTTGATTGATTTCCCAATCCAGGCATCGGATGTTGGCATTGATTTCGCATACACCCCATTATTAGACTGGTTATATCCAATAAACTGCTGCCAAAAATCCAATTTCAATGCAGCGCCTTGAGTTAGAGATGAAGATTTCTTCATACTCTTTGCCCAGTCATTAGGACGTTCGACAATATTGAACTTTACTGCTGGTTCAGACTTGCCAATGCGCCATAGTTCTATCTCTATCAAGAAAAAAGCGCATTTATCATCAGTGTGATTATTGAGCCACTCTATGGCTTGCTTATGTTCGTCCCTAGCTCGCTTCACAATCCAGATGATAACTTCGGCATCTTTTCCTGATGCATATGTTATAATCTTGCCAAGGTGGTCATGATTGGTATCTTCAAGTTGGTTCTCAATGATAATCTTTCTTCCTGTGCTTTCTTCAGTAGCAAAGATATCTACACTGAATTCACCAACATTCGATTCCTGTTCTTCAAGAACGATATCAATACCAATGGCTTCACTCAACATGGAGAGGTTTTCTTCTTCTGCAAGCCATGGCGTGAAGTCCTTCGCCTCATGTTTCCAGATGGAGCGGAGGTCTTCTATCTTTTCTAATTTACCTAATTGTTTCATTACAGGTTATTTTATGAGTTGCAAATAATAGCGATAATAGTACAAATTATAGAGATAACGGACAAAACACTTGCTGCAATGATGGCAACCTTTGCGAGATGATCAGAGCGATCAGCTGCATATAAATTTGCTGCTATGCCATGAAACAACTGGCAGTTATATGCATTAATACCATCTTTTGTCATACGGACAATTCCATTATAGTCAATCTCTATCATCCCTGATCCTACCAACTGTGCTATTGCAGCATTGAACTTTTCATGTTCTTTCTCGAATTTTAGATTCTGATTTTGGAAATGTCTGTAGATGTCATCTTCGCTCAGGTTATAATTTTTTTCTGCTTCTAAATGTAAAAGAAGTATGTCGAGAATACCAGAAAGAAAATGATATTTCTCCACATTATACTCCCTAAGTTTCTCTATTGGAAGGTTTAGAGAATGATATACCAATCTTTCTGTTTCCGTATTCATATCCTTACTCCTTTAGTTTATCAATTTCACCAAGCAGTTGCTCCAATTTCTCTACAATGCGGTGTTGTTCGGCGAGAGGAGGAATAGGGATGATCGTATTTTGTAATACACCAATATACAATTCCTTCTGATTCGTACTTCCTGCCAATCTATCTTCCCAATAGTCCTGATAAAATTTTGAATTAAAAAGCCTGAAGATAAATGCAGAACATATACATTTTGATGTTCTTACTACCGAAACGTGAGAATCTGGTACTGTAAATAGGTAATTATCAAGATAACTTTCGTGGAAAAGACGAGTCCGACATACGGTGCCTGTTCCTGTTGAATTCACGAGGACGTCATCTGTACGTAAATGATACTCTTCTTGCCATTTTGAAACAGTTTCAGGATTTAAGAATCTTGCTTGTTCTAAAGATATTCCGCCCTCTTTAAGATTGCATTTCTGGGCAAAAACTGGGTATTCATTTGGAATATCTGAATATGATGGAGATTTACCTCTTGAAAGGAATATACAAATGTCCATTAATCTACACCACTCCCAACTTTCAGGAATCTCAAAGGGGATTTCATCCTCGGTGATGGATGTTTCGATGAGGTCTTTCTTTTTGAGTTTGCCTGCCTTTACTAGTTGCTCTTTCTCCTTGCGGCTTTTGGAAAGGAGGACGGAGGCTGGTTCGTCGTTAGGGTCTTGGGGGACAAGACGGCCTTCTATTGCTTCTTGCAGAATGCTTTTCTTTAAGCGTTCTGGTAGTTCCTCATTCAGTTTGTTAAGCGTATCCTGCGCTTTGCCGTATTCATCTACCTTTGGCAGAAGTTCTTCTATCTTTGCCACAATTCGGTGTTGCTCGGAAAGAGGAGGTAAAGGGATAACGATATTTTGAATACTGCTTTGAGAAATGTTAACCTGAGATTCTGCCATTCCAACTGTTGCTGACATTACCATATCGTGAATGGAAGGATTATTCAATGCATACATTAGAAATAAAGGATTAGAATACCCTCTAATGTAGTCGATTCTTACAGTCTTATCCGAAAGAATCAAATGGTCACAAGGTTTATCTACCACACACACTATACCCGTTCGATTTTTGGGTCCAGCTCTTGTTATCAACAAATCTTTATCTTTTACCACCTGTAATTCGTTAACAACAAAAGTTGAAGGTAATACTTTGTTTTCATTAGGCAAGAAAACGCAATATTGAATAGCAGTTGTGGTTATTACGCCCCATTCTTTTTCTGATTTAGGTCGCTTTTCACAATTGGGACTTTTACCAGCCCCAGTTCCATTAATAATATCTTTCAGTCTCACCCACTCCCAACTTCCAGGAATCTCAAAAGGAATTTCATCCTCGGAGATGGGTTTTACTTCGAGGTCTTTCTTTTTGAGTTTGCCCTCCTTTACAAGCTGTTCCTTTTCCTTGCGGATGCGGGCAAGGAGTGCTGATGCGGGCTCATCGTTGGGGTCTTGGGGTACCAAGCGGCCCTCAATGGCTTCTTGTAATATCGCGTTCTTCAGTTGTTGTGCGTTCATTTTTCTGTCCTCTGTTGAGCTACGTTCGACAATCCTCACTTAATCGGTTTGTTCATAATAATAAGAATAATCAATACCCTTCATAAAGATTTCGCGATCGTCAATGCGGTCGGTCATTGCCCCTTGAAGTAACGACTTGATAGATCGAGCATCTGTAGTGCTCTGCTTCATTGCAGCTAAATAAGCTTTCTTGTCTATCTTACTCCAGTCAACACACTTGCCTAATCGCTTTTTAAATATTTCGTCCAACCAAATACGAGTACTACGACCATTTCCCTCCA